>Ga0256406_1001478_pt1 | contig 37781 bp, 31 predicted proteins | sample RumenRJG_03DNA_FD_185986 | JGI IMG/M metagenome (GOLD analysis project Ga0256406, IMG submission 185986) | Bovine rumen microbial communities from Lethbridge, Alberta, Canada - RJG_03 | ecosystem: Host-associated > Mammals > Digestive system > Stomach > Rumen | place: Canada: Alberta | collected... | reverse complement strand
CTACGACAACGGCATCCAGTCGTACAACAGGGACGACCCCGCCGTCGAGACTGGATTCCACATCCGCAAAGGACACGTCGGATAGCCAAAAACGAAGTCTAAAGCACCACGTTTTTTCCTATACGCCGAAATACGACCGTGGTGCCGAGGAAACGACAGAGTACCGACAAACACCGATTGTCCGGGATACCGCCGTCAGCATCCGCTTCTGCTGACGCTGCGGCATGTCTCAGCGTCGGCAGAAGGTTGCGCATGCGAGAGACTTACCGCCATTGAACGCGTGCGTCGTCGATAGCCGAGGAAATCACCGTAACCGCAGCGGATTGCTCAATAATACAAAAAACGCCACGCTGTGCGTGACGTTCAATCATTGTGGGTGATGCAGGAATCGAACCTGCGACCCCTTCCGTGTGAAGGAAGTGCGCTAGCCGCTGCGCCAATCACCCGATTGGTGGAATGCCGGATTCCTCCGGACTCGTGGGCGATACAAGATTCGAACTTGTGACCCCTTCCGTGTCAGGGAAGTGCGCTACCTCTGCGCCAACCGCCCAGGTTGTGTCTTGGTTTGGAAAGTTTACACCTTCCTCACCAGAGGTGGGTACGAGAGTCGAACTCGTCTATACGGCTTTGCAGGCCGCTGCCTAACCGCTTGGCTAACCCACCGTAAGGTCGTCAACTCATCGGACCTTAGAGCGGACAACGGGACTCGAACCCGCGGTCTCGACCTTGGCAAGGTCGCGCTTTACCAACTAAGCTATGTCCGCGTTTCAACCACATTGCTGTGTTTGAAGCAACGAGTAATTACTATAACCACACTCGGGCAATCTGCCAAATCGAATGGAACCATCGGCGTGTCGTTTTTCGTCCCGTGGCGATATGACCTGTATAAAACCTAGTATTTCCAAGGGCTGAGGGGATTCACCAGTGGCATAAGCACACGTGCCGAACGGGGCGACCGGTTACATTAGAAGCTATGACTGCAGGACCGATGCAAGAGAAGTTCATGATTTCAGCCTTCGAAGGCTGGAACGATGCCAGCCAAGCCGCAAGCGAGGTCATCCACTACCTCATCAGCCATTACGAATCCAGATTGGTTTACGAAATCAATTCGGACGGGTATTACGACTATCAAAGCACCCGTCCGATGCTGTGCCATATCACCGGGCATACGCGTATCATCTGGCCGCACACCTCATTCTATGAAATCCAGCTCTCCCCCACCGTGCAGGTTCTGGCGCAGATTGCCCCCGAACCGAACTACCATTGGAAGGACTACTGCGCGGAAGTGCTCCGCACCGCACAAGCGTTCGACATCACCCATATCATCACCTTGGGCGCCATGTACGCATCTTGTCCGCATACCCGGCCGCTCCCCATCGACATATCCAGCGCCACTTGCACATGCGAGCTCGATCGGGAATACAACGGTCCTATCGGCATCACCACAGTATTGGACCAGATGGCATGCAAGACCGGCGCAGCCACCACTTCAATGTGGGTTTCCATACCGGAATACATGGATACTGACATCTGCGCCCAAGGCACACTCCAACTGATGCACGGATTGTCCACCTTGCTCAACACGCCGCTCGATACCAAAGACCTGCAAAGCAAGGCAGAAGCCTGGAAAACCAAAGCGGCCACAATCGCCGCTTGCGACGATAGCCTCTCCTCGTACGTCACACGCCTTGAGCATGAGTATGATCTCGCCCAGCACGCACGGACCGTTGCATCGCCAGGAGCCCCACAAGCCGAACAGCTTGTCAAAGAAGCCGAAGCCTTCCTCAAACGGATGGAACCTTAGCCATACATCAGCCAATCCCTTGTGCGGCTTGACGACTCGCCGTACAGTTTGCATGCTTTGGCTTGGACCATTATAGTGTCCTGTGTTCCAAGCGCAGTGCGCTTGTCGAGCAGTCGCGGACATAGCTTAGTTGGTAAAGCGCGACCTTGCCAAGGTCGAGACCGCGGGTTCGAGTCCCGTTGTCCGCTCCAGATCCCGGATTCTTCCGGGATTTTTCATATTCCCCTCCTCACAGATTCTCTCATCAGTGCTATTCCGTCAACACTCCTGCCTGTGTGAAAGCATCGTGATATATGGCAATCAAATCCTCCAACGACTTGGATGCGTTCGCCGGACTCGTTGATGCGAGCGTCATCATGGGTGTGGCGATACCCTGGCGCCGCAGTCCCGGCTCAATCAGGCTCCGATACAACTGGCCCGCCTTGATGCCGGTGGTGACAACCACCCGTATCGGGGCAGATCGAAGAATCACACCGATATCATTCGGATGGGGATTGCGAATACTGGAGTCGTTCGCGCCATCGATATCACATGAAGCCAGCACATCCCACAACGCCATATGATGACGCAAAGCGAAAGCCTCACGTTCTCGAACGGACGCTCCCGGATCATCCGAAAATACCGCCGCCATCACAGGCCAGAACCTATTTCTCGGATGCATATAGTAAAAGCCTTGTTCCCGCGATACCGGACTAGGCATACTGCCCAATACCAGAACCGTCGAGGATGAATCCCAGACCGGACCAAAACCGTGAATCACATGCTGTACCACGGCAATTCATAGTACGACCCGAGCATGTCAGAACCCATAACAACGAGACGGGCGTCATGCGTGAGGTCACGCATGACGCCCGTCTGACTGTCCGATATGCGATCAGCGATGGCGCTAGAACATGGTGATTACGGTGTTCACCATCTCGACGGCCGCCGTCTTCGTGGCCTGCTCCATCGGGTGCAATGCACCGGCGATAAGCAGAATCGCGACAATAACGGCAATAACAATACGGTAAATCGCGAACGCCCTATAGGAGAACGTTGACACGAATTTCAGGAAGCCGATGATGACGACATAGCCGACAAGGAAGCTCACAATCGTCGCGGCGATGGTCGCGCCCCAGCCGGGGAACGTCGGATCGGAAGCCGCAGAACCAACCGATTTCACGGTCTCGAGGATTCCCGCGCCGAACACCGCGGGAATGGCCATCAGGAAGCTCACGCGCACAGCGGCTTCACGAGTGTAGCCCATAGCCCGGCCGAAGGTGATGGTGCCGCCGGAACGCGACACCCCCGGGATGAGCGCAAGCATCTGTCCGAGACCGAAGATAATCGCCTCTTTGACGTTCATCTCGCGAATGGTTTTCCGCTGCGGGGCTCTCGCATCGATAATCCAGAGCAGTACACCGAACACGATAAGCACGGTGACCGTGATCCACAGATTCCTCAGCGTAGTCTCAATCGCGTCCTGGAACAGCAGACCGGCGACCACGATAGGGATGGTACCGACGATGATGTACCATCCCATCGCAGCGTCACGGTCACGCGTGCCGAACCGTTCTTTCCAGTCCCCCGTAACCGGACGAGTGAACAGGCAACGGAACCAGTGCGACAAGATACGAGCGATATCATCGCGGAAATACAACAGCACTGCCAGTTCGGTACCAAGCTGGATAATCGCGGTGAACGCCGCGCCGGGGTCGGTGCCGAGCATCAGATCGCCGATGATGCGGATATGGGCGCTTGACGATACCGGCAAATATTCGGTAAGCGCCTGCACCAAGCCGAGGATAATCGCTTGGAAGAAATTCATGATCCCTCTTATCACTACTAATCGTTCATTGAGTTGTTCATCCGTATGATCACTGAGCAGATGACGTGACTACTCTATCCGTAGACGGGAATATTCCGCACACTCCCCCGGTTTTCAACGCAAGGACGGCACACAATCATGCCGGTCGCAGCGGAATGCCGCAGGAGAAAGACATACACTAGAAGAAGACTCAACAGGAGGTGCCATATGGCGAAGTATCGCAAAAACAGGATGTTCGCACCCGCCGGATTCTTCGAGTGTGAAGGCCGCGGATTGCAATGGCTGGGTGCAGCACATGCACAAGGCGGACCGCGCGTCGTCGACGTATACGATTGGGGCGACAACTGGCTGGACATCGAACGCGTCGAAGGCTGCTCCCCCACGCCGAAAGCCGCATATGATTTCGGTGCGGCGCTCGCACATATGCATGATGCCGGCGCACCGTATTTCGGGTCCGCGCCTGAAGGATACGCAGGGACATGCTATTTCGGACCGTTGCAGGATCCGGTCAAGATGGATACCGGCGAATGGACCGACCCTGTCACGTATCTCGCTGATGGCCGTCTGAGGCCGATGGTCGAGCTGGGCATTCAGCGCGGAGAGCTCACCGACGACGATCTCGCATTGACCAACCAAGTCATCGACCGGCTGCCCGACCTTCTGGGACGTGCCGCCGAAGACAAGCCGGCTCGCGTCCACGGTGACCTATGGAGCGGCAATGTCATGTGGACCCGGGATAGCGGGGACGTCGAAGCGGTGCTTATCGACCCCGCCGCCCATGGTGGACATCGTGAAGAGGATTTGGCGATGCTCAACCTGTTCGGCATGTCATATCTGCGCGAAATCATTGACGGGTACCAGCGAGTCCATCCATTGAAAGCCGGATGGGAGGACCGCATCACTATCTGGCAGCTCTACCCGATCGCCGGACATTGCGTGTTCTTCGGCGGCGGTTACGTCAGCGAGTACCGGTCGATGTGCCGATCTCTGCTTAAATAATCCTGGGACTTTCCGTCAACAATCCGATGGCGTGCCGTCTCGCGAGTTATACCGCGAGACGGCACGCCATCGGATTGTTGGCCGGCCGGTCAGCTCAGCGCATCCTTGAGTTTGCTGAAGAATCCCTTCTTCCCGTTCAATGGTTTGCAACTTTGGGAGACCTGCGCTTGTGTGCCGTCATGCTTCTGCGCGAATTGTTCGATAAGATCACGCTCATCGTCTTTGAGCTTGGTCGGGATGACCACATTGACGTGGACGATGAGGTCACCTCTTGTGGAATCACCGAGCTTGGTCGATCCAAGCCCTTTGAGTGTCACAGTCTGCTCGGGCTGGCAGCCTTGAGGAATATCGAGATGCTGCGACCCGTCGAAGGTGTCGATATCGAGTTCGTGACCGAGTACCGCCCAACTCATGGGAATCTGCACCCAGCAGTGCAGGTCGTCGCCGTCGCGTGTGAATTGCTTGTCGGGCTTGATGCGGATATCGACGTACAAATCGCCTGCGGCGCCGCCACCTTCGCCGACCTCACCCTGGTGAGGCAACCGCAGCCTAGTTTCATCATGGACGCCGGCGGGTACGGTGACTCCGACGTCACGTGTGGTGCGCACACGACCATGCCCCATGCATGTCGGGCAGGGATGCTCGATGATCGTGCCGTGCCCTTCGCAACGTTCGCATGGCGCGGATGTCATCATCTGGCCGAGCATGGTGCGCACGACTTTCTGCCGGTACCCTTGGCCATGGCAGTCGGGGCATGTCACGGGCTGGGAGCCTTCGGTGGCTCCGGAGCCGCCACACTCCTGGCACAGGCCGAAGGTGTTGATTTTCACGTGGGCGACACCGCCGAATACGGCGGTTTTCAAATCAATCGTCGTTCTCGCCAGGGCATCCCTGCCCGGTTGGGTGCGTGGGGTCGGTCCTTGGCCGGCTCCCGATCCGAAGGCGCTGCCGAAGAATTGTCCGAAGATGTCGCCGACATCGCCCATGTCGAAACCTGCTGCGCCTGATCCGAAACCGCTGGATGGGTCGTTTGGATCGACCCCTTGGTCGTACATCCTGCGTTTATCCGGGTTGGACAGCACTTCGTAGGCGCTGTTGACTTCCTTGAATTTGTCTTCGAATTCCGGCCCGGCGATATCGGGGTGGTATTTGCGGCTCATCTTGCGATAGGCTTTTTTGATTTCCTCTTCGCTGGCCGTGCGTTCCACGCCCAGGACTTCGTAGTAGTCTGCCACTGCTTATTTCCTTTGGTTGGTTTCTGCAAGTATTGTGTCACAGGCCTATGTCAGCTGTCTGTGCCGGTGGTGTCTTCGCCGATGATGCCGGTGAGGTATCTGGCGACCGCCCTGACCGCGGCCATGGTGGTGACATAGTCCATGTGTGTCGGGCCGATTGAACCGACGAATGCGACCGGCTTGCCGGTTTGCGCGGTGGCTGAACCGTCGGATGCCGTCGCGTTGGTATGCCCGTATCCGCTGGTGACGACGGAGGCGTGCATGAGTTCCGGCGTATGCGTTTCCGAGCCGATGGCGACCCCCACTCCGTTTTCCGTCACTTCTTCGCTCAGCGAATTCATCAGTCTCATGATGACGACTTGTTCTTCGAGCGCGTCGAGGAGCGGAGCCATCTCCGTGCCGGAATGCTGATGGGCGAGTTTCGATGTACCAGCCATGTACATGTCTGTGGCTTGTTCGTCTTCGGCCATACTGGCCAGCGTGCTGGAGAGCGCTTCGGCCAGTGCCGACAGTTCGCCGTGCTCGACCATGGTTCCCACAGTGATGATGGTTTTCGCGGCCAGGGGCAGGGATTGTCCGCAGCAGCGTGCATTGACCGTTTCCGAGAAGGAGGTGAGCAGATCGGTGGACGGCAACGGCCGTACTTCCAGCGTGTGTTGGGCGACTCTTCCGGTATCGGTGATGATGACGGCGAGCAGCTTGTTCATAGATACGGGGACGATTTCGACGTGACGCAGGGTTGATTTGGACAACGCCGGGGAGGCGACGACCGCCACTTGTCCGGTGATGCGGGCGAGCAGTCTGGCGGCACGTTGCAAGGTGTCTTCGAGGCTGACAGATCCGCCGAGGAAATTGCCGATCGCTCTGCGCTGCGCGGGCGATAACGGCACGACTGTCGCCAAGCGGTCGACGAAGTACCGGTATCCTTTTTCGGTCGGCACTCGTCCGGCTGAGGTGTGGGGCTGGATCAGGTAGCCTTCATCTTCCAACGCGGCCATATCGTTACGGACGGTCGCCGAGCTGACACCGAGATGGTGGTTCCGTGTCAGCGATGTTGAGCCGACTGGTTCCTGTGAACGGATGTAATCCTCCACCACGGCGCGCAGGACCAGCATGCGGCGTGATTGCGTCATATGCGCGCCTCCTGTTTGTGTTCGGTCTTGTTTTTCTATATTTTCTATGTATCCCTCGCGAGAATCCTGTCCATCTTGTCTGTGAGTCGCAGGTCGTGCCTGGCGTGCGCAAGGGGGCAAGAACGGCTGGATCTCGTATGCGCGGTCGATACGTATTGTCTTAGCACTCTCGCGGCTAGAGTGCTAATCGGTTCATCGACAGGGAAATCCGCACATCCGGGATGTTCGTTTGCGTGATCAAGAGCACATGAATGTGTCATAACACGCCAAAAGCGAACCTCGAAGTCTGATGCAATAGATAGCATGGTAGGGCAATGTGAGGGCGTCCGTGGCGCGGCACAAGCCGAATGCGCGGCCACCCGAAGTATTGGAAGGAAAGTAGATCACCTATGACCGATTTCACCTGGTCTGAATTGGACGAGCGCGCCGTCAAGATGGCGAAGGTCCTCTCCGCCGACGCCGTCGAGCGTGCTGGACACGGCCACCCTGGCTCCCCAGTGTCCCTGGCTCCGATTGCCTACACGCTGTATCAGCACTACATCAAGCACGATCCGAACGATCCCAAGTGGGCCGGACGTGATCGCTTCATCCTCTCCGGTGGCCATGCTTCGCTCACGCAATACGTGCAGCTGTTCTTCTCCGGCTATGGCCTGACGCTGGACGACCTCAAGTACTTCCGTGGCGGCGCCGACACCCGCACCCCGGGCCATCCGGAATACGGCCTGACCCCGGGCATCGAAATGACCACCGGCCCGCTCGGCCAGGGTCTCGCCTCCGCGGTCGGCTTCGCCTATGGCCAGCGCTTCGAGCGCGGCCTGCTCGACCCGGATGCCGCTGAAGGCACCTCCCCGTTCGACCACAAGGTGTGGGTCATCTGCGGCGAAGGCGATGTCGAAGAGGGCGTTTCCTCCGAGGCCGGCTCGCTCGCGGGCAACCAGAAGCTCGGCAACCTCTTCGTGATCTTCGATGCGAACCACATCCAGATCGAAGGCGACACCAAGCTCACCTTCTCCGAGGACATCCTCAAGCGTTACGAAGCTTACGGCTGGTACACCGACGAAGTGTCCTTCATCCAGCCTGACGGCTCCTACAAGGAGGACGTCGAAGCGCTCGCCGCTGCCATCGACAAGGCGGAAGCTGTCACCGACCGTCCGCACTTCATCAAGGTCGATACACTCATCGCATGGCCGACCCCGGGCAAGACCAACAACGAGGCGTCCCACGGCTCCAAGCTCGGCGCCGAAGCCGTTGCCGGCCTGAAGAAGGAACTCGGCTTCGACCCTGATGTCGACTTCCCGATCGACGAGGAAGCCCTCGCCCATGCCCGTAAGGTCGCCGAGCGCGGTCTCGAAGCCCACAAGGAATGGGACGAGAAGTTCGCCGCCTGGCAGAAGGCCAACCCGGACAAGGCCGCCCTGTACGAGCGCATCAAGGCGCACAAGCTGCCTGAAGGCTTCGACGAGGCCATCGACAAGTTCGAGGCCGCTCAGGAAGTCGGCAAGGGCGTCGCAACCCGTAAGTCCTCCGGACAGGTTCTCAACGCCATCGCTGAGGTTATGCCTGAGCTGTGGGGCGGTTCCGCCGATCTCGGTGGCTCCAACAACACCAACATCAACGGCGCCAAGTCCTTCGGCCCGTCCTCCGACGAGACCCGCACGTGGCCTGAGCAGTCCGAGTACGGCCGTCAGCTGCACTTCGGCGTGCGCGAGTTCGCCATGGGCGCCATCACGAACGGCATCCTGCTGGGCTCCGACACCCGTCCGTTCAACGGCACCTTCTTCCAGTTCTCCGATTACGAGCGTCCGGCAGTGCGTCTGGCCGCCCTCATGGAGATCCCGAACCTGTACGTGTGGACTCACGATTCCGTCGCCCTCGGCGAGGATGGCCCGACCCACCAGCCGATCGAGCATCTGGCCGCCTTCCGCGCCATGCCGCAGCTCGAGGTCGTGCGTCCTGCCGATGCCTACGAGACCGCTGAAGCCTACCGTTACTTCTTCGAGAAGAAGAACACCCTCCCGACCGCGATGATCCTCACCCGCCAGGGTGTCCCGACCCTCGCCGAGACCAAGGACAAGGCCAAGGACGGCGTGCGTAAGGGCGCTTACGTGCTGGTCGACACCGAAGGCACCCCGGATGTGATCGTCATGGCTTCCGGTTCTGAGGTCCAGTGGGCCGTGGCCGCCGCCAAGACCCTCGCCGCCGAAGGCATCAAGGCCCGCGTCGTGTCCTTCCCGTCGATGGAATGGTTCGAGGAGCAGGACGACGAGTACAAGGAGGAGATCCTCCCGGCCGGCGTCAAGGCCCGCGTCTCCATCGAAGCCGGCGTTGCCATGCCGTGGTACAAGTACCTCGGCGCTTACGGCAAGGCCATCTCCATCGAGCAGTTCGGCCTGCAGGGTGACGGCGCTCAGAACATGATCGATCTGGGCATCACCGCCGAGCACGTCGTGGAGGCCGCCAAGGCTTCCATCGCCGAAGTGAACGCCTGATTCACGTTCTCTTGCCGGTATGAAGGGTACCTTGACCTTCGCACAGGAGACCTCAAGGTACCCTTTCATGTAGAATCAATGTGTTCCAACATTGGAATATAAGGAGTAACACAATATGACTGAAGCAACTCAGCGCACCAGCGACAATGGCGTGTCCATCTGGCTGGATGACCTGTCCCGCACCCGCATCGAGTCCGGCTCCCTGCAGGACCTCATCAAGAACAAGAACGTCGTTGGCGTGACCACCAACCCGTCCATCTTCCAGAAGGCCCTCTCCCAGGTCGGCCCGTACGATGCGCAGCTCAAGGAGCTTGGCAAGGTCGACGTCGAGACCGCCATCCGCGAGCTGACCACCACCGACGTGCGCAACGCCACGGATATCTTCCGCGACATCGCTGAGGCCACCGACTTCGTCGACGGCCGCGTCTCCATCGAGGTCGATCCGCGTCTCGCCCACGAGACCGAAGCCACTGAGAAGCAGGCTGTGGAACTGTGGGAGAAGGTCAACCGCCCGAACGCCATGATCAAGATCCCGGCCACCCTCGAAGGTCTGCCGGCTATCACCGCTACGCTCGCCAAGGGTATCTCCGTCAACGTGACGCTGATCTTCTCCATCGAGCGTTACGAGCAGGTCATCGACGCCTTCATCGAAGGCATCGCCCAGGCTGACGCCAACGGCCATGATCTCAAGCACATCGGCTCCGTGGCTTCCTTCTTCGTGTCCCGCGTGGACACCGCTGTCGACAAGCTGCTCGAAGCCAACGGCTCCGACGAGGCCAAGGCTCTCGAAGGCAAGGCTGCTGTCGCCAACGCTCGTCTCGCTTACAAGCTCTTCGAAGAGAAGTTCGCGAACGATCCTCGCTGGGCCGCTCTCGAGGCCAAGGGCGCCAAGAAGCAGCGTCCGCTGTGGGCTTCCACCGGCACCAAGAACGCCGCCTACTCCGATTGCAAGTATGTCGACGAGCTCGTGGCTCCGAACGTGGTGAACACCATGCCGGAGAAGACGCTGAACGCTCTCGCCGATCACGGCAACGGCGCTCCGTCCATCAAGGGCACCTATGAGGAGTCCCAGGCCATCATGGACAAGCTCGCTGAGCTTGGCATCAACATCAAGGATGTCACCGACCAGCTCGAGGCCGACGGTGTCGCCAAGTTCATCGCATCTTGGGATTCCGTGATCGCCGACGTGCAGTCCGGCATCGACCGCGTCAACGGCTGAGACAAGTTGAAACGACTGAGCTGATGGTGTAAGCGTCAACTCGTCCACAACGATTGGGCCCCTTCTCGCGAAATACGGGAAGGGGCCCAATCGTGTTATTGGTCAAGCACGTTCCTACCAATACGCGTTGGGGCGTGACGATTCCCGCCACGCCCCCTGAATCAACGCTGATAGGTTGATTCCTGTCACTGGTGATAGGTTGACAGGAAGGTCTCCAACTTGCTGATTGCATCCTTCAGCACTTCGATACGTGGCAGATATACGACACGGAAATGATCGGGATGCTGCCAGTTGAAGCCGCTGCCTTGGACGATGAGCAGCTTTTGCTCACGAAGCAGGTCGAGTGCGAACTTCTCGTCGTTCTTGATGCCGAAACGTTTGACATCAAGCTTGGGGAAGATATAGAATGCGGCTTTCGGTTTGACTGCGGATACTCCAGGAATGGAGTTCAGCGCCTGATAGATGTATTCGCGCTGCTCATAAATCCTGCCTCCCGGCACAATATAATCGTTGACGCTTTGATGGCCGCCGAGTGCCGTCTGAATAATCGATTGCGCAGGCACATTCGAGCAGATCCGCATGTTGGTGAGCATGTTCAAGCCTTCAATATAATCCTTTGCAATCGCTTTGTTGCCGCTGAGCACCATCCATCCGACACGGTACCCGGCAATCATGTGCGATTTTGACAGCCCGGAGAACGTCACACAGAACAAGTCGGGAGCCATCGACGCAATGGAGACATGTTTGAGGCCGTCCATGACCAGACGGTCATAAATTTCGTCGGAGAAAATCATCAGCTGATGTTCCCTGGCTAGATCCACAATCTGTTGGAGGACTTCGGGCGGATACAGGGCACCCGTCGGATTATTGGGGTTGATGATGACAATCGCCTTGGTATGATCGGTGATCTTACGTCGCATATCCTCGATATCCGGATACCATTCCGACTGTTCGTCACACACGTAGTGAACTGCTGTTCCGCCGGCAAGCGTGACGCAAGCCGTCCACAGCGGATAATCAGGCGAAGGGACGAGCACTTCGTCACCATTATCCAACAGTGCTGACATGCTCAGGTTAATCAACTCGCTGACACCATTACCGGTGTAGATGCCGTCGATACTGACGTTCGGGATGTTTTTGATCTGCGCATATTGCATGATGGCTTTACGAGCGGAGAACAGGCCTTTGGAATCAGAGTAGCCTTCACAATCGGTAAGCTGCTGCGCCATGTCGTACACGACCTCATCCGGGGTACGGAAGCCGAATGGCGCGGGGTTGCCGATATTGAGCTTGAGCACATGCGTGCCGGTTGCTTCCATGCGGGCGGCTTCATCGACGACCGGCCCCCTGACGTCATAGAGCACATTGTCAAGCTTTGATGATTTGCCGAAATGCCGCATGGTGGTTCCTTTCGTAGATGCAGGCGTGGCGGGCGATGGATCAGATGGGGAAGAAACCGATGGCGTGTCCTCGGTGTTGAAAGAAGACGCGTCTTGTGACGGGGCCATTGTGTCGCTCTCCCCCAGCAGCCAAGCCTGGTTGACCCCGAGCATCGCGGCCAGAGCGCGGGCCGTATCGGCGCGCGGAACGGTTTTGCCGCTGACATACTGACTGACGTGGCTTTTGCCGAGATGGATACCGTATTGTGGTGCGCGCCTGACAACGTCTATCTGCTTGAGGCCGCGTTGCCGCATCGCCTCAGTGAGACGTTGCGCGAAAGTTCCTTCTGCCATGGCACTCCAAAGTTCAAGTTTGGTTCAATCTTAGAAGATACTATATCACCGACAGTACATCGTTGAACCGCGTGTCCAAACATTGAACTTTTCATCGCTTATCGACAGGGTTCAAATCACAAACCGTTCAAATCCTGTTGGTATAAGGCGAAATCCTTTTAGAAACGCCAGTATCGTTCAATCCACTGGGCTACACCATCCTCATTGTTGGATGGGCAGATGTCATCAGCGATGGCGAGTACTTTCGGATTGGCATTTGACACCGCCACACCGGTTCCCGACCGCCGCATCATGGCAATATCGATAAGGTCATCGCCGAACGCAACCGTTTGGGTGAGCGGAATATCCATCGCCGCACAGATAGTGTTCAGCGATTGCTCCTTGTTCGCCAGCGGGTTCATGAGCATCCACATCGACCCTTCGGAAATACTCACGGAGAAATCGTCGGGAACCAGCGAACCCAGCACCGTCCACTGCTGTGGGTCAGGGAAGATGATGATTTTATCGGCGACACCTTGCGGCACGTCGGTGAAGTCCGTGATGACAAAAGTCTGGGTTTTCCAATACACACTCACATCGAAATTCGTGTACCGCACGTCATCCATCACGATACCGATCTTCAGACCGGGAAGCTCATGTACCAGAAAACGACAGACTTCGCAGGCTCGCTGTGAGGAGAAACCAATTTTCAGCAGATGCCCGTCATCGGGAAGCACACCACTGGTCAGCATGTCCACGTCGGATGACATTGGATTCATATCAATAAGCGCGCCATTGAGATATACGCAAGCGTCTACCGGTAAGCGAGAAACCACGTCATATCCGGTGCTGACGGGTCGAGCGGTTGCGACGGCAAACCTCACGCCGTACTCATCATGCATACGCCATATGGTATCGACCGCGCGGCTGGTGAGGAACCGCTCTTCGAATGTCGGCGCGTCATGCATGAGCGTCCCGTCCAAGTCGGCCACCACGAGCCGAACATCGCGAACCGTATTCGGGAATGCTCCCGCCCGCATTGTATATGCTTGCCTGCCCATTCGTATCCTTCCGTATCGCTCTATACCAACAATAACCGGTTCATGCCGGATTATGCCGCTGCCTCGGTCCACCTTACCCGCGTATACGCAAATCCGCCCTGCCTCCCACATTGAAGGCAGGGCGGATTTGCGTCTGGCATTTGCCGAACCGTTGGATTCAGCCGCCGATGTTGAACTTCATGAACAGGTCAAGCGTGATAATCAGCGCGACCCACAACAAAGCGATGATAACCGTCCAGCGATTCAGGTTCTTCTCAGCGACACCGGAGGAGCCTGCATTCTGCGTCAGACCACCGCCGAACATATCGGACAGGCCACCCCCCTTACCCTTGTGCATGAGGATAAGCAGCGTCAGCAGGAAGCTGAGGATGACAAGAAGAATCTGGATAACCAGCTTAAGAACAGCCAAACCTGACACGAGTTGAACCTCCATTGTGTGAAACTTATCCCAGCATAGCGCAACGGCCGGATTATTGCACGCGTGTGGCGTATGCCATGTCACGATGCGTACCATCATTCACCCTGTCCGAGTATCATGCGGACACGTCGGACTTGGCTACGATTGCGACGATATCGGCGAGTTCTTCGGCGTGCAGCGAGGCGCCCCCCACAAGGAAACCATCAACATCCGGCTGGCGAATGAGCTGGTCCGCGTTCTTTGACGTCACCGATCCACCGTATAGGATGCGAAGATTGTCGGCTGTTTGACCTCCGAACGTTGCACGGATGTCATCACGAATCGCTTTCGCCGCATCCTGCGCGGACTGCGGCGTGGCAACCATACCGGTGCCGATCGCCCACACGGGCTCATAGGCCACCAACAGCCGCGAAGCCTCCTCTATGGACAGGTCCCTGGTGACATCGCGGACCTGTCCGACAGCGAAATCAAGCTCGATCCCCTGTTTGCGCTCCTCATAGCTTTCACCGACGCACAGAATCGGACTCATTCCCGCCGCCAGCACCGCTCGAACCTGGTCGACGATATTCGCATCGTCCTCAGGATGATATTTGCGGCGTTCCGAATGGCCGACAATCACATACGAGCAGCCGAGTGCGGCGAGCATATCAGCGGACACGTCCCCGGTGAACGCGCCTTGTGATGTCACGGAAACGGATTGCGCCCCATAGGAGATAGGAAGATCATCCGCTTCGACAAGCACTTGCACGCTGCGAATCGACGTGAACGACGGCATCAATGCGACTTCACAACGCCGGTAATCGATACGGGCATCACGCAGCAGCCAAGCGAACTTCTGCACGAAGTACGTCGCTTCGAGATGGTTGAAGTTCATCTTCCAGTTGCCTGCCACCAAAGGAATACGTCTCACCGCCATGCACAGCTCCCATCATTTTCGGTTGCTTCTCCAACTATATCCCGCTCGCCCGCAATCGCATCACAAACGCATGTGCGGGCATGCACAAACCATGCATGCCCGCACATCGATATTGCACTCTACCGCGAAGCGGCCTTTACTCGAGCACCTTCAAGCCAGGCAGTTCCTTGCCCTCGAGGAATTCGAGGGAAGCGCCGCCACCGGTGGAGATATGCGAGAAGCCGTCCTCCGGGAAGCCGAGGTTACGCACTGCGGAAGCGGAATCGCCGCCACCGACGATAGTGAACGCGCCCGCCTTGGTCGCGTCGACAAGACCCTGAGCCACGGCGCGAGTGCCTTCAGCGAACTGGGCGACTTCGAACACGCCCATCGGACCGTTCCACACGACCGTCTTGGAATCGACGATCTTATCGTGGAACAGCTTCTGGGACTCCGGGCCGATATCGAGACCCATCTTGTCGGCCGGAATGGCATCCGCCTTCACGACTTCCGGAGCAATCGGAGTGTCACCGGCCGGGAATCCGGCGTTGACGACGATGTCCGTCGGCAGAACGAGCTCAACACCGGTCTTCTCAGCGGTCTCGATATATCCCTTGACGGTTTCCAGCTGATCTTCTTCCAGCAGCGAGGTACCCACCTCGTAGCCCTTGGCCTTGAGGAAGGTGTACACCATGCCGCCGCCGATAACCAGGCGGTTGGCGCTGCCGAGAAGATTCTCGATCACGCCGAGCTTGTCCGACACCTTGGAGCCGCCGAGCACGACGGTCAACGGACGCTCAGGGTTCTCAGTAGCGCGGGACAGTGCCTTGACTTCCTTCTCAACGAGCAGGCCGGCGGCAGAAGGCAGGAACTTCGCGACAGAATAGTTGGATCCCTGCGCGCGGTGCACAACACCGAAGCCGTCGGAAACGAAGACATCGCCGAGTTCGGCGATCTTCTTGGCATAGGCGTCACGCTCAGCCTCGTCCTTGCTGGTTTCTTCCGGGTTGAAGCGCACATTCTGGAGCAGAACAACATCGCCGTCGTTCATAGCCGCGACCTTGGCATGGGCATCAGCGCCATACGTATCCTCAGCAAGCGGGACGTTCACACCGAGCAGTTCACCCAGACGCTTGGCGACCGGCGCCAAAGACAGCTCGGGAACGACCTTGCCCTTCGGACGGCCGAGATGAGCCATCAGAATAACCTTCGCACCGTCAGCGCGCAGAGCCTCGATAGTCGGCAAAGCGGCGCGAATACGGCCGTCATCGGTGATGGTGGTGCCATCCAGCGGAACATTGAAATCTGCGCGAACCAGTACGCGCTTGCCCTTGAGATCTCCAAGATCCTTCAGTGTCTTCATGAATATCCTTTCCTAACCGCATGCCACACAAGCCATGCGGGAAGATGGTGACGTTGGTACGCCACTTGCGATAATACAGGCAACAACGAACAAAGAAACCGCCATTCGCAAGCTGCGAATGGCGGTCACGGGTGCTGTTTGAGGTGTTTGACCGGTATTGCCCCGGTATGCCTTATTCGGCCTGCCGTTGGATTTTCTGCGCTTTCTCGGCTTTCTGGAGAAGGCGACGAATACGGCCGGCGATGGCATCCTTACTGATCGGCGGATCGGCAAGACGCCCCAATTCTTCAAGGCTCGCCTCACTATGGTCGAGACGGAGCTGACCTGCTGCCCTGAGCTTGGGCGGAATATCGTCGCCCAGAATCTCGAACGCCTCTCGTACCTTCTTGGTGGCTTCCTCCGCAGCTTTGGCGCTGCGACGCATATTCGCATCATCAAAGTTCGCCAGACGATTCGTCTTGCCACGTGGCTCGCCATCAGTGCGTTTCCCCGTCCACTCCCTGGCGGAGCGGGGAGCACCGAGAAGAATCAGCAGCCGTTCGATGGCGTCAGGGTCACGCAACGTGACGCGCTCTGAGCTGCGCACTTTGCGGGTTTTCGCGCTGATACCAAGACGATGCGCCGCCCCTTGCAAAGCGAGTGACGCTTCATGGGTTGGGCATACGACTTCGAGATAGCTGGCCGTACCGATGTCTGAAATGAGGCCATGGGCCATGAACGCACCACGCCAAGCGGCTTTGATCTGCGGGATCTTGCCGTTCACGATTTCAGACGGGAGCCCCCGCACGACGCGACGGGTACGCGGATTATACAGTCCAAGCCATACGGCAAGACCCATCGCTCCACGTTCGACCACCACATTGTACCGTTGAAGAATCTGGCCTTGCGGGGTCTGATGACGTACCGACTTGATTTTCGCGTCGAACTTCGGCTGTTTCGCGGCATTCTGTTCGTGCACGGGTTGTCTCTTCGCGACTTCCTGCGCCTGATGCTGGAATTGATTGACAATAGCGTTATGCAACCATTTCGCGGCTTCAAGCGAGTCAAATTGCGCGAACAGCACTATCTGCTTGTTGCTGGTCTGGCGAAGACCGCCGCCAAATTGGAACATGGCGGCAGCTTGGGCCACCATCGCGGCTGGCAAGTCATCGTCGATTGTGGCGAGTTCGCTATTGACATCATCGAGAAGAGCCAAGAGCCAACCTCCTACTTCCTGTTTCTCTTCGTATTGACCGTTCCTGCAACGGTGGTATCCCGGCAGGTCGGCAACGGCTATCTGTCATATCCAATATCTTGGACAAGAGTACGTCAAGCCGTGTAAATTCTTCTGTCAGCTTTCGTCATTCGGTCAAGACTGACGGAGATGACGGTGAAGTTCCCTCGCTGAGACCGTGACGGACAAGCCCTGTGAGCGCAAGCGCTGCGCCAGAGCATTGCTCATGGCAACCGAGCGGTGCTGCCCCCCGGTACACCCGATGGCGATGGTCACATAGTGCTTGTCTTCTTGGGCGTAGCCTTCAATGGCGATGCTGATGGCTTTCTGGTAAGCGTCAAGGAATTCCTGGGCACCCTTGCTTGACAGCACGTAATCGCTGACAGGTTGGTCAAGCCCGGTGAGTTCACGCAATGATGGGACCCAGTACGGATTGGGCAGGAATCTCACGTCGGCGACGAAATCGGCGTCAATGGGGATGCCGTATTTGAAGCCGAAGCTGAAAATATGCACCGATACCGTGCTCGGCCCTGAACCGAGCATGGATTCGTACAGTTTGGTCGACAGCTGATGGATGCTCAGTGAGGATGTATCGATGACAAGATCAGCACGCTCCTTGAGATTCGCCAACAGTGAACGCTCCTCGAGGATACCGTCGATGAGACGGTTGCCGTGTTGCAGCGGGTGCGGGCGTCGGACTGACTCGTAGCGTTTGATGAGTACCTCATTGTTGGCGTCGAGGAACAGGATGCGCGTCTTGACGCCAAGATCATCCAAATGGCTGATGACTTCGGACAGGTCGTCGAAGTAGCTTCTTGATCTGACATCGATGACCGCGGCGAGTTTGTGGACTTTTGAACCGGATGAGGTCATCATGTCGACCAGCGGGATCAGCAGCTTCGGGGGAAGATTATCGACAACATACCAGCCCATGTCTTCCAAAGCGTCGGCAGCATGGGTACGTCCGGCGCCGCTCATACCAGTGATGAGCATGACTTCGAATGAATCGGCGGGGTTTGGCTGGTCGTCCTTACCGGCGGTTGCTTCTTGGCGATGCTGTGTGCTGGCCTCGATCATTTCATTGCCTCCCGTAACGCTTCTCTCATTGCATCTTCCAGTGTGCCATCGACTTCATCCATATCCACTGGTTTGCCGGCTGTCCAGGCCTGTGCTCCGCGGCCGGTCATGAGACAGACTTGGCCGATGGCCTGATACAGGAGCATCTCCTCTCCCCCGATCGATATGCCGCCCGCTTGGCTCCACGCGTGGTTGAGCTCGCTCGGATGGGGATCGTAGGCAACGTCAAGCAGGGTGCCTTCGACGTGCAGATCAGATGCCACGAGTTGGTGTGCAAGACCATCCGCGGCGTGCGCGGGCAGTGTGCTGATGATGATCTGATAATCTTGGATTCTTTCCGCCGCGGCTTCAAGGCTGATGATGTCATCAATCCTTGGCATGCCGGGCATGCCTGCCGAGTCTGGATGCTCATGTAAGGCAACGATGTCACGGTTGCGTTCCGGGTGCCGTGCCGCCACGGTGATGCCGTCCACGGATACGTCTTGCGGCGTGCGCAGTTGGGCAAGCGCCGCTATGGCGGACATGGCTGTGTTGCCGTTGCCGATGACCAGTGCGCTGATGTCGCCGCTCGTGCGCGGGTATGTTCCTTGGGACTGCCATGCGTGGCGCACCGCCAAGTCGATGCCATCGACGTCGGTGTTATATAGCCGCATGAGCGGCAGCCCCGTATTGCGCGCCAGGTCGGAATGTGCGGGAGTATCCCAGTCGAAGACGACGGTGTTGGCAACATGCAGGGTTGTCGCCCAGGTGTTCGACGGGACACCGTATGGCTGGATGGTGCGCTTCAATGGCATGGTCAAGCTCAAACCACGCCAACTGTCATCAAGGGACCCGAGGAATCCCGCCAGCGCGTCCTCTCCCACCTCGTAACGGTGATACGACCATGATTGTTCGAGGCCAAGCGCACGGTAGGCGGCTTGATGGAGCACAGGTGACAGGGAGTGTGCGATGGGTTTGCCGAGCACCGCGCACTGGTTGGCGCAGGTCGGTGCGCCGAAGGAATCGGGAATGGTGATCATGGTTGTCGCTCGCTTTTCTCATGCATGTGGTGTCGGTATGAGGCCGGCATATCATGCAGACAGACATCACCCATGGTAATCGGTAGGTTTGTCTTCCGCGTGTAATGCTTGGTAGATGGCTTGTGCTTTGGCATGGCCGATGCCTTTGACGTGTTCGAGCTGCTCGATGCTCGCCGCCCGCATGGCGCGCACGGACCCGAAGGCGTTGAGCAGTCGTTTCTGGTATGCCGGTCCGATACCGGGAATGTCATCCAACGCGGAACGCAACATGCCTTTGCGTCGTGTTTGCCGGTGATAGGTGATGGCGAATCGGTGCGACTCGTCGCGCACACGTTGCAACAGGTACATGCCTTCGGACTGTCGTTTGAGGATGATCGGATAATCGTCATCCGGGACCCAGACTTCTTCGAGTCGTTTCGCCAGGCCGCATACGGCGACATCATCCACGCCGCAATCGTGCAATGCTTGAGCGGCGGCCATGACTTGCGGCTTGCCGCCGTCGACCACGACAAGATTGGGCTTATAGGCGAAATGCCTGCGCTGCGTGTTCTGTTGGATGATGCTGTCCGAATCGCCGTCTGCCGCCTGACGGTTCCGACCGGACTCGCCTGTCCGGCTGTCCTGGTCGTTCGTCGCATGCTCGATGCGGCGCTCGTTGTCCATGCTGTCGCCGGAGTCTCCGGCGATGTTGCCGTGACGGAATCGGCGGGTCAGGGTTTCATACAATGCGCTCAAATCATCAAGCGCGCCATTACCGTCGCTACCTTTGATGGCGAAACGGCGATATTCGGATTTTTTCGCGATCGCGTCTTCGAACACGACCATGGACGCGACCTGGAAGGCCCCACCGACAGTGTTGGAGATGTCATAGCATTCGATGCGCAGTGGCGCCTGCGGCAGGCCGAGAGCGTTCGCAACATCGTTCATCGCCTCGCTGCGGGCGCCAATATCGCTGATCCGGCTCATCTTGCTGCGCTGCAACGCTTGAGCGGCGTTGTCGTTGGCGCGTTCCATCAAAGTGCGTTTCTCGCCTCGACCGGGAACGCGGATGGTGACAAGCGATCCGCGTTGGGCACTGAGCCATGCTTCAAGGTCTTCCCGTCGTGAGGGCTCTATCGGCATGAGGATTTCGCGTGGGACCGGGGCGATCGGTGCCAGCAGGTCGGCGCGACCGGTCTGTTCCATCCGCTCATGGCGGGTTCTGGTCGCCTGCGCCCTGGCGAGGCTGTCTGAGGCGGTCACGCGCTGCGTCGCCCCGATGGCGTCCCGGCGTTCAAGTACATGAATCTGGGACGTCGCGCCTGTGTTGTCATCACGGTCTGTGTGGTCCTGCTCGTGCAGCAGGTCGGAATACACCTGCATGATGAGGTCGGCCATCAGGTCGGCATCATCAATGTCTTCGACCCGTTCGACGGTCCAGTTGCGTTCCCCCCGGATGGAGCCATCCCTGACGAAAAACACGTGGACAGAGGCTTCGAGTTCGTCAGAGCAAAGGCCGAATACGTCGGCGTCGACATCTTGGTCAAGGACGACGGAATTCTGTTGCATGACGGTTTGCAGCATGGCGATCTCATCCCTCAGGCGTGCGGCACGCTCGAAGTCAAGGTCGTCGCTGGCGGCTTTCATGTCGCGATTCAGTTGGGCGACATACGATTTGCCGATCCTGCCGGTGAGGACGCCGACAAGCCGTTCGCATTGTTTACGATGGTCCTGTTCGCCGATACGTCCGACGCAGGGCGCTGAACATTTGCCGATGGATGCTAGCAGACACGGTCTGCCGGTCAATTGGGCTTTGCGGAACACGCCGTCCGAGCAAGTGCGCACAGGGAAGGTTTTCAGCAGCCGGTCCAGACTGTGCCGCAGATCCCATACTTTCGCGTATGGTCCGAAGTATCTGGTGTCCCGACGCTTGCGATTGCGTGTGATCCATACCCGCGGCACGCTTTCGCCGACGGAAACCGCGAGATACGGGTAGGTTTTATCGTCACGGAACACGACGTTGAAGCGGGGATCGAACTCTTTGATCCACGTGTATTCGAGGGTCAGCGCCTCCAACTCCGTGCCGACAACGGTCCACTCGAGGCTGCGGGCGGTGAGCACCATGGTCTGGGTGCGCGGGTGCAACTGGTCAAGCGGCTGGAAATAGTTCGTCAGACGATTGCGCAGGTTCTTCGCTTTGCCGACATAAATGACGCGACCTTCGCCGTCACGCCACTTGTAGACGCCGGGCTCGGCCGGAATATCGCTGGTTTTGGGACGGAACAGGTCCCGGGAATCACCGAGCAGCGGAGCCCCGTTAGCGTTCACCCCTCGTTTGGCGTCGGTGGCACCATCCGATGCCGTGGTCGTCTCGGCACCGGATTGGGAGGCAAGCATGGCGTCCGCCGTAGCTTGCCAGCGTTCGGGGCTATGCCGTTCGATGATGCCCATACGATTCGTATTCCTTTCAGTCCCGGTACAGTACAGAACAACCGTCCTGCGTCAATCATCCGTCAATCAGAGCATGTCCTTGAGGAATCGTCCTGTCCAACTGTTTTCGTTCCTGGCGACTTGCTCAGGAGTGCCCTGCGCGACGACCGTACCGCCGCCGTCACCGCCTTCAGGCCCCAAATCAATGATCCAATCGGCTGACTTGATGACATCGAGGTTGTGTTCGATGACGATGACCGTGTTGCCTTTATCGACCAATCCTTGGAGTACCAGCAGCAGCTTGCGGACATCTTCGAAATGCAGACCGGTGGTCGGTTCGTCGAGAATGTACACGGTTTTGCCGGTGGAACGGCGCTGCAGTTCCGTAGCGAGTTTGACACGTTGCGATTCGCCGCCCGACAGCGTGGTCGCGGGCTGACCAAGCCGAATATAGCCAAGACCGACCTGGGTGAGGGTGTCAAGATACCGGGAGATGGACGGATACGCTTTGAAGAAACGTGCCGCCTCTTCGATGGGCATGTCCAGCACGTCGGCGACCGATTTGCCGTTGTACTTGACTTCCAAGGTTTCACGGTTGTATCGCTTGCCATGGCATTCTTCGCACTGGACATAAACATCCGGCAGGAAGTTCATCTCGATTTTCAACGTGCCGTCACCATGGCAGGCTTCGCAGCGGCCGCCCTTGACATTGAACGAGAACCGTCCCGGACCGTACCCTCGTACCTGCGCCTCCGGTGTCTTGGCGAACAGGGTACGGATCTTATCCCACACCCCCGTGTACGTGGCAGGATTCGATCGCGGTGTTCTGCCGATGGGGTTCTGATCGACATGGATGACTTTGTCGCACTGTTCGATGCCTTCGATCCTGGTATGTTTGCCCGGGACCATGCGTGCGCCGTTGAGCTTGTCGGCGAGCACCGGATAGAGGATCGTGTTCACCAGCGTGGATTTGCCTGAACCGGATACACCCGTCACGCAGGTCATGACTCCGAGCGGGAAGTTCACGTTGATGTTCTTGAGATTGTTCTCTCTGGCTCCAACAACGGTGAGCCGCCGATCCGCGTGGGTACGGCGACGGCGTTTCGGCACTTCAATCGCGCGGCGCCCGGCGATGTAATCCCCGGTGATGGAACGTGGCGCGTCGACGATATGCGCGGCCGGACCGGAATAGACGACCTCACCACCGTGTTCGCCGGCGCCCGGGCCGATATCGACCAGCCAATCCGCGGTTTCGATCGTCTCCTGGTCATGCTCTACGACAATCAGGGTGTTGCCCAAGTCGCGCAAATGGTGCAGGGTGTCGATCAGCCGCTTGTTGTCCCGCTGATGCAGCCCGATGGAAGGCTCGTCCAACACATACATGACGCCGACGAGTCCCGATCCGATTTGCGTGGCGAGCCGGATACGCTGCGCCTCGCCGCCGGACAGGGTTTTCGCCGCACGGGACAGGCTGAGATATCCAAGACCGACATCGTGGAGAAACGCGAGACGGGCTTTGATTTCCTTGACCACTTCACCGGCGATTTCAGCGGCGGAACCCTCCAAATGGAGTTCTCTGATCCACGCGAGGCTTCGTTCGACCGGCATGTCGCACACGTCGGCGATGGATTTGCCGCCGACGGTGACGGCAAGCACCTCCGGCCGCAAGCGTTTGCCGCCGCACGCCTGGCAGGGCACTTCACGCATATACGATTCGTAATATTGTTTCATCTGGTCGGAGTCCGTCTCGTCATGGCGACGCATCAGCGTGCGCACGACGCCTTCGAAACCGGTCGAATACTCGCGCAGTCGCCCCCAACGGTTGCGATAGGAGACTTTGACTTGGAAATCATGGCCGTACATGATGGCATGTCGGACATCCTCGGGCAGGTCCTGCCATGGCGTATCAAGGTCGAAGCCCATCTCTTCGCCGAGGCCTTCCAACACATGCCGGTAGTAGTCGCCGGTTCCCTTGGTCAGCCCCCACGGTTCGATGGCGCCTTCGTTGAGTGTTTTTGACGGGTCCGGGATGACCAGATCCGGATCGATTTCCAGGTTATACCCTATACCGGTGCATTCGGGGCATGCCCCATAAGGGGCATTGAAGGAGAATGTGCGCGGCTCGATTTCATCGAGCTCAAGTTGATGGCCGTTCGGGCACGCCCGTTTTTCGGAGAACGGACGCCTGCGTGCGGGGTCATGCTCGTCGAGGTCCACGAAATCGGCGATGACCAAGCCTTTGGACAGTTTCAGTGCGGTTTCGATGGAATCGGTCAGGCGCTGGCGGATACCATCCCTGATGACCAAGCGGTCGACCACGACCTCGATGGTGTGTTTCTTCTGCTTGGTGAGTTTGATGTCATCGGACAGCTGCCGCATTTCGCCGTCGATCAGCGCACGGGCGTAGCCGTCGGAGCGCAGCAATTCGAGCAGGTCGACGAATTCGCCTTTGCGTCCGCGCACGACCGGTGCCAGAATCTGGAATCGTGTACGTTCCGGCATGGCAAGCAGCGCGTCGACCATCTGCTGCGGGGTTTGTGCGCTCACCGGCTCACCGCACACCGGGCAGTGAGGTTCGCCGGTGCGCGCGAACAGCAGGCGCAGGTAATCGTAGATTTCAGTGATGGTGCCGACCGTCGAACGCGGGTTGCGGTTCGTGGTTTTCTGGTCGATGGACACTGCGGGGCTGAGTCCTTCGATGAAATCGACGTTCGGTTTGTCCATGCGTCCCAAGAATTGACGGGCGTAAGCGCTCAAGGATTCGACATACCGGCGTTGCCCCTCGGCGAACAGGGTGTCGAACGCCAGAGACGATTTGCCTGATCCTGACAGTCCGGTGAAAACCACCATACGGTTGCGGGGAATGGACAGATCGACGTTCTTAAGGTTGTGTTCGCGAGCGCCTTGGATGGTGATTTTCAGGTCGTTGGGGATGCGGCTGATATCGGCGATGAGGGAACCGTCGTGCTCCCGCAGCGGCGCTTTGGCGAGCTCCTTGTGTAGGAATGAATCGCTGTCGAGGATATGCTCGGTCGCGGTGGGGCGGTGCTGGTGTTGCGCCTGTTGTGCTGTGCTCACGTCTTGCCTCCGATAGGTGTGGTACTGGGTTCTAGGATACAGCCAAGCACGACGAAAATCGAACATTTGTTCGATGATGCGTCGTGTCGTCGGAGCGCGTTGCGCGTGTCGCGCCACGGTACGATCGGCACGTCGGCTCCTCATGGGTAAGATATGCCGTTGGACTTTGACCCGACGATGAAAGAAACGGCAGGTGGGCATGGCTATCGAGGCGAAGGGACTGGAGATTCAGATCGGTGCGCGCACATTGCTGCATCCCACCGACTTCCATGTCGTCAAGGGCGACAAGATCGGTCTGGTCGGCCGTAATGGTGCAGGCAAGACGACGCTGACGCGTGTGATCACCGGCGATATGCTCCCTGCCGCGGGTTCTGTGCGCATCTCCGGGAAACTCGGGTATCTGCCCCAGGACACTCATGCCGCCGACCCGACGCAGACCGCGTTGGACAGGATGATGAGCGCTCGAGACATCGCGACGATCATTTCACGTTTGCGCAAAGCGGAAAAGGATATGACCGATCCCGACCCCGACGTGATGAACAAAGCGATGAACCGGTATGACAAAGCCATGCAGGATTTTGACAAGGCAGGCGGGTACGCCGCCCAGTCCGAGGCGATTTCCATGGCCGACAGCCTTGGCTTGCCGCAGGAAGTGATGCAGCAGCAGCTTGGCACGCTGTCCGGCGGTCAACGGCGGCGCATCGAATTGGCGCGCATCCTGTTCTCCGATGCGGACACGTTGATTCTTGACGAGCCGACGAACCATCTGGACGCGGATTCCATTGAATGGCTGCGCGGCTATCTCAAGCGTTTCGAAGGCGGCTTCCTGGTGATTTCCCATTCCACCGAGCTGCTTGACGAGGTCGTGAACAAGGTGTGGCATCTCGATGCCCAACTCGGCCAAATTGATATGTACTCACTTGGCTGGAAAGCCTACCTGCATCAGCGGGTGGTCGACGAGGAGCGCCGCCGCCGTGAACGCGAGGTGGCGGAGAAGAAGGCCGAGCGGCTGATGAAACAGGGTATTCGCCTGCATGCGAAGGCCACGAAGGCGGTCGCCGCCCAGAATATGATGCGGCGCGCCGAACGGTTGCTGGCTGAGACGAGCGAGGCGGAGAAGAAGGAGAAAGTCGCCGATATCCGTTTCCCGGAACCGGCGCCTTGCGGCCGCACCCCGATTATGGCGAAGGACATCTCCAAGGCTTTCGGATCGAATATCGTGTTCGCCGGCATCAATCTTGCCATCGATAAAGGCTCGCGCGTCGTGATCCTCGGGTACAACGGCGCCGGAAAGACGACAACCTTGCGCATTTTGGCGGGCGAAGAGCAGCCGGATACCGGTGAGGTGGTGTATGGTCACGGCTGCAAGATCGGCTATTTCGCGCAGGAGCACGACACGCTGGACATGGATGCGACCGTGCTGGAGAATCTGCAGCATGTCGCGCCTGAACTCGATGACACGCATACGCGTTCAATCCTGGGCAGCTTCCTGTTCTCCGGCGATGACGTGATGAAACCGACGAAAGTGCTGTCCGGCGGCGAGAAAACCAGACTGGCGCTCGCCACGCTGGTGACATCACGCGCGAACGTGCTCTTGCTGGATGAGCCGACCAACAACCTCGATCCGGTGTCACGCGATGAAATCCTCAAAGCGATCGCGAAATACGAAGGCGCAATCGTGCTGGTCACCCACGATGAGGGCGCCGTTGAGGCGTTGAACCCCGAGCGCGTGCTGCTCATGCCTGACGGCGACGAGGACCTGTGGAACGACGGCTATCTGGAGCTCGTCGCCGAAGAGTGATCAGTGATTTCGGGGTCGTCTCGGCCCTGTGTTCACAGTTCGGAGGTCATCCACCCGCCGAGCAGTTGCCCGACCCGTTCCGCCATGCACTGGTATCCGTATACGCTGGGGTGGAACCTGTCATGCGCGTAGAACCTGTCGCGGTCCGCATGCACATCCTCATGGGTCATGTCAAGGAATCTGACGCCGTAGCGCTCGCAGATTTCGCGGCTTGCCTGGGTCTGTTCATCGGTCATGCCTTCGATCACATGGCGCAAGGACTTTCCCAAGGAAGGACTGCGGTACAGCTGGGCAGCGCTGAATACGACCACATGGTCAGCGCGGTCCTTGGCCAGATCAAGCGAAGCCGACAAGTCGTCGCACCACTGGGCGATGGTCCTGCGGGCCATCAGGTCGTTCGATCCGGCGCACAGCACCATGAGATCCGCATGATCATCGACTTGCGGGAGCAAGCGGTAGCGTACACGGCGCATCGTGGCGCCGAGCTTGCCGACGGCGCGCCAGTCAACCGGCCTGTCGAGCATATCTGAGAACACAGATGCCATAGCCGGGGTGAATCCCTCAGACTGGTCTTCGACCCCGCAACCGGCGATCATGGAATCGCCGACCGCGACGAACGACAACGCTTCGCCATCCGCCGACGCATTGACGACACCATGCCGCTCCCCCTGCGGCTCTGGATCAAGATGTATCGTATGCTGCGCCCACAACGCCTCAGCAGCCGCCACAATATTCATGCCCATACTCCTGTCTTCTCCCGGCGATACGCCGACGCTCATGCCACCACTGTACCGTTCACGGGGCGACGAGCGCCATGCGTGACATCCGATGCCGCCATGCAAGCGGCTCGAGATGTGTCCGCAAGCCTCGCCGAGCGGATATGAACGTAGCCGGAGCCCTCACACCGTCCCGTGCGATGGACCGTCACCGTCAGACCGATGCAGCGCATACGGAACCAGCCAGATCATCCCGTCCGCGGCGTCGGATGCTGAACCGCCCAAGGAGGGACTAGAGTGGAGATAGCGGTCCTGGTGCCGGGCGCAGCAGGCCTGAACGCCATTGATAGGAAAGGGGCCATGCCATGGGTGGAAGCATCGATCACGAACGTCTGCAAATGCTCAAGTTCAACGCGTACGCCGCAGACACGGTACGCGAATTGGAGCGGCCGCTGCTGGACGACGGCGTGCCGCTGATGCGTATGGCGGCGGCAGCTGCAGCGCATGAGGCGGAACGCATGCTGGGCAGCCAGGCGGTCGCGCTCGAGGACGCCAATGTGGTCGTCCTCGCCGGAGCCGGTGACAACGGCGGCGATGGCCTGTTCGCAGCAGCGCAACTCGCCGGCGATGACGTCCAAGTCACCGTGGTCGCCGTGGGACGCGCCCTGCATGACGATGGCTTTGCGGCGTTCGCGCACAGCGGCGGACACGTGCTGGTGCTCGACCCGGAAGCCGAGATCCCCGGCTGTGTGAGCGGCTTTTCCGCAGGCGAAGCCGGAGAACGGCTCCGCGTAGCCGTCGAGCTTGCCAATCACGCGGATCTGATTGTGGATGCGATGACGGGTATCGGCGTTTCGGGCGCATTGCATGGTATCGCGGCGACGCTCGCCTCAGCGCTGCTTGACTCGTGGAATCCTGACGGAGGGGCTGATATCGAAGCCGCGCACACCCAGACGAACGACCGGCCGCTGATCCTTGCCGTGGACACGCCTTCAGGAATCGGCGTGGACGACGGCACAGTTCCCGGTCCGTGTCTGCCTGCCGACCGGACGGTGATGTTCGGTGCTCTCAAACCTTGTGCCATGCTGCCTCCGGCATCGTACGCCTGTGGCAAGGTCACGCTGGTCGATTTCGGATTCGATATCGATGAGGCGGAGCCCGCCGCGGAGATGATGGACGCCGACCTAGCGTCATCCTCGATTCTTGTACCGTCCGTACGTGATATGAAATACACGCGCGGGGTCGTGGGTCTGGTCACCGGGTCCACGCGATATCCGGGAGCCGCGGTGCTCGGTTCATGCGCGGCGGCGAAATCCGGCATCGGCATGGTCCGTTACTTGGGGCCGCAGCGCACACAGGACTTGGTGCTGCACGCGCTGCCTGAAGCCGTCATCGGCAAAGGACATGTGAACGCCTGGGTTGTCGGTTCTGGAGTTCCCGCATCAGCGGACACGGCCGACGGTGAGGATATTCAGCGGGAGACGATTACAAGACTCCTCGCCCATTATGCGCGCACCGACGAGGATAAGTCTCAGGGAGAGGATTCGTCGGCACAGGGCACCCGTCCCGACGCGATGCCGCCGATTGTCGTGGACGCCGGTGCGCTCGACCTGCTGCCCGCACGGGTTCCGGCCAACGTGGTGATCACACCGCATGCCGGGGAACTGGCGGGGCTGCTGACCAGGCTTGACGCTGCGGACGGGTCGGTGGACGCCAGCCAAGTGGCGGCGGCCCCCATGCATTATGCACAGCTTGCGCATGAGTTGACCGGTGCGACCGTCGTGCTCAAGGGTGCGGTCAGCGTTATCGCCGGAACAGACCCCTACGACAGCGGCCGTACGCGGGTGCTCCTGTGCGGTCGCGCTCCGGCATGGCTGGGCACTGCCGGTGCGGGAGATGTGCTCGCAGGCATCATCGGGGCGTTGCTGGCCCAATCCGATGTATCCGGATCGTCCGATGACGCTGCGATAGCCGATACCGTCGCCGCCGCGGTGTACGTGCACGGTCTTGCCGCCGCCATCGCTTCGCATTCGACGCAATGCGGGTGGGATGCACCGGAAATCTACGGCGTCAGCGAGCGCGGAGCACGATATGATGGCGGGGAGCCGATTATCGCCAGCGACGTGGTGCGCGCCATTCCGCATGCCATCGCCGAGCTCATCGGGTGAAACCCCCGCGCGTCAGGTTCCCCGCTTTCAGTGAAGGTACAGGTACAATGAAGCCATGGCGTGGTCGCACGCGTCAATGGCAGGGAGAACGGTAGCAGGGTTTGCGCGCTTCACAGAGGAAGGACATATCATGATGGTTTCCCGGCATCACAATGGTTCCAACGGTTTGTCGGCCGGTATCGGTTCATCGCAACGATTCGGGTTGCATTCCCCGGGTCGGGCACATTTGGCGATCGCGTTGACCGCGATGTTGCTCGCCGGCTCCCTGTGCGCGTGCGGTTCGACTTCCGGTGATGGCGCAAGCCCGTCCGCCTCGTCATCATCCCCTGCTGCGTCGCAATCCCCCTCCTCCACTGCCTCGGCGCCCTCGCCGTCCGCCTCGTCATCCTCGCCGTCAGCCTCGGCGTCATCCTCGGCTTCCGCCGCGGTATCGAGTGCATGCACCACGAAGGAACTGACCGCGAAGCTGACGCAAGGCGCAGGCGGCGGAGCGGGAAGCTCTTACCCGTATCTGGTATTGACCAACTCCGATTCGCGAACCTGCACGCTTCGCGGATATCCAGGCGTTTCGTTACGCCACGGGGACACGCAAATCGGAGCGGCGGCGGAACGCGACCGCACGGTCGATGCCTCCACGATCACACTCCAACCGGGGCAATCCGCGCACAGCGCTCTGCGAATTGTGAACGCGGGGAATTTCGACTCTTCGGCTTGCACGCCGACAGATGCGGACACGATGCTCATCTATCCGCCGGATCAGAAGGAATCCATCAGCATCGACGCCACGGGCATCACCGGGTGCGCGAACAGTGACACCCAGATCCTGTACGTCCAGGTATTCCAACAAGGCGAGGAGTGAGAAAGCCCTGTTTGCGATACGTTTCCGATCCGTTCATGTCCACGATACGCCGGTCTAAACGGTCCGGGGGCTGTTGCCACTAGACTGTGGTGCGGGCTTCGTCAGCGGCGGAGCCGACTGATCATTTGACGCGCCGTCGGCGACCACGACCGAGGCCCATCAGGAAGGGACAGCATGACAACACCGGCAAGTCACACGTTGGCAGGACGGCAGGAGACGGCATCAACGCCGACCGGCATCAGCGATGTCGTGTTCGATTTTTGCGGTGTACTGATTGACTGGCAGTGCGCCGCCGCGTTGCGCGGTCACTACCCCGATAGTTTGGTGGACCGGATTTGCGCCGCGGATGATCCGTACGGCTTTTTCGATTACGAGGATCGGATGGATCATGGTGAAGCGCTCGCGGATATTCTTCCGGATGTCAGGAACGATCATGGCGATGAGATCGCGGATATCTTCGCCGATTACATCGCCCGGTATGATGATTCCCTGACGCGTATCGTCCCGGGTATGCAAGCTCTGCTTGAGGATTTGAAAGCCGCCGGATACGGTGTGTGGGGGTTGACGAACTGGTCGTATGAGACGTTTCATTTCGCGTTCGAGAAGTTCCCCCGGCTTGAGGAACTGTTGGACGGGACCGTGGTGTCCGGTGTGGAGAAGCAGTTCAAACCCAATACCGGGTTCTACCGTCTGGCGATGGACCGGTTCGGTATCGAACCGGCGTCCAGCGTGTTCTTTGACGATACGCCGCGTAATGTCGCTGGCGCACAATCCGCGGGTATGCGAGCGTTCGTGTTCGAGAACGCGTCCCGCGCCCGCCATGACTTGCAATCATTGGGCGTGCGGGTCTGAGTGAACCGCCGGCCGGCATACGGATATAAGTAACCCGTTCTTGACATTACCGTGATATAAGGTTCCTTTATGACTCTGCTGCAATTGAAGTATATCGTCAAAATCGTCGAATGCGGTTCGATGAACGAAGCTTCCCATGAACTGTACGTCTCCCAGCCCGCGCTGAGCTCGTCAGTCAAGGAGCTGGAGCATGAGCTGGGCATTGAGATTTTCACCCGCTCCTCCCAAGGCATCGCGTTGACCGTGGACGGCGCGGAATTCCTCACCTATGCCCGTCAGGTCCTTGACCAGGCTTCCCTGCTCGAGGAACGCTACAAGAACGCGAAGCCCCGCAAGCAGCTGTGCAGCGTCTCCACCCAGCATTACATGTTCGCCGTCGAAGCGTTCGTCGAGATGATCAACTCGATCAAATCCGACGAATACGAGTTCACCATCCGCGAGACGCGCACCAAGGACATCATCAACCAGGTCGCCAATATGCAATCCGAAATCGGTATCCTGTACCTGTCCGATTTCAACAAGAACGTGATCAACAAGCTGCTGCGCGAAAAGCATCTCGTATTCCACCCGCTGTTCCGCGCGAACCTGCACGTGTTCATCTCACGCAACAACCCGCTGGCCGGCAAGAAAAAAGTCACCATGGAAGATCTCAAGCCCTTCCCGTTCATCCAGTATGAACAGGGGTCGGAGGGCAGCTTCTATTTCGCCGAGGAAGCGGTGTGGCCGGAATACTCCCCCAAGCAGATCAACGTGACCGACCGGGCGACAATCCTCAATTTCATCATCGGCCTCAACGGGTACACCGTGTGCACGGGCATCGACAACGGCGACCTCAACAATGAGAAAATCGTCACCGTGCCGTTGGACACGGACGAGACGATGCTGCTCGGGTGGATCACCAACGAGCGGGCGAAACTGTCGACCGCGGCGCAGACCTATCTGGACAAGCTGCGCACGGTGATCGCCTCGCACGGCTACAAGCTGATCGACTAGGCCACCGACCGGCGCGGGGCGTCGACCCCTGCCCCGCTGAAACGGCGTTCGGCCGGGAACCTCCGCACAGGGTTCCCGGCCGAACGCCGTTTCAGCAGTGTACGCGGTCACGCACCATACGTATCGAGATACTCTTTGGCACGCGTCTTGATGTCATCGTCAAGCAACGGCAGACCATCGTTGCCGGTCATCTGTGATGCGGCGTCGAAGATCTCGCGCACATTCGCGATGGAAACGACCGGGAAGCCGAACTCCTGCCGTACCGCGGCCACAGCGGACATATCACTGTCGCGCGTTTTCTCCATACGGTCGACTGACAGGACAAGTCCGACGATCTGGACATCGGCCGCTTCACGAAGTTTCGGAACGACTTCACGCACGGCGGTGCCGGCGGTCATCACATCATCAACCAGCAGAACCTTCATCCCGTCACGCAACTGGGTGCCGACGAACATGCCGCCGTCCCCATGATCCTTACGTTCCTTACGGTCGAACGTGTAGCCGACACCCCTATCGTATTGCGCGGTCAGTGCGATCGCTGTGGAAACCGCCAGCGGGATACCCTTGTAGGCCGGTCCGAACACGGTATCGATATCCTCAGGCAAAGTCCCGTCGGCAATCGCCTCGTTGATCTTCTCAGCGTAGAACGAGCCGAGCAACGCGATCTTCCGGCCGGTGTCGAAGGCTCCCGCGTTGATGAAATACGGGGAACGACGCCCTGATTTCAACGTGAAATCCCCGAATTTCAACGCCTGCGACTGCAGGAGGAACGCGGTGAACCTGCGGTCAAGCGGCATGTTCTCAGTCATATGCGAGACTGTCCTTTCTGTATCCAGCCATGCGCGCACACCAGAACCGGCATGAACGCATGGCGTACCGCAATCAAGCGTACCGCGAAGGGGGTGACCGGTCAGCGCCAAGTCTGGCCGGCGGCGAGTTTCGCAGCCAGTTGCGGCCTCGAATCGAGCAGGTCGTCAAGCTCACGCGCCACACGCATCGGAGCGGTCGGCTCATACAATGCTGCGGCGCCGACTTCGACGGCGTTCGCGCCGGCATACAAGTATTCCAGCGCCTTCTCCCCCGAATCAATACCACCGATGCCGATGATCGGAATATCAGGCAACGCCTGCCGGACACGCCACACGAAGCTCAACCCCACCGGGAGCACCGCCGGTCCGGACACGCCACCGGTACGGTTCGCGAGAATCGGCTCGCCGGTACGGATATCGATACGCATACCGACCAGCGTGTTGATCATGCTCAACGCGTCGGCGCCACCATCCACCGCGGCTTTCGCAATGGAAACGATATCAGTCACGTTCGGGGTGAGTTTGACAATCAGAGGCTTCGACGTGATATGGCGCAGCCGGGTGATCAACCGGTTCAACGCCACCGGGTCGGTGCCCACGCTCATCCCGCCATGCGTGACGTTCGGGCAGCTGACGTTGATTTCCAGCATGTCCGCCGGACAGTCGGCAAGCTTGGCGACCACTTCGGCATAATCGTCATCGCAATGGCCAGCCACGTTGGTGATGACGGTTGCGCCTTCCTTCTTGAGCTTGGGCAGTTCGTCGACGAGATAATGGTCGACACCGGGGTTCTGTAAGCCGACCGAATTGACCGTGCCCGAAGGGCTTTCCGTGGTGCGCGGACCAGGATTACCTTCCCATGGGACCGGGGAAACACCCTTGGTGGTGACCGCGCCCATCTGGCTGACATCATAGAACCAGTGGCATGCGTCATACTGGAAGGTGCCGGAAGCCGTGCCCACCGGGTTTTTCCACTCGACGCCGGCGACAATGGTGCTGTGCTTCCACTCGTGCGGCTCATACACGTTGATCTGCTTGTTCATCTGCTGCTCCTGCATCCCGTGACCTCTACTTGTCCCATCCGAGTTGTTCCGGTGTGAATACCGGGCCGGCGACACACACCTTCTGGCGTCCCGCGGCCGTATCGACGACGCACACGTAGCAGGTGCCGTACCCGCAGCCCATGCGCGCCTCGAGGCTCAGCTGGCATGGGATACCACGCGCGAGAGCCCATGAGGCGACGGCGCGCATCATCGGCATCGGCCCACACGACAAGATCACCGGGGGCAGGTCGCCGTGGATCAGAGAATCCTCAATCGAGTTGAGCAAATCAACGACATTGCCTTGCGCGTTGGTGATGCTTTCCACTCGTTCAGCGTATTTGGCGACCAGATCATCGGCGAAGCGTTCGTCGCGATACCCGAACGCCGCGGTCGCGGTCGCGTCATCACGCAGCGCGAGCTTCTGCGCGGCATACAACAGCGGCGGCACGCCAAGACCGCCAGCCACCAGCACATAGTTGGCCGGCGCTTTCATATCGAACCCCTTGCCCAACGGGCCCATCACGTCAACCGTGTCGCCGGCGGCAAGATGGGAGAACTCTTCGGTGCCTTTGCCGACGACTGCGAAAATCAGGCTGACATCATCACCCTCGACCTCGCTGACGCCGAACGGCCGCGGCATCAGGCGCGTAGGGTCAGCGGAATACACGTCGACGAATTGTGCAGGCTTGGCGTGACCGGCGATATAGCTGTCACGGAACGTCAAACGGTAAATACCGTCGGACAGTCTGCGGTTATCCACCACCGGTACGGTACGCCTGCCGGGGAAGCGTCCCGCGCGGGACGCTTCGGCGGTCACGTCGAAGGTCGGGATGAACGTTGCGTTAGCCATTGCCTCTCCTTTGGGCTTGGTAGCTGATAAAAGCTCGATCACGGCTGGAGCCGACGCCCGCATTGTACGGGGCTTGTTGTTTCGCTATGTTACGGGTGTGTCAGGCGAGCGCGGCCTCGAGGTCGTCGCGCATGGCGAGCGCCGCGTCCCGGGCGCTGGAGGCGACAAGGCCGAGCATGTCGTCGGCGGACATGCCGTCGCTGTATCCGCCGTTCTTGCGCCATGCGCCGATGATGCCGCGTGACGAGTTGACGATTGCACCGGAACCCTGCTCGTCGAACATGCCGGCGACATCGGCTGCGGTACCGCCTTGCGCCCCGTAGCCGGGAACCAGGAAGAACGTGTGTGGCATACGTTCGCGTAATTGCTTGCCCTGCTCAGGGTGGGTGGCGCCCACGACCGCGCCGACACGTGAATATCCGGATGCGCCGATCGTGTCGGCTCCCCATCCTTCGACCAGGTCGGCGACCCGCTCATACAGGCGGGTGCCGTCGGCGAGTTCCAGCTCTTGGATTTCCTTGCTTGACGGGTTGGAAGTGCGTACCAGTACGAACATGTCCTTGTCGGCGGCTTGGGCGGCATCAACGAACGGGGTGATGCCGTCCGTACCCAAGTACGGGTTGACGGTGACGGCGTCCTCATGCCACAGGTCGAGCGCTTCACCGTTGTTGGCGGCAAGTCCGCCCAGATGCTTGGCGTATGCGGCGGCTGTCGAGCCGATATCGCCGCGTTTGACATCCCCCAGCACGTACAGGCCTTGGGATTGCGCGTATTCGCATGTCATCTCATACGTGTCGACGCCGGCCGGTCCCAACGCCTCATACATGGCGATCTGCGGTTTGACAGCCGGAACGATGCCTGCGATCGCGTCGATGATCGCACGGTTGAATTCGAAGTAGGCGACCGCCCGCTGCATGGCGGGGATTTCAGCGGGGTCATCAACCTGGTCGGCGACCTCCTCGCGGAAGGAGTCGATCAGTGCCGCAGGAACCACCTGGTCGGTCGGGTCGAGCCCGACGACACTTGGATTGTGCGTCGTTTGAATCGCTTCGATGAGCTTGTCCATCTTCCCTCTTTCAGAACACTGTGAGCATGTGGCTTGTGTGGATGGCCGGATCAGGCACCGATGCGGGAGAACACCAGTTTCGATCCGATGATGGTGGCGACCGGAAGGCCTGTGACCTGCCAGCCGTCGAATGGTGTGTTGCGCGCTTTGGAATGGAAGCGGTTCTTGTCTACCGTCCAATGGCGGGACGTGTCAAGAATCACCAGATCCGCGGTTTCCGGGTGTTCCACCGCCGCCAGGTCAAGGGTCCGTTTGGTGGCGCACCGCGCGGAAGTATTGAGCAATCCCGCGATATCGGTGGGTGCGTGGCCCATCAGGTGTTCTGGAGCGGCAGACATGAGTTCGATGAGCCGCTGTTCGGAGATGAATCCGCCGTCCACCAGCACCCGATGGCATACGCCGTACGCGCATTCCAGGCCGATGATGCCGTTCGGCGCTTCTTGCAGGCCGGCATCCTTCTCCGATTGTGCGTGTGGGGCGTGGTCTGTGGCGATCAAGTCCACTGTTCCGTCCGCGATCGCCGCGACCGTAGCGCGCCGGTCGGCTTCAGAACGCAGTGGAGGATTCATTTTCGCCATGACGCCATACGTGAGGATCGCTTCGTCGCTCAACGCGATATAGTGTGGCGCGGTCTCGCAGGTGATGGGCAGGCCTTCCGCCTTGGCTGCGCGGATCGCTTCGAAGGATCCGGCGGTGCTGACGTGTTGGAAGTGGATGTGCACGCCGGTACGGCGCGCCGCTTCGATATCGCGCGTGACGATGCGCAGCTCGGTGTCTTCGGGGATGCCGGGTACGCCGAGCTTATGGCTGACCGGCCCCTCGTTGATGATGCCGCTGTCATGATGCTCGCAATGCTCGATCAAGTACAGCCCGGTGGCTTTCGCATTGGCGAGCACTTGGTCGAGGATCGCGTCCGGCACGGCGGCGCCGTCATCGCTGATCGCGGTGACCGGGTGCGCCCGCTGGTATGGGTCTTTGTCTTCATCCGCGACACCGGGAAGATGCGCCTTCCAGTCTTGAGGATCGGTCGCCTGGGCTCCGGCGCGATCCACGGAGGCGCACACGCACAGGTCGTACCGTGCAGGCAGCGCGCAGTCATGGGTCGCGTCGTAATGCTGGAGATAATCGATGGTGTCGCGCGCTTGGGCGGCCAACACGTCATCGGCGCCAGGCGCGCCCGCACGGACTGGTTTGCCGTCCATCGCAGGCAACGTGTTCGGCATGATCAGCACCCGCGTGTACCCACCGGAAGCCGCTGCGGCGCACCCGGAACGCATGGATTCCTTGTAGGTTTGTCCTGGATCGCGGAAATGGACATGCGGATCGGCGAATCCGGGAGCGACCGTAAAAGCGGACGCGTCGACGTCGCCGTCGCACACGGCTCCCGGCTCGTCGAAGAATCGCCGGCTGTCCGTGCCGGGGATGACCAGATCGATTCTCTCCCCCGTATCCCATACGCGGATGTCATGCAGCGTGAGCATACTCTTGGTTCCTTTCGTCGGCGCGCCTGCGGCACGTGGCTTAGAGCTTGGCTTCCTCGTCGCAATAGTCGCAACGGTATTCCTGACGTTCCGAATGCACCAGATGGAACATCTGGTCGATGCCGCGTTCGGTGGTGGTCACGCACCGCGGATTCTTGCAGGTGATGACATTGACCATATGCTCAGGCAGGTTCGGCTTCTCCTTGCGCACG
>Ga0256406_1001477_pt1 | contig 37789 bp, 35 predicted proteins | sample RumenRJG_03DNA_FD_185986 | JGI IMG/M metagenome (GOLD analysis project Ga0256406, IMG submission 185986) | Bovine rumen microbial communities from Lethbridge, Alberta, Canada - RJG_03 | ecosystem: Host-associated > Mammals > Digestive system > Stomach > Rumen | place: Canada: Alberta | collected... | reverse complement strand
TCGCTATGCGCTTCCTTCACTGCAAACATTACTGTTTACAGCTTGCGCTCCGCTACACTCGGCGACAAATACCTGTAACTGGACTTTCACCAGCTAGAATCGTACCATGCCCGGCACACTAAAAAATGGGCCTGCTTCACAAATTGTGCAGGCCCACCTTCCCGAGTCCCCCGACACCCCCGGGACTCCCGATAACCCCGATTCAAAAGTCTTTTAAATCTTTTTATACATCAAAAAGAGCCGTGGAAAATGATTTCCACAGCTCTCTTTTATATTTTATTTCAATGATTCATCCGGAAGGATTACATCATTCCGCCCTGAGGCATCGGAGGCATAGCCGGTTTTTCTTCCGGGATATCGCCAACGATGGCTTCGGTGGTGAGGACCAGGGCAGCGATGGATGCAGCGTTCTGCAGTGCGCTTCTGGTAACCTTTGCCGGGTCAACGATGCCTGCTGCCATCATATCTTCGTATTTGTCTTCAGCAGCATTGTAGCCGATTCCGTCGCCTGCTTCTTTGACTTTTTCAGCAACGATTGCGCCTTCCAGGCCTGCATTGTCGGCAATCTGGCGTACCGGAGCTTCGATAGCGTGACGGACGAGGTTTACACCGGTCTTTACATCGCCTTCCGCTTCGATGGAATCCAGTTTGTCCTGAATGTCCAGGAATGTGGTGCCGCCGCCTGCTACGATACCTTCTTCAACAGCTGCACGGGTAGCGTTCAGGGCATCTTCGATGCGGAGTCTCTTGTCTTTCATTTCAACTTCGGTTGCTGCGCCGACTTCGATGACTGCAATGCCGCCGGACAGTTTAGCCAGACGTTCCTGCAGTTTTTCTTTATCGAAAGTGGAGGAAGTTTCTTTGTACTGTTCACGGATCTGTTCTACTCTTGCGTGAATCATCTGAGGATCGCCATTGCCGCCAACGATGGTTGTATTGTCTTTGGTAATGCGAACCTGATGGCAGGTGCCGAGGTCATCCAGGGTTGCGCTCTGGAGTTTGCGGCCCATATCGTCGGAAATGACATGGCCGCCGGTGAGGATAGCGATATCTTCGAGCATTGCTTTACGACGGTCGCCGAATCCCGGAGCTTTGACAGCTGCGCATTTCAGGGTGCCGCGGAGTCTGTTCACTACGAGGGTTGCCAGTGCTTCGCCTTCCACGTCTTCAGCGACGATGAGGAGTTCCTTGCCACTGCGTGCTACCTGTTCAAGGAGCTGGAGCATATCCTGGAGCATATTGATCTTCTTGTCGGTCAGAAGGATGAATGGGTTTTCCATGACACATTCCATCTTGTCCGGATCGGTAACCATGTATGGGGAGAGGTAGCCGCGGTCAAACTGCATGCCTTCTACGACCTTCAGGCTGGTGCCCATGGTCTTGGAATCTTCAACGGTGATAACTCCGTCGTTGCCGACTTTTTCCATAGCGTCAGCGATGAGTCCGCCGATGGTCTTGTCTGCGGAGGAAATGGAAGCTACCTGGGCGATAGCTGCTTTGGTCTGAACCGGAACAGCTTTCTTCTTGATTTCTTCAACGAGGACTTCTACTGCCTTTTCAATGCCCTTCTTCAGGACCATCGGGTTTGCACCGGCAGCAACGTTTCTCATGCCTTCATGAATCATGGACTGAGCCAGAAGGGTAGCGGTGGTGGTGCCGTCGCCTGCTACATCGTTGGTCTTGGTAGCAACTTCTTTAACGAGCTGGGCGCCCATATTTTCAAATGGATCCTTCAGTTCGATTTCACGGGCAATGGAAACACCGTCGTTAACGATGTTCGGAGCTCCGAATTTCTTGTCAAGAACTACGTTGCGGCCTTTCGGTCCAAGGGTAATCTTTACTGCATTTGCCAGCTGGTCAACGCCTTTCAGCAGGGCTGCGCGGGCTTCTTCATTATAAAGAACTTTCTTTGCCATTTATGTCACTCCTATTAATAAAAATCAGTCAAGAATTGCGAGCAGGTCTCTGGAACTTAAGAGCAGGTATTTTTCACCGTCGCCCTGGTCGATATCTGCACCGGTATATTTATCGAAAATCACATGGTCGCCGACTTTGACGTCGAAGCCCTGACGAGTGCCGTTGTCCAGTACTTTGCCTGTGCCGAGAGCAACTACGATGCCTCTCTGCTGTTTCTTCTGTGCTGTATCCGGGATCAGGATGCCGCCTCTGGTCTGTGTTTCTTCTGCGTCAACTCTAACAAGAATGCGATCTGCCAATGGTTTTAACATGTTTATTCCTCCTTTTGCTATTAGCACTCACTAGCATTGAGTGCTAACTTACGTTTTATATAATAACCGCTTTTGTCCATAAATGCAAGGGGAATTTGCAAAAAAATGAGAAATTTTTGAAATGGCGGAAATATTTGTATATCCTGATACAGGAAGGAAGCGGAAAGATAATAGACTTTTGAATCGAGGTGGTCGGGGTGGTCGGGGTGGTCGGGAAGGTGTGCCGCTTTCGCGGCACGAGTTTTATATGGGGAATGTGCACAGACGGATTATTAGAGTTATTTGTCAATTTTACGTTCAAGTCAATTTCGATTATCGGATTGCGGATTTGGGATTGAGGATTTCGGGAAGGATATGGTTTCCTGCGGAAACCAATTTTCATAATGCACTTCGCGCGCGGGTCTGCAGCCCGCGACAGAGAATCTGAAGGATATTTGCAAATAATTATAAATTCAATGGAATTTCAAACTCCTCCTGTCTATAATCCCCATAAATAATCGGCGCCCATCAGGGCGCCACATTCCCGCATTCCGCAATCCGAAATCCCCCATCCGAACAGACAAAAAGAAAAAGACCGATTGTTTGCACAATCGGTCTTTTATGATTCAATTATCTTTCCTGTACCACATTTTCGCCGATGATGCGTACATCGAGCGGTACATGAACGCCGTATTTGTCCATAATGCGGTTCTGTACTTCATGGAGGACCTGGAGGATTTCAAAGCAGGTGGCTTTGCCGTTATTGACGACGAAGTCCGGATGCTTGGTGGATACCTGGGCATCGCCGATGGAGAATCCGATGAGTCCGCATTCTTTGATCATGGGGCCCACATGGTATCCCGGCGGACGGAGGTACATGGTGCCGGCGCTTCGTTTTTCCAGCGGCTGCTTGGTGCGTCTGGAAATCTGGTGCTCCTGCATTTCTCTCTTGATTTCATCTTCATTGCCTTTGGAGAGGTGAAGTTTGGCGCCTACGATGATATCTCCATTGTGCATGAAAATGGAATCGGAATCGCCATAGTGAAGGTCATCCCAGCCATAGGTACGTTCTTCCGTACCGTCTCTGGAAATGGTATATACTTCTTCCACTACTTTTTTCATCTGGCTGCCGTAACCATTTGCATTCATGAATACTGCGCCGCAGATGGTGCCGGGAATGCCGACGGCCCATTCAAAGCCTTTCAGGCTGTTTTTCTGGGCAAAGCGGGAAACCGTACCGGTTCCGACGCCGCCGAGAGCGGTAATCCAGGTATCATGGCAGGCCATTTCCTGTTTGAGACGGGTGGTGCAGATGGTAATGCCCCGGATGCCCAGGTCGCTGACAAGGCAGTTCGAACCGCCGCCGATCAGGGTAGTGCCGACGCCTTCTTTGTGCGCTTTGGACAGGACTTTTTTCAGTTCGCCCCAGGTTTTCGGCATAACGAAGCAGTCAGCCGGTCCGCCGATGCCATAAGTGGTGTGGCGGCTCATAGGTTCATTGAGTTTGTAATCCCGTTCTTCCAGGATTCCGTCGAAAAATGATTTCCAGTCTGTCATGGTTTATCCAGTCCCAATACATCCATACCCTGCGCCATTGCATCGGAGACGATCTTCTGCAAATCCGCAGCTACCTGATTCCAGCGGATAAATGCCTGGAGATATTCCCTGGCATTGCCGTTATTGCTGATGAGGATGGCCAGGTCCTGGAGATGTTTGTAAGTTTCCTCATCTTCCTTCTGTCCGGCCAGTTTTGCGTAATCAGCTTTCATCTGGGCCATGATGTATTCTTTCACCATTTTTTTGGCTTCCTCATCGCCCTTGATAACTTCAGCTGCCGCGGTGAGTCGTTTCATCTCATCGCTGTCCTTGATGGCTCTCGCCAAATCATACGCTGCATCATACGTATTCATGAGCGCTATGACCTCCTTTGAATAACCGTCCGCTTTCCTTCAGGAGATGGCGGAATCCGGTCTGTCTTAATGCTTCCATGGCCACAATGGCAACGGCATTGGATAAATTGAGTGAACGGGCTTCTTCAATCATGGGGATGCGGATGCAGTCCTCTTCATGAGCAAGGAGCATCTTCTCCGGAAGCCCTTTTGTTTCCTTGCCAAATACCAGCACATCATCCGGCCTGAACTGAACGTCCGTGTAAGCCTTCCGTGCCTTGGTGGTATTGTAATAGAAATGGCGGCCCTTGAGCATCGTCTCTACCGAAGCAAAGTCCGGATGGATGTGGACTTCCAGCATATCCCAGTAGTCCAGCCCCGCCCGCTTCAGGTGCTTGTCATCGATGGAAAAGCCCAGAGGCTCCACCAGATGAAGAGTGAGGTGCTCGGCTGCGCAAAGTCTGGAAATATTTCCCGTATTCCCCGGAATCTCCGGCTCCACAAGAACGATGTGCATAAATCCCTCTTCCTTTAGAAATAACTGCCATACCGGTCACGATACCGGTCAGTCTGCTCCTTTCCTTCATAAGCCCTGAAAGTCTTCGGCTTCTGGCCCTTGTAGGAAATCTGGTAAATAGGACCGGGATCAAGCCCGTTTACGGGAATGCGGTAGATATTGTAATGGAATCCGTCACTTTTCTGCGGAATGGGCAGTCCCGTGGCTTCCACTCCCCCGTTAAAAGTGAAATCGGATTTGTAATCAGGAGACATGAAATTGTCCGGATGTAGCTCCTCCTTTGTCAGAGGCTCTGCCATCTCCACTTCCACTGTCAATTCATCAACGACGAAAACGTGCCTGATTTTATTGGCTGCTGAAACCGGCATCGCAAGGCCCAGGGTCAGAAGGCAAGCCGGTATGACGTATTTATATTTCATAGTTCCTCGCCTGAAATGGTAAAAACAGTCCCCTCCCAGCACTTACACTATATTCTATCACATTTGGCGATGATGTACTTAGAAAATATTGTTAGAGAGTTATGACTTTAAGTTATAGACAGGTCGGCTATCTCAGGATGGAAAACTTTTATAATGATCAGCTTTTGTTTCGGGAATATCGGGAATGACGGAAAATCGGGGCTGTCGGGAAGGTGGCGCCGCTAATGCGGCGCTGATTATTGATGGGGAATGTGCACAGGCGGGTATAAAGTCCCTGTGATGCAATCTGACTGCAAAAAGTGGTCATTATACTTTTTCACCGGCCCGAAGGGCCATATATAAGATTGGTTCCCGCAGGGAACCATATCCTTCCCGGGCTTCCCGAAATGACCCCCGATTTCCCCGACATCCCCGATTCAAAAGCTTCCAGAATTGATGATCTGCCAAGTTCTCCCAAAATAAAACACAATAAAAAAACTGCAGCACGCTGCAGTTTTCTTATGAAAATCATTATTTTCTTTCTTTAATTCTAGCTGCTTTACCGGACAGGCCGCGGAGATAGAACAGTTTAGCGCGGCGAACGATACCGTGGCGCTTTACTTCAATCTTGTCCAGACGCGGGGAATGAACCAGGAAAGTTCTTTCAACGCCTACGCCGTAGGAAATACGACGAACAGTGAAAGTTTCTCTGACGCCGGCATTTCTTCTGGCGATAACGACGCCTTCAAATACCTGAATACGTTCAGTCTTGCCTTCAACGACCTTTACGTGGACTCGTACAGTGTCCCCCGGGCGGAATGCAGGAATGTCCTTGCGGAGCTGTTCATTTTCCAGTGTTTCGATAATATTCACGATCTTTTCCTCCTTCTCACAAGACATTCATGCCGATCGCTTTTGGCAGAGGACTGTCCAGACTAACAGTACTATTGTATCATGGAATCGCCTGAATGGCAATCTAAAAGCACGATACAGTTGCTGAATGCTTGACTATTGTATCACATGGAGACAGGCAGGGCAAGGACTTTTTTGTAAAAAATGGTGAGAAAATTTTCAGGTATCCCTTTGAAGAATAACCGGTGCCGGGAAGCGGAAATCAGGGATAATAGATAATGATTAATAACCTTGATTCCGGAAGGAAACTGTCTTGTACAAAAACTTTTCATTGGGGTTAATGGTTAATCGTTGGAAAACTTTCACCCGGAAAGAAAACCGGCTATTGAAAAAGCTGCACATTGTGGTTAATGGTTAATATCCCAAAAGCTTTCTTCCGAAAGGAAACTGTCTTGTACAAAAACTTTTCATTGGGGTTAATGGTTAATAGAGCTGCCTGCGCAAAGCCCCCATATATACTTGCGGCGCATCAGCGCCGCCTCCGCCCCTTATCCCTTACCTCTTTCCCCTTTTCCCCATTCTTTCCGGCTCGCCTGTGCAAAGTCCCCATAAAAAATAGCGCTGCCTCAGCAGCGCCACCTTCCCGCAATCCGCAATCCGCAATCCCAAATCCGAAAATCGGAATTGACTCAAACCCCGAAACTGACAAATGACTCCAATAAAAAACCCCGGCCCAAAGACCGGGGAAATCCAATAGTAACAGTTACAATCCATCGGCGGAGGGACTGTGGCCTGGACATGCAGGGACGGAGCTGCCGTATACCAGAGGTGGCCGACCAGTGTCACGTCGTAAGGGAACTGTGTAATTCCGGGATTTCCTGTCTTTCGACCGGGGATTTCGTTTTTGATTTTTTCTTGCGCGCAATGGAGCTTTGAGAAAATTAATTGGATTCATCCCTCCGCCCGTTTCGATCGATACTGTACATTCGGGTTCTGAGAAATTTCACCAGAGCTCTTTCCCGCTGCTCTGACTATATAGTACAAAAATAGAATTTTATTTTATTAGATTTTCGTTAAATTTATGTGGGTGTTAGTTGTTAGTTTTTAGTGATTAGTGAAATAATAACAGTGATAAGTGTGAAGTGAAGGTGGCGGCCTTCGGCCGCAAGTATTTATAAGGTTCTGCACAGGCGGGCATGGAAATCCCGGTAATCAGGAGAATGTAAAAAGGCGCCCTCATATAGAGAGCGCCTTTCTTCTTACAGTCCTGCCATGGGCATAGCCTGTTTTTTAAGTTTTTTCAGTGCTTTTCCTTCGATCTGGCGGATGCGTTCACGGGTGACTCCGAAGTGTTTGCCTACTTCTTCGAGGGTCCTGGGTGTACCATCGTCCATACCGAAACGGAGAGCCAGGACGCCCTTTTCCCTTTCGGTCAGGGTATCCAGCATTTTGTAGACCTGTTCCCGTCTCATGGTTGCCGCTGCTTCATCTTCCGGGGATGCGGTCTTCTGGTCTTCGATGAAATCTCCCAGATGGGAGTCTTCTTTTTCACCAATCGGTGTTTCCAGGGAAATCGGGTCCTGGGCTGCTTTCTTGGCTTCGCGGATTTTTTCCACGCTGATGCCCATTTCCCTTGACAGTTCCTCATTGGTCGCTTCCCTGCCATGTTCCTGCAGGAAGCGGCGGCCTACGCGGTTCATCTTGTTGATGGTTTCCACCATGTGAACCGGTACGCGGATGGTCCTGGCCTGGTCCGCAATGGAGCGGGTAATGGCCTGGCGGATCCACCAGGTAGCGTAGGTGGAAAATTTATACCCCTTGGTATAATCGAATTTGTCTACTGCTTTCAGGAGACCGATATTTCCTTCCTGAATGAGATCCAGGAATGGCATGCCGCGTCCGGGATATTTCTTTGCAATGGAAACGACCAGACGAAGGTTGGCATTGGCCATTTCCTTCTTGGCATCCCGGGCTGCCGCTTTGTCTTCTTCGGTAGCATCGCTCTTCTTGCCCTTCTCGATGATTTTGGCAAGTCTCATTTCCTCTTCGGCACTTAAAAGAGGATTTGCCCCGCATTCACGAAGATAGAGACGGACCGGATCGCTGACTCCGCCGGCAGCGGAACTGTAATCGGCATCTTCCGCATTCTGGCCTTCTTCACCACTCCAGTTCTTATCTTCTTCGAGATTATCGCCTTCTTCCATGAGCAGTTCTTCATCGACCAGATCATCCTCGTCGGGAATCTCTGCGTTGAAGTCTGCATCATCCGGCTCTTCTTCCGTATCATCGTCTTCATCATCATAAACAAGGTCGATATTGTGTTCATGAAGAAGACTGAAAATCCCATCCAACTGTTTCTGTGTCAATGATTTTTCTTTGGTGAAACGGTTAATTTCATTGTAAGAAATATTGCCGTCTTCATTGACCCTTTCCTGCAGTTCTTTTAGCCACTCTGCCAGCTGTGCTGCCTTAGCTGCCAAATAGGGACACCTCCTCAGACATTCCGGCATCAACGATGCCTAATACAATACCTTACTGTACTTCCATACTGCCAGGACACTTCCATTTTATTGTTTCCTGCCCCCGTAGGAGCCTTTTGGGCATAGTTGTCCTGTTCCTATAAGTCAGATAATTATTATACTCTTATTTACGTCAAACTGCAAGAGGAAATTTTTATTTTTTGAAATATTTTTGCAGAATCATTCCAAAAGAAAGACCATATTGGCTTTCATGGTTCATTGACAGGAAATTCCATTTCGAAAAAAGATTCTATCCGTCAGGAAACTTTTCATTGAGGTTAATGGTTAATTGTAATCCGGAAGGAAACTTTGCAAAATCGGGCTTTTCATCGGGGTTAACAGGCCTCTCTCCATTTCCCCGCAAACCCCCATATGGCGAAAGAGGTGTATCTGTCCGCTAATTGCAAATCCACTGCGGGAGGAAATTTTCCCGGAGCTGGCACTCAGGGCGGAAAAACAGGCAAAGTAAAAACCGCATTCCATCGGAATGCGGTTTCTGGTGACCCAGGAGGGATTCGAACCCACGACCCACCGCTTAGAAGGCGGTTGCTCTATCCAGCTGAGCTACTGAGCCATAATGTTGGTCGGGGCAGCCGGACTCGAACTGGCGACCCCCTGCTCCCAAAGCAGGTGCGCTACCAACTGCGCTATGCCCCGTGACACTTAGATATTTTATTACAATTTATCTCTTTCGTCAAGGATATTTTAGTGAAAATATTTGTGGCAGCGGGTAGTAAAAGTGATAAGTACGGAGTGGTCAGTGATCAGTGACTGTACATTAAGGTTAATAGTTAATGGGCTGCAAACTTTCTTCCGGATGGAAACTGTCTTCAGGGAAAGTGTGCATTGAGGTTAATGGGTAATCGTCCGCAAGCTTTCCTACGAAAAGTAACTGTATTTGAAAGAACTTTACATTGGGGTTAATGGTTAATGCTTCGCCTGTGCAGAGTCCCCATATAAACTCGCGGCCCCTCAGGGCCGCCACCTTCCCGATCACCCCGACATCCCCGATTCTCCAGATATCCCCGATTCAAAAGTTAATGATTATATAGCTTCCTTTTCTAAAAATAGTTTCTCACACTTTCTTGTGCCCAACGTCTTCTGCCTTCACTTTTCCCAGGTAGATGCAGCCGATGATCCAGGCCACATAGTCGTCAATGGGGACCGGTACGGTGCGCATGCCTTTCGGAATGAGTCTGGCAAATCCTTTTGCCGGATGGTCCTTCCAGTACCACTTTTCCCCCATTTCGGTGGTATATTTTTCATTCACCAGGATGACAGGAATATCTATTTCCAGTTTTTTCAGGAGTGTTTCCGCCCGTTTCTTCATGATTTCATGACGGGTGCCATTGCCCATGATGAAAGCCCCCGGCTTATATTTCTCAAGAAGCGGCGTGATTTCCTCTTCAAACCGGGTGGTGGGGACCACTTTTTTCCATACCAGTGATCCTTCTTCTTCCACGAAAGCCACGCCGGTCTTGTCTTTCCCGGGATCTGCGGCGATGATCATGGCCGGTCGTCCTTTCTTTCTACTTTCACGTCGATGGCAAGAGGTCCCTGGGAGTATACGTCCCTTACGGCACTGACGGTGAGGATACAATTTCCTCCAAAGTCCTTCACTTTCTGGATGACATTCATCAGTTCCTGTCCTTCCAGGACTCCCACATTGCCTGTAATCGGATCCGGAAGCACCCCTTTGGACTGGGCGTACCGGTTGAGGTCTTTCAGGAATCGGAGGACCTTAAGATCATAGTTCTTTATTCCCTGGTAGTTATCAAGATTTCCTTTATAAATGGTCTCGCCTTTGCTGAAGATAAGCCGGCTGTCATGGATATCAAAGTCGATGACCAGTCTTTCGCCGCGGATGAGGTTCTGGGCAGCTACTACGCGGACCAGTTTCTTCGTCTTCCCATCAGTGACCTGGTTGACTGCATCATTGAAGTCAGCCTCACTGATCCGGATCAGGTTTACATTATCTTCTTTAATATTCATCTGCTGCTTGAGCATATTATTGATATCATTGAGTACGCTGTCCAGTACTTTGACCGACTGGTCGCGGCTCATGTGTTCATCCACCGTAACCGATGTAATGAGCTGGCCTGCCTGGAGCATGACCTGTCCTTCCCGAAGGGCATAAATATTATTCAGGAGCGCTTTCTTTTCTTCATTGAGGTTGGAAATATTTTTATTCAGTTCGTTTTTCGTCTGTTCCAGCGCTTCAATTTCTTCAGCCGACTTCTCCACCCCTGCCTGTGCTTCATCATAGGCCTGCTGCACAGAGGCGAGCTCACTTTCCATGTAGAGCCTCTGGCTTTCCACACGGTCCAGTTCTTTGGAAGTTTCTTCGGATTTTTTCGTTACATCTTCATATTCTTTATTTCTTGCTTCCAGCTGCATCTTTCCTTTTTCCAGTTCCCTGTTTTTCACCTTGATTTCCTGGTTCAGGCTGTCCATTTCCGCCTGGAGCTGGGACAGACCGAAGAGAGCCACCCGCACATTTTCATTGACTACTGCCAGTACGGCAATGGTAGTAAATGAAATAAGGATACCGGAAATAATGGTGACGATGACCGATGTATATTTCGGGCGCAGTCCAAAAAGAGTCAGCCTTTTCTTGCCGACTTTCGAACCGATACGGTCTCCCAGAAAAGCGATAGCCCCACCCATAATGATGAGGACGAGAAACATGGCAGCCCCTATGAACATGAATGCTCTCCTTTCGTTCATTAACATATACTTAATTATACCCTTTTTGACGGGTAATAGAAAGGCAGAGATTTCCGCCTTCCCATGCAGGGGGGACGGATTACAGGAATTGTCCTGACCCTGAGGTCATTTTCATAAAAGAGGCCTGTGAGGCGAAAAAAGTTTTTCCGAAAAATCTGCCAAATAAAAAGTGAGTCCCCCAAAGGAGACTCACCCGGTCTGTACTTACTTATCCACTCTTCTGATGAGCCAGCAGCCGCAGAAAAGGGCGATGATATTGGGCAGCCACACCGCCATCACGGCCGGCATGACGTGTCCTTTGCCCAGAGCTTCGAGGAAGGTCATGATGGCATAGTATACGAAAATGATAACAACGGAAATTCCGAAACCGATGGAAGAGGAGGAGCGCTGCTTCTGTACGCCCAGAGGCGCCCCGACAATGGCAAAGACGAAGGAGGCCATGGGCAGCGAGAAACGGCGGTGAATTTCCATGACCAGAGGCGTAGTATCCGCATGAGCTGCGCGATAGGCCTGTTTGGCCAGGAGAAGTTCGCGAATGGTCATTTCGTCGTAATTCTTCTTTTCTTTTGGAATTACTTCAGGAGACTGGGCATAGGGGATTTCCTGATGTTCGAAGTGCATCATGCGGTCCACTCCATCCCCGGTCAGATCATAAATGACTCCGTCTTCCATGATCCATACGCCGTTTCGCCAGACGGCTTTCGGCGCATTTTCCACGCGGGTCACTTCTTCATTTTCAAATTCCTGGACTGTTATATTTTCCAGTTCTTTCGTCTTCGGGTTGTAGCGGCGGGCGTAAAGGAGATGGGCAATCTTTCCTTTCTGCACGTCCCGTACCACCACATGGTCTGTCACTCCGGGATTCAGGTTCTTCTTGATTTCCGTATTGAGCACGTAATCATACTCCCTGTTCGTCCAGGGCACTACATATTCATTGAAGGCCACGGCACAGAGGCTGATAATGAGGGAAATAAGGAAGACCGGCGCAGCGAGGCGAAGGAAGCTCTGCCCGGAGGAACGCATGACGATGAGTTCACTGGCACCGGAAAGTTTGGCAAAGCACATGAGTGCCCCGAGAAGCACAGCCATAGGGAACGTATAGACGACGATTCTCGGCAGGGCCAGAATGAAAATTTTCAGCGCAGAGGTGGAAGATGCCCCGTACTTGGTCACATAGCTTGCGATTTTCAGGAGCGTATCAGCGCCAAGGAAAATGGCTGTAAAAGCAGCCACTCCGAAGAGGAAAGGAGCAAGAAATTCATTCAGTATGTATTTATCAAGCAGCCGCATAGAATTCCCCTCCTTTTTGTGTATCTATAATCATAGTCTGAAATTTTCCCCCAGGTAGAATTTTTTCGCTCTCGGGTCTACGGCAATATCTTCGGCTCTGCCCTGGAGAAGGATTTTCCCCTCGGACAGGATGTACGCATTGTCAACGATACGGAGTGTCTCGCGTACATTATGGTCTGTAATCAATATGCCGATACCCCTCGTTTTGAGGTGGAGCACTACACTCTGGATATCTTCCACCGCCAGGGGATCGACTCCTGCAAAAGGCTCATCGAGAAGGATGAATGCAGGGTCCATGGTGAGGGACCGGGCGATTTCCACCCGGCGCCGTTCGCCGCCGGAAAGAGCGCTGCCCAGAGTATTTCTTACATGGGTGATATGGAATTCTTCCAGCAGGGCTTCTGCTTTTTCTTTCCGCTGCCCGGGGGTCAGTTCTTTTCTTGTCTCCAGAAGGGACATGAGGTTGTCCCACACGGAAAGGCCGCGGAATACAGAGGCTTCCTGGGGAAGATAACCGATGCCGAACTGATGTCTTTTGTAAATAGGCAGGCCCACGAGGGATGTCCCGTCTACTGTGACATCCCCTTCTTCCGGGGTAATAATGCCTACAATCATGTAGAAGGTGGTGGTTTTACCGGCCCCGTTCGGCCCGAGGAGGCCTACGATGGATCCCTGCTCCACTTCCACGTTCACATGGTCCACTACAGTTCTTTCACCATAGCGTTTGACGAGGTTATGGGTTTCTATCTTCATTTAGGTTCCTTCGTTTCTAAGGGATTTTCCGGGATATCCGGCCGGCCTTCAATGGGTGTGGCTTCGGTGACCGGTCCTTTCGGTTCAGATTTGCCGCTGCCCGGGGAAGAATCTTTTTCTCCATTGTCATCAGCAGCGCCTGTATTGACGATAACGATGGTGCTTCGTCCGGTAGTTTCTACCACTTTATCAGCATCCCGGAGCACCAGTTCCGGTCCGTTGAATGTATTTCCTTTCTGATTCACCCAGGCATTGCCTGTGAGGACCAGTTTCCCGTCGGTTCCTTCCCGTCCGGTCCTTGTATATATGGCACGGTCTCCATAACCGGTGGCTTCATGGAGTTCGCTGGAAAGGTTGACCCCTCCGGTGGCAACGATTTTGACCTGCTTCATATTTCCTTCAATATGAGGAGCCTGTACAATGCCATCCGGTGACTTGAGGTATCCGTTTCCTTCGATTTTTCCAAATCCTGTATCCGGATTGTAAATGACATCGTCTCCTTTTAAGACACGTTTTTCTACAGAATCATTGAAATATACATTTCCCACGCCCCGGGTGGTCTTATCTTTATAGAGGAACAATTTCTGCGCATCCAGCGTGGAGGAATCCTTCACGTAATGTACTCCTCCATCAAGGAAAGCGCTCCTGTCTTCGAAATGATACTGCCCGTTCTTTGCGGTAATGGTGGCTCCCTGATTGGCATGAATGACTACATTGCCTTTTGCGGTGACAGTCTTTGTCTTACCGTCATAGGTGAGGACATCGGCGGTAATATCATCGGCCAGGGCCGTCCCCATGGCGCAGGCGGAAATGGCCACTGCTGCCAGTACTGTATATAATGGTTTCACTTTGTATCCTCCTTGTCTGCCAGCTTCGCGTGGCCCTTTGCTGTAATGACCCGGATGATCCGGTCTGCCGTAAAAGAATCGCCGGTCAGGACTTTATTATCTTTGGTCGCAGTAAAGAATTTATCTGTGGAAAGTATTTCCTTATTTCCATCATAAGTCAGGTTTTCGGCATAGAGTTCTTCCCCTGCCTTATTGGTACCGTGAACGTTTCCTTCAATATAAACGGTTTTTGTCTTGCGGTCAATCTTTCCGCGGTCTCCCACCAGATGAAGTTCATCACCGTCTTTAAAGTAGGAGCCTTCCACACCAGTCAGGAGCACCAGATTTTTATCTGCGCTCATCTCAACGTTTTTGGCCTTGAAACGGTAAACAAGCTGCCCGTCCTTTGTTTCCTTCATGTCTATATTTTTAAAAGACATGGCTGCCGAGGAGCTGGCGCTCTGGTTCATGGCTTTATTGTCATCTTTAAAGAGGAAATAGATGCCCAGCGCAATGAGCAGAATCACCACTACGATGATCAGGGTTTTCCTGTTTTTCATGCCTTTCCTCCTTTTGTCTCGTTCCAGTCTTCCGTCATGCCCGCCTTGAATTTTTCTTTTTCTTCTTCAGGAAGAGCATTGTACATTTTTATTTTACCCGGCCTTGTCCAGAAAAGATGCTGGAACCAGAGCCAGTCGGCCGGATGGGCTTTGATGAATTCTTCAAGGATGGTGGCCATTTTCTGGGAGTTCACGAGAAGGTCCCGTTCTTTATCTCCCGTTTCTTCATAGTAGAAATGTTTTCCCACGCAGATGGTATGGCCTTTTCCATCTTCATTTCTCACCACAAAGATGGGAACGATGGGAGCTTTGAATTTTCTTGCAAATACGGCCGGCCCCTGGGGAAAGGAGAAAACCCGGTTCAAAAACATGACAGGCACTCCCACCTTGTTTCCATCCTTATCGGAAAGGAATCCCAGGATATGATTTTTCTTCATGGACCGGGCAGCGGCAATCATTTCATAACCGCCGGTGCCGGTGAGGAAAATATGCTGTCCCGCCATGGCCCGGTATTCATTAATCATCTTCATCAATACGTCATCGGACTGCTTCTTCCCGATAGCGCTTGTATCATAGCCGTGAAGGGCAAGGCCTGCGCCAAGCCATTCCCAGTTGCCCATATGGGCGGTAAGCCCTACGATACCCTTCTTCTCTGCATAAGCAGCTTCCAGGTATTCGGGATGGTCTATTTTTACATAATCGTCAATATGATTTTTTTCTTTACAAAGCCTTGGCATGTACATCATTTCCATGGCAGACATACCGATATTCCGGTATACCTTCTGCAGCAACTCCTCTGCTTCCGGGCGCGAAACCTTAAGGCCGAACATGATCTGTTCGAGCCCCCGGTTTTTCTGCTTTGCTATGCGGTTCATGATGAAGGGCCCAAGGAATCGCCCTATAGACAGGATCCTGTCGTAGGACATGGAACAGATCAGGCTGCTCAGTCCTTTCAGGAACCCGTATCTTACACTGAATAACATGGCTTCTCTTCTTTCGGAAATGATTCAATCATCTGTTACTGGCGGACTTCCACTTTTTTATAGTAGGAAGAAACCGCTTCTTTCCAGCGGTGCTGGGATTTGATGATAGTCTCTATAAATTCTCTGGCCGCTCCATGCCCGCCGCTGCAGGTGGAAATAAAAGCAGCTTCTTTTTTATTTTCATTCATCCCGTCAGCGGGACAGCCGGAATAACCGACTTTTTCAAAAAGGGGAAGATCGTTCAGGTCGTCCCCCATGTAGGCCGCCTCATCCCAGGCGAGACCATACCGATCAAGAAGCTCTGCGAGGGCGGATACTTTGTCGCTGATGCCCATAAGGACGAAATCGCAGGATAATTCTTTCGCCCGGTTTTCTACCAGGATGGAACGCCTGCCGGTGATGAAGCCGGTCTTGTAGCCCATGCGGTGGGCCAGCGCAAGGCCAAGGCCATCATGGGCATTGAAAAGTTTATAAACTTCTCCCTCCGGTCCCATGACCAGAGTACCGTCTGTCAGGGTTCCGTCTACATCAAAAGCGATGAGTTTAATCTTTTTTGGCGCTTTCATCACATGACCCCCTGCTTCAGAAGGTCTGTGATATGAAGCATACCGATGGCCTTTCCTTCTTCCACTACGGGAAGGACAGTAATGGGATGGGGCTTATGCTGCTCCATGCGGTGCAGCGCTTCTGCCGCCAGTCTTTCTTTTGAAATCAGCTGAGGATTCTTCGTCATGGCTTCCCTGACAGGACGGATAAGGAAATCCATGCCTTTTTCCAGTCCCCGGCGGACATCCCCGTCTGTCATGAGACCTTTCAGTCTTCCTTCCTCATCCACCACGGATACGGCACCCAGCCCTTTGTCCGTCATCACAAAGAGTGCATCCTTGACGGAAGCATTTTCAGAAATCAGAGGATTTTCATCCCCTTTATGCATGACCATATCCACCGTCAGGAGAAGTTTCTTACCAAGAGATCCTCCGGGATGGAAAATAGCAAAATTATCTGCCGTAAAGTGATGTCTTTCCATAAGGCATACGGCAAGAGCATCGCCCAAGGCAAGGGCCGCAGTTGTCGAACTTGTGGGAGCCAGGCCCAGGCTGTCCGCTTCTCTCTTCACTCCGGCATCCAGCACGGCATCTGCATTTTTTGCAAGAGTGGAATTTGTCTTCCCTACGACTGCGATAAGTTTGGCGCCGATTCGCTTGAGGGAAGGAAGAATATTCAATACTTCAGCGGTTTCGCCGCTGTTGGAATAAGCAATCACCACATCTTCCGCAGTCACCATGCCCAGATCTCCGTGAATGCCTTCTGCCGGATGAAGGAAGAAAGCCGGAGTGCCGGTGGAAGCCATCGTGGCAGCCACCTTGCGGGCGATATGGCCGGATTTGCCCATGCCTGTCAGCACCACACGGCCTTTCGCATTTTCGATAAGCCGTACAGCTTCTTCAAACTGGCCATCCAGTTTATCTACCAGTGAAACCACTGCATCTGCTTCGTCGCGAAGAACCCTTGAAGCTGTTTCAATGACTGACATAGTGCCTCCTCTAAGAAATGGAAAATTTGATTATTCTTTATTATACAATAGATTGGTGTCGTTCGGTGAGATTTTGGATAGAATCACCGGAGACAACCCGAAAAACAAAAAGAAAACTTTATAATGAACAGCTTTTGAATCGGGGCTGTCGGGATTATCGGGAAGGTCGGGGCTGTCGGGAAGGTCGGGGCTGTCGGGAAGGTGTGCCGCTTCGCGGCACGAGTTTATATGGGGACTCTGCGCAGACGGGGCAATTAACCATTAACTATTAACCCGAATGTACAGTTTTTTCAAAAAAGTTCCTTCCGGCATAGGGTGATTCATCTTATAGCCATTACCCATTACCTATTCCTCATCGGCCCTCACATACCATTTCCTGTCACGAATGTCTTCCAAGAACTGCGGACTGACCACTGATAACTTTTATTCAGCTTTCTATCGTTCAGTCCGCTTTACAAAAATCCGCTTATTTCCCCGGAACCAGTCCTTTTTCTTTATCCTTCTTCACCACATTGTTGATGGCAATGAGGTCTTTCAGCAGATCTTCCAGGGAAGAAAGATAGAGCATATTTGTGGAATCGGAGAGACCTTCCGGAGGATTGTCATGGACTTCCATGAAGAATCCGTCTACGCCGGAAGCAGCGGCGGCTCTGGCAAGATAGGGAATGAATTCACGCTGTCCGCCGGTGGTATTTCCCATGCCTCCCGGAAGCTGGACGCTGTGGGTTGCATCGAAAATAACAGGATAGCCGAACTGGCGCATAATCGGGAAAGAACGCATATCCACCACAAGATTATGATAACCGAAGGATGCACCTCTTTCTGTAATGGCGATATTCGGGTTGCCTGCTTCTTCCAGTTTTCCGATGACATTTTTCATATCTTCCGGTGCCATAAACTGGCCCTTTTTCACGTTCACCGGTTTACCCGTCTTTGCCGCGCCGTATACGAGATCGGTCTGGCGGCAGAGGAATGCCGGAATCTGGAGCATGTCCAGCACCTGAGATGCCGGAGCGAGCTGTGTCACGTCATGGACATCAGAAAGTACAGGAACCTGCAGTTCCTTTTTGATGGATGCAAGGATTTCCAGGCCCTTTTCCAGTCCCGGTCCGCGGAAAGAATTGTAAGAAGAACGGTTTGCCTTGTCATAGGAAGCTTTAAAAATGTACTGTACGCCCAGACGCTCGCAGATTTTCTTGATTTCACGGCCGATCATAAGGGTCCTGTCATATCCTTCAATGACACAGGGGCCGGCGATGAGGAAGAGCTTGCTTCCGTCGATGGTTAAGTTGCCTACATGGATTGTTTTCATAAGTGGTTCCTTTCGAAATATTCATTCACTTTTTTCAGATCTGCTTCTGTATCGATTCCGATATCTTCCGAATTCAGCCGGATGACACCGATTTTGTAACCCATTTCCAGTGCCCTGAGCTGTTCCAGGGATTCCGTCTTTTCCAGCGGTGTCTGTTCCATTTTCGCATAGGAAAGGAGGAAATCACGCCGATAGGCATAGATGCCCACGTGTTTCAGCGGCGGTTCCACAAAATCATGTCTCGGGTAGGGAATGAGGGATCTTGAGAAATAAAGAGCTTCTCCCCTGCGGCTTACTACGACTTTGACAGCTGATGCATCATCGTATTCATCTTCATGAAGAGGCGTAGCTACGGTAGCCATGTCCAGTTCCGGATGGTCCAGGAGGTCTTTCGCCAGATTATCGATGATATCCGGGTCAATCAGAGGTTCATCGCCCTGTACGTTGACAATGATATCATATTCCGGATATTTTTCCGCCACTTCTGCCAGCCTGTCCGTACCTGTGGGGTGGTTTACGGAAGTCATAACCACATTTCCGCCAAAAGACTTCACTTCTTTTTCAATAGCTTCATGGTCGGTGGCTACGATGACGATATCCGGTACTTTGGCCCGGATGGCCCTTTCATAGACACGGTGCACCAGGGTTTCTCCCGCAATCATCCGGAGCGGTTTTCCCGGAAGCCTCGTGGAGGCATAGCGGGAAGGAATAATACAGGCTACTTTCATTATAAGTCCTCCCATTGTTGTTTTAACAATTCCAGACCTTCCGGGAAGGTCATTTCTATTTCCAGTACGTAAAAGGGTATCTCTGATTCATGGATACTTGAAAGTTTCATCATTTTCACTGCATCTTTTTCCGTAATCAAAACGCAGTCTGCGCCGGATAAAGCGGCTTCTGAATCGCATTTCCTTATATCTTCCTCCGTATAGGCATGGTGGTCGTCAAAGGCCATCTCTCCCACCGGAATGAAACCTGCTTCTTTAGCGGTTTCGCCAAAGGCAGCCGGATTTCCGATGCCGCTCATGAGGTATGCTCTCTTTCCTTTCATTTCCGAAAGAGACCCTTCATGGATGCGGCCTTTCCAGTCATCATAATGGACTGCTTTCGCCGGACTGTGGCAGGACGTGGTCACCGGGATTCCGGGAGCCAGCTTTGTGAGGCGGTTCTTTATTTCTTCAATTTTCGAAGGCTCTGCCTGATCGCTCTTTGTAATAATGAAGAGCGATGCCCTTTTCAGGGCAGAGAGCGGTTCCCTGAGAAGACCTCTCGGCAGGGCATGTTCATAACCAAAAGGATTGGTCGCATCGAGAAGGATGATATCCCTCTCTCTTTTCAGTTTCCAGTACTGAAACCCATCATCCAGAAGGAGCAGGTCCGCTCCCAGGCGCTTTGCCCGTTCTGCGGAAATAATCCTGTCCTTTCCGACCAGTACAGGGACTTTCGGCAGTTTCAGGGCCATCATGTATGGTTCATCGCCCGCCATCTTCTGGGAAACGAGGATTTCCTTTCCGTCAGAAACGATGCCTCCCTGTTTTTCCAGACCGCTCCGGTACCCGCGGCTGATGACAGCCGGATGACGGCCGGCCGCAGTCAATAATTCTGCCAGCCGGATAATGCAGGGCGTCTTTCCCGTGCCGCCGGCAGTGATATTTCCCACGCTGATCACCGGAATACCGGCATCCAGTGCATGAGAAGATGCGTTTTTCTGTTTTTTTGTCACCTGGGAGAGGTAAATTCCTTCCAGACTTTCAAGAATGGAAAGCGCCAGCCTGTCCTTCCCCGAAGGGTGCGGATTCTTCATGAGGCCGGTGACGTAACTTTCAAGACTCATGCTCGCTCCTTCAGCTTGATTCCATACTCTTTGACCAGTTCTTTAAAAGCGTCGATATTTCTTTCCGTAGCCCCCTGGTTTTCATGGACCACTTCCAGTGCGGCCCTGCCCATTTTTTCCATTTTTTCCGGATGGTCCAGAAGGTCAAAAAGAGTTTTCTCAAATGCATTTTCATCCGGTGTCATGATGCACACGCCCCGGCTGGTAAGAAGTTCGAATATTTCCTGAAAATTGAACATGTAGGGTCCTACGAGCACCGGTTTGCCATGAGCTGCCGGTTCAAGGATATTGTGGCCGCCCACTTTCACAAAGCTGCCGCCTACAAAAACTACATCGGCCAGGCTGTAAAGACGGCCCAGCTCACCAATAGTATCCAGGATGACCACCTGTGTTCCTTCTCCATCGTCTTCCTCACTGCCCATTTTGGAACGACGGATGACGGAAAGATCATGATGCTTGATCATGAATTTCACGGTAGGTGCGCGGGTGATTTCGCGGACTGCCAGGAGAAGCCTGGCATCCGGATACTTTTCAAGGATTTTTTTGAAAGTGCGGACTACGATTTCCTCTTCTCCGCCGTGGGTGGAGCCTGCCACGATGATGGGACCCTTCCCGTCAAAGCGGAATTCTTTGCGCAGCCTGTCTCTTTCTTCTTCTGAAACTTCCGCATAAGTCTGGTCGTACTTCGTATTTCCTGTAATGGTTACCCTTTCCGGCAGGGCGCCCATGGAAATGATACGTTCCTGATCGATTCTGGACTGCATGCAGAATTTACGGATCTGGTAAAGCATGCGGGTGGTAAATCTTTTAATCAGGGAATACCGCTTCATGGACCTTCCGCTGATTCGTCCGTTCATCATCATGACAGGAATTTTCTTCCTCCATGCCAGACGGAGGAAATTCGGCCACAGCTCGGTTTCGATGAGGATGATCGCCTTCGGATTGACGATATTTACGATTCGTTCCGTAATAACCGGCAGATCAAAAGGAAAGAAAATGTGTCCGTCCGCTTCCGGGATGATCCGCTGTGCCATGCGGTGGCCTGTGGCAGTAACCACGGAGACTACCACCATTTCATCGGGATACTTCTTTTTCAGTTCCCTCACGATAGGGCTGGCTGCCACCACTTCCCCAACGGAAGCCGCATGAACCCAGATCGCATTGTGATCGGCAATCTGGAGCAGGGTCGGTGTAGGCATGATGCCTGCACTCTGTTTCAAACGGTCGTAGAATCCTTCTTCAAAAACGAGCCGGTATATGAGGATCGGGATTTGAAGGATCCAGTAGGCTACCAGACAAATGTTGTAGAACCAGTACAAAGGTATTCTCCTTTTCTTGGAAATACGGGGGATGAACAGTGGTTAGTGCCTCATGGTTCCATGCAGGATTTTTAATTCCCGGATGGAAAGCACTGAAAGCTAATGGCTAATGGCTAACTGCCAACTGCTAATTGTTAACTGCTAAAATCTATTTTTCTTTCTTTTCTGAGGAAGATTCTTCTTCCGTTTCTTCATTGACCTGACTGCTCATGGTATAGAGGTCATAGTAGAGTCCGCCTTTGGCCATCAGTTCGTCATGGGTGCCCTGTTCGGCAATTACCCCATTGTTAAGGACAAGAATCTGGTCTGCATTTTTAATGGTGGACAGGCGGTGAGCAATGACGAAGGAGGTACGGCCCACCATCAGCTTATCGAGAGCATCCTGTACGATTTTTTCACTTTCCGTATCGAGAGCGGAAGTGGCTTCATCGAGGATGAGGATTTTCGGATTTTTAAGGATAGCCCTGGCGATGGCGATTCTCTGGCGCTGACCGCCGGAAAGGACAAGACCTCTGTCTCCTACCTTTGTTTCAATGCCGTGAGGCAGGGCTTTAATGAATTTTTCCGCGTTAGCCGAGCGGATGGCCTCCCATACTTCTTCATCCGTCGCATCGAGACGGCCGTAAAGGACATTTTCCCTGATGGATGTGTTAAAAAGAAGGGTATCCTGGGGCACGAGACCAATCTGATCCCGAAGGGAGCCGAGACTCGCATCCCGGATGTTCATACCGTCGATATCGATTTCTCCACCCGTAATTTCATAGAACCGGGGAAGAAGATTGGCAATGGTGGATTTTCCTGCTCCCGAAGGACCTACGATGGCGATGGTTTCCCCGGGATTGGCCACGAAATTGAGATCCGTGAGTACAGGATTATCCTTTTCATATTCAAATTTCACATGTTTGGCTTCCACCCGGCCCGAAGTGACGACCAGTTCCTTTTCATGGGAATGATCGTAATCTTCTTCCGGTACGTCAAGAATGGCAAAGACACGGTCTGCAGCTGCCAGGGATTTCTGGATATTACCGAAACTTTCAGCGATACGTTTGATCGGATTGGCCAGGTTGATTGCATAAATAAGGAAAGCAATCAGTTCACCGGCCGTCATAAGTCCGTCGATGACGGAAACACCGCCGTACCAGATAATGACTGCAATGGCCAGGGCTGCCAGGAATTCCACCACAGGAGTCAGCTGGCTCTGCTGGCGGATGGCTTTGACTGTGGCTTTGAAATTGGACTGGTTGACCTTGTCAAACCGTCCCGTTTCATATCCGGTGCGGTTGAAGGAACGGATGATGCGGACTCCGGAAATCGTTTCCTGAAGCATACTGGTCACGTCTGCCAGTTTTTCCTGGACGCTTCTGCCGGAGGAATGAAGTTTCTTTCCGAAGAATTTGATAGTCACTGAAACTACGGGCACAATGACGAGGCAAAGGACCGTCAGTTTCCACTGGAGGTAAATCATGGCTGCAAAGGAGCCGATAAAAATAGCCCCTTCCTGCACCAGCATGATGAAATCAGTGGTCATGGCATTCTGGAGGGCGGAAATATCGTTGGTGAGGTTACTCATGATTTCCCCGGTCCGCCGCTTGTCAAAGTAGGCGATGGGAAGATTCTGGAGATGGTCGTACAGTTTATTTCTGAGATCCCGGATCACCGACTGACCGATGTACCCCATGAGGTACCGGTGGGCAAAGGTGGTTGAACCGCGGATGAACATGACCACGATAATCGATGCGATAATCACATAGAGCATGGTCATATCTTTTTCTTCCAGCACCTTATCTATGACATCCTTGATAATCCAGGGTACGTACAGATTGGAGGCAGAAACCAGTATCATGCAGATGACGGAAAGGATGAGAAGCTTCCCATAGGGCTTCACATATTTCAGTAATCTGATGTAACTGTTTACTTTGCTGTTATTTTTCGCCATTAGCTGCTCCTGCTGTTTCTAATATAAGTCTTGCCGTCCGGTTCACTGCCCCGCCGGAACCCAGGGCTTTCCGGACTTTTCTGATTTCACTGATATTTTCCTGTCTGGCATTTTCATCGGTAATCCATTTCTGAAGGATTTCCGTCACATTTTCCGGAGTTGCTTTGTCCTGCAGCAGTTCCGGCGTCACTTCGCGCCCCATGAGGAGATTCGGAAGGCCCGCGTACTTTACGTGGACCAGGAGATTGGCCAGAATCCAGGTGAGAGGCGCCAGTTTATAAACCAGCACCGTCGGAAGTTCCATAAGCGCCGTTTCCAGGGTGGCCGTTCCTGAAGAAGCCACGCAGACATCGCAGATCTGCATGAGGTCATACTGATGACCTTCGGTAATTTCAAAGGAAATATTTCTCTTCCCTATGAAAGAAAGGAGAAATTCTTTCGGAATGGTGGATGCCCGGGGAATGAAGAACTGGCAGTTTTCCTTCTTTGAAAGCGCTTCCGCAGCATCCAGCATGAGTGGAAATAAGCCGGTCACTTCATTCTTGCGGCTTCCCGGCATGAGAAGGATGCGGCGGGCCTCTTTATTTCCATGGAAATAAGCGAGTGCCTCATCAAAGGACATGGATGGTTTCACCGTATCTGCCAGAGGATGGCCCACGAAAGTCACATGGGCCCCTGCCTCTTTATAGGCTTTCGCCTCAAAAGGAAATATGGAAGCCACCTGTGCCACGTCGCGGACGATATTTTCCGCCCTTCCTTTATTCCAGGCCCAGATGGTGGGCGCTATGTAGTACACCACAGGAATGCCCAGTGTTTTAGCCACATGGGCGATTTTCATATTGAACCCCGGATAATCGATGCATACGAGGACGTCCGGTTTTTCATCAATCATGGCCTGGCGAAGCATATCCCGAAGATGGAAGAAAAAAGGGATGTGCTTTAATATTTCCACAATTCCGATGATTCCCAGATTTTCAATATCATAAATAATCCGGACTCCGCTCTTTTCCATGAGCTCTCCGCCCATGCCGAATATTTCCGCATCGGGCCGTATTCTTTTGATTTCCGCGGCGACCGCTGCCGCATGCATATCGCCGGAAGCTTCTCCGGCAGACATCATGATTTTCATAAAGTATCCTGTTCTACGGAAAGAATGACGATGCCTTTTTTGTCAGCTTCTTTCAGAACTGCCTCTTTCTCCGCAAAAAGCGTATGATATGCCTCGATAGCAAGGACCGAGCAGTCTGATTCTTCCATGGAATGAAGCGTCTGGAGGCCTACCGCAGGCATATCGAAACGGGTATCCTGGGAAGGTTTTGCCGTCTTTACGACAACAGCTCCCCCGCGGGCCAGCATGCCTCCCCTGCGGATGCAGGCATCAGTTCCTTCAATCGCTTCCACGGCCATGACTGCCTGGTTTTTCACAACCACCGTCTGGCCAAGGTCCATGGCTCCTATCGCCTTGGCTGCTTTAAAGCCAAAGGCCACATCTTTCATCTGTTCTTCAGTGGGTTTCTTTTTGGTGAAAACCTGGGGACCCGGCATGAGGGGTTTCAGATATTTCGTCTGGTCCAGCACGGAAATCCCGTCTTTGGCCAGTTCTTCCACAAGGACCAGAGTCACCGTATCATCTTTCATATCCATCTTGCGGAGACGATTCAGCACCTTAATGGCCCGGAGGTCCGGAATGGGATGATTTTTGAAAAGCCACTCCTTCGTCACCTTGCCGATCATGGTCACTTCTTTCACATTTTCACTGACCAGTGTCTTAATCACTTTATTCATTTTAAAAGCAGAAATTTCGTAATAAGCATCTGCCTTCGTCTTCAATCTTTCATCAATGCCGGGAATGACCGCGATGCATACCACGCGATAGCCCTGGGATTTCACAGCTTCCGTAAATTCCACCGGAAGCGTCCCGATGCCGGCCAGTAAACCGATTGTTTCCATCATGTCCTCCAAAACGTCATACTTCATTTTATTTTACCATTTTTTGCTGTATGACACTATGGGGAAATTGGAACTCCCGGTCAAATTTGTAGTTCGTTGATCTCCAATGGTGCCAATCGTTCTTCGTTATTCGTTGTTCGTTCTTCGTGGAGGTGGGCCGCATTAAATAAAAAGCGGCCCTTTTTATTGTTGGCCTTTCAGAAAATATGAAATATCAAAACGGCCTCCATGATTTCAAAAATCTCCGATCATCAGCCATGAACAATGAGCCGCCCATGGTGACTCAACTTGCGGGATTATGCCAGTCTCCTCTGTCTGAGCAAAATCCCCGCAAAAAATCAGCGCTGCCTCAGCAGCGCCTCCTTCACGGATCACGGGCCACGCACCACGGACCACGAAAAGATTCTAAAGCCTGTTACACTTATTTCAATCCATACTTCGGCCATATTTCCTCATAAATATATCCTTCCCTTACGCCTGTATCGCTGTAGGTGATCCGGCCTGCATGGAAATGGCCGGAGAGGACCAGGGCTATGATGAGTCCGGAAAGGATGGTATGCATCCGGTCCGGCACGGCCTTCATAAGGAGGATGGATTTTTCTTCCGTCAACGGATTGTCCCCGCGGAAGGTGGTCATCATTTTTTCAAGAAGGGTCCTGTCCATGACCGTATTATTTTTATCCTTATGATAAAGGAGATTATATAAAGAACATGCGCTTTTAAAAGTTCCGCCCATGCCGATGATGACCGGTGATGAAAGGGAAGAGAGCTCGGATACCCGGCCAATCCTTTCTTCTGCCGCTTTCCTCATGGCCAGGCATTCCCGCCCGGTGGGAAGGAAACCCTTCACGAATTCCGACCGGAGAGACAGGGACCCCATGGGAAGGCTTGTCTTGAAACGGATATCTTCATCGCCAAAGGCCACGATTTCCGTGGAACCTCCCCCGATATCCACCAGAAGTCCCTCTCCCGCCGGATGATTATGGACGGCTCCCACATAGTCAAGATAAGCTTCCTCATCTCCCGAAATCACACGGATAGGGATGGCCGTGCGTCTTTCTATTTCTCCCACGGCCTCCCTGCTGTTTTTTGCATTGCGGAGGGCAGCCGTCGTAAAAGCATGAACCGACGTCAGGGGGAAATGGGAAAGAAATCCTTTGAATTCTTCCACGATTTCCACCGTTTTATCGATACCTGCCCGGGTCATGCAGCCATCCCGGATATAGGCCGCAAGTCCTATGATATGCTTTTTCTTCATGAGCATTTCCATATGATTTTCATCAATGAAATAAATGGCCATGCGGATCGTGGAAGATCCGATATCAATAATTCCGTGCAGCATGATTTTTCCCTCCCCTTCATTTTTCTATATTTTACCACAGAAATATAGTTGTCAGCCGTTAGCAGTCAGCCGTTAGTGATTAGTAAAATAGTACCGCATTCCGAAAAATCTGCAGAAGTCTATTCCAAATTAAAAAATGGGCCGCCTTCCTCTGTTGCGGCCCACCTCCCCTAATCCCTGATCCCTAATTCCCAATCCCTTTTGCACTACATCTTCCAGGCAAAAAAATCCCTGAAAAGCAAAGCTTTTCGGGGATTCGTTTCACGTACAATCAGAATTCAATCTTTCGGCACCATATCTTCCGCTTTCAGGGTACCCTTCTTTCTGCGTTCCGCATATTCAGCGGTAGCTGTGAAGAGTACGTCGGAAGAAGAATTGAGGGCGGTTTCGCAGGCATCTTCCAGAACGGAGATGATGAAACCTACACCTACTACCTGCATGGAAATATCATTACCGATACCAAAGGATGCGCAGGCTACCGGAATAAGGAGGAGGGAGCCCCCTGCCACGCCGGATGCGCCGCAGGCGCCTACAGTTGCCACGATGCAGAGCAGAAGGGCTGTCGGCAGATCGACTGCAATACCCAGGGTATGGGCTGCAGCCAGGGCCAGAACGGAAATCGTAATGGATGCGCCTGCCATATTGATGGTTGCACCCAGCGGAATGGAAATGGTGAACATATCCGGATCAAGACCCAGACGTTTGCAGAGGGAAAGGTTCACAGGAATGTTGGCAGCAGAGCTTCTGGTGAAGAATGCATAAACCCCGGATTCACGGAGAGTCGTGAGTACGAGAGGATAAGGATTCTTGCGGACTTTGGCAAATACGATGAGCGGATTCATCACAAGGGCCACCAGGAAATAGGAGCCGATGAGTACGCCCAGAAGCTGTACATAGCCCAGGAGCGCTCCAACACCTGCCGTACCTACGGAATCAGCCACAAGGCCAAGAATGCCGAAGGGAGCGAAATGAATGATCCAGGTAACCACTTTCGTAATGCCTGCCGCAATATCGTCCAGGCAGGTTTTCGTGGTTTCACCGGCACAGATTTTGAGGGCAATCCCCAGGATGATGGCCCATGCCAGAATACCGATATAGTTGGCATTCATGATGGCTGCTACCGGGTTATCTACTACAGAAAGGATCAGATTGTGAAGGACCTGGATAATACCGCTTGGCGGAGCCAGCTTTGTATCCGGAGCTACCTGGAGAGCCAGGTCGGTCGGAAACAGGAAGGACATGGAAACGCCTACCAGGGATGCGCAGAAGGTACCGATGACGTACAGCTCGATAATCGGCTTCATACTGCCGCTGGAGCCGTCTTTTCTCTGGGCCATGGCATTCATGACCAGGAAGAAGACCAGAACCGGCGCAACGCCTTTCAGGGCTTTAACGAAGAGATCCCCCAGAATCTTGACCACCGGAATGGCGGGCGGGAAAAATACGGCAATAATGATACCGATGACCAGGCCTACAGCGATCTGCTTGATCAGGGATACGCTGCCAAGGATGCGTGCAATGGATTTAAACAAAATGATTCCTCCTCCTGAAAATACACCCTCTCGTGACATATACGTGTCTAGTATACGCCCCCTGTCAAGGTCTGTGCAAGTCATATGCAAAATTTGTAAAAGGTTTGTCAGCGGTTATGCATTGAAAATATAATTGGAACGTGTCTGTACTTTTCTATTTCCATTCAGGCTCCCGGTTTTCCGCAAAATAAAAACCTGCCCCATGAAAAGGCAGGTTAACCCATCGCTTTCAGGGCGGAAAGGAAAGCCCCTTTCGTCTTCAATTCCACATCGCACATGACCTCGATAAATTCGTCCATGTATCCGGCGCACTGGCGGAAGGCGGTTTTGGAAATATTTCTGCCGAAAGGTTCATTCCAGCGGTAACTCCTGAAATCTTCGAGAAGAAGACGGGCATTTTTTGAAAGGTGAAAACGGTCCTCTGCTTCCGGGGAAGACGCATCAAAACCGGCCGCTGCCAGAAGTTTCACCAGGGCGATAAAGGAAGTAATGAGGGAATTCCTCTTTTCCCCTGCCCTGCCGGCTGCCAGGAGGATTTCAAAAGCCCGGGCATCCTCTTCACGGAGAGGAAATAATTTTTCTGCCGTCTCAATGAGACAGTACCAGCAGGTCATTTCCTCATAGGTGAGCTTCATGATATCGAATAGAAGCTTTCCTTCATACTGGCTGAGTACGAGGTATTCCCCTTCGGCTCCGGTATAGCGGATGTGGGCAAAGGGCATCGTCAGCCCTGTGCCGCAGCGGTTCATGACAGCTCTGGGCACATAGGCGGAAAGGCGGCCCTCCTCCCTCGTGAAAAGGACAAGTTTCTTGCCCCCTTCTTTTCCCTGACGGGCCTCAAGGACGATGGCTTCTCCGCTTTTAATCCGATTTTCCATCGGTTTTCTCTTCTTTCTTTATTACCTTCTTTTCCTGAATTTTTTCCGCCTTCACCCGGACGATACGGAAACCGTCCACCCGGAGCACGGAAAAGCGCCAGCTGGCATAATCCACGTGATCTCCCACCTTCGGAATCCGTTCCAGATGAGAAAATACGAATCCGCCGATGGTAGCATTCAGATCTTCTTCGTCCAGGTCCACTTCGAGTCGGTCCGATACATCTTCCAGGATGACTGTTCCGTCAAATTCGTAGGTTCCGTCTTTTTTGCGAAGGATTTCATAAGGCATCGTATCCACGGCCTGCGGGATTTCCCCAATCAGTTCCTCGACTAAATCCTCCAGGGTCACAAGTCCGGACGTTCCGCCATATTCATCCACCACCACAGCCAGGTAGGTACGGCGGTTCTTCATGAGCTGCAGAAGGGAGGGAGCAGGCATTACCTCAGGCACCGTCAGTATTTCCCTGATGATTTTCTTCAGGTTCGCATCGCCCCGCTGGAGATTTTCCATGAAATCCTTCACATGGATAAAGCCGATGATCTGGTCCTTGTCATCCAGGCACACGGGATAACAGGTGTGATGGGCTTTGGAAATCATCCTCCGCATGGTCTCTATATCATCATTGAAATCAAGGACCACCATATCATTTCGGGGAATCATCACATCCCTGACCATCAGGTCGAAGAAATCAAAGGAATTTTTAATGAGCGTATTTTCCAGCGCATTGAGCCGTCCGCTCCGGTTTGATTCCTCCACGATACAGCGGATTTCATCTTCCGTATAGGTGAAATTCACTTCATTTCTGAAAGGAATCTTTCTCGATTCCAGAATTCGCCGGGCAATCATGAGGCCCGTCTGCACAGTGACCCTGAAGAAATGACGGTTCCAGGAAATCACCCATCCATGAGAAGCTAGAATCGGCAGCGGCTCCACCAGGGCATGAGTGCCGGGAATGAGAATCGTGACAATCCAGAAAACTGCCACCAGGACGGCTGCTGCCACTACAAGGAGCAGGTAAAGCATCCAGGCCGATTTGGCCCCGAAGAATGGATAGAGCAGCAGAAATCCATGGTAAGCCATGCCCAGAAGGGCAATGGCAAATACTCCGGTGTAGGAAATAAAAGCCATCTGGGTACCACCCAGAATCTGGCTCGTCCGCTGATAAAAAGGAGCTACCTTCCTGATAAGCTCCGGGTCCTGTTCATCGTTATCCTCGATGTACTTCTTGCGCATACGGGCAAATGAAAAATTCACCAGCGTATTGTGATAGTTCATAAAAGAAACAATCAGTGCGACTGCCGCGCATATGGCAAGCCGCTGTAGGTCCGTATCGATAGGTCATTCCTCCTTGGGGGGGGTACTCTCATAGCTGTTGAAATATTTGTGTCAAATTTGATGAATCGGATTGGGGATTGCGGATTGGGGATTGCGGGAAGGTGGCGCCTTGAAATTATATGGGCGCCAGTTTTTAAATTTTACGTTACGCATAGGAAGATTTCAGCCAATTCCGATAAAGACGGTGGGTCAGCCCCGCAACACCTGCTTCGCGGGAGCTTCCCCCGTTGGGGGACGCCTATCCATCAGTCTCGCAGGAGTTCCCCCTGCTTCCGGACGCCGGACTTTAATCCGGAAATGACTCAAATCCATCAGATGAGCCAAAGGCCGCGGCCGCAGGCCGCTATATAAATTGGTTTTCCGAAGGAAAACCATATCCTCCCCGCAATCCGCATTCCCAATCCGCAATCCGAAAACCGCAGCTGACTCAAACCATAGGTTTTCATCCCCGCCTGTGCAAAGTCCCCATTTATACTCGCGGCGCATCAGCGCCGCACCTTCACGAACCACGAATCACGAATCACGAAATCTCGAGATTGACTCTGCCGGGGCTCGCCGCGGTGAGGCTAACCCACGAATACCGCAGCTGACTCAAACCATCAGGCTTTCCCCCGCCTGTGCAAAGTCCCCATCTATACTCGCGGCGCATCAGCGCCGCACCTTCACGAACCCCGCATCCCGCACCCCGAAATCTCGGAATGTGGGACAACCGGGGCGCGCCGCAGTGAGGCTAAAGCCCGAAAATCGTAACTGTCTCAGATCGTATTATCTGACAAAAGACTCTTACTTCCTCTCCTTATACCCCAGTTCTCTCAGGATATAATCCTTATTCTTCCAGTCTTTGGCCACTTTGACCCAGAGGTCCAGGAAGACCGGGGCGCCGATGAGGCTTTGTATTTCTTCTCTTGCTTCTCTTCCCGCTTCTTTGAGGACGCTGCCTTTTTTGCCGATGATGATCCGTTTCTGGGATTCTCTCTCTACATAAATGGTGCAGCGGATGTAGACCTTGCCATTTTCCCTTTCAGAGAATTCTTCGGTGAATACGCCAATGGCATGGGGCACTTCGTCCCTTGTGCGGATGAGGAGCTTTTCGCGGACGATTTCCTGGACGATATTTCTTTCCGGCTGGTCCGTCACCATATCATCAGGGAAATATTTCGGTCCTTCCGGCAGGTATTTGACGATACATTTCATCAGTTCATCCAGATTTTCGCCGGATTTTGCGGAAAGGGGAATGATTTCTGCAAATGGATAAATTTTGCTGTACTGTACGATTTTCTTCAATACCGCATCTTTTTCGATGAGGTCAATTTTTGAAAGAGCCAGGAGCACCGGCACTTTTCTGTCTTTCAGCAGGGAAAGGATGTAGCGGTCCCCTGCTCCCAGAGGGTCATCGCAGGCGCAGAGGAAGACGATGAGGTCTACTTCGTCCAGCGCATCGATGGTGCTCTGCCGGATGGCCTCCCCCAGTTTGTCCTGAGGCTTGTGCATGCCCGGGGTATCGAGGAATACCACCTGGGAATTGTCTCCGTTCCATACGCCGGTGATTTTATTTCTCGTGGTCTGGGCATGGGCGGAAACGATGGAAATCTTTTCTCCCAGAAGGGCATTCATGAGGGTGGACTTCCCCACGTTCGGCCGTCCCACGAGGGCCACAAAACCGGAATGGAATTTTTCGTTATTTTCTGTCATAGATTCTCCTGTTGTAGTTTTTAGTGACTAGCAGTTAATATAGTAGTATATAAAATTATATATAAATTATATAAAAAGGCAATAGAGAAAAGTGGTAAGTGGGTAGTGATAAGTGAGTGGTGGTGGCACCCTGAATTTATAAGGGCGCCTTTTTTATTTAGGTCCGGCTATTCTTTCCTGCTTATCAAAACCGGTTAGATAAGGAATATATAATTGGGCCCGCTTCCAAATTCTGATGCGGGCCACCTTCACTTACCACTTACCACTTTTCACTTACCACTTTTTAGTTCATCATCATCAAATGCCGCCGGAAATATTTCATTCAGAGAAAATACTTTATAATCGGAAACCGATTTTCCGCAGATAATCACCGGAATCCCAAATTCCGCCATCACCTGGCGGCAGATGCCGCAGGGCATCGTATAATCGTCAAAGCTTCCGATGATGGCTATGGCTGTAAATTTCCTTTTTCCATCGCAGATGGCAGAACCGATGGCATTTCTTTCGGCGCAGAGGCCTGCGGGATAGGAAACATTTTCCATATTGCAGCCTTCATAGATGGAACCGTCAGACGCAAGCACTGCCGCTCCTACGGGATAGTGGGAGTAGGGCGCATAGCAGTGGGACCTGGCGTGAAGGGCTCTTTCGAGAAGGTTTTTTATTTCCGCCTTATTCATGAGCTTCTTCCGCTTCCAGTCTGCCTTCCGTAGTGAAACGGGTAATGCCGCAGGCGCCGAGGATATCTTCTTCCGCTTTTCTCATGGCTTTCTTTTCGTCCGGATCATAATGGTCGTAGCCAAGAATGTGAAGGAATCCATGGACGGAGAGGTAGGCCATTTCTCTTTCCTTGCTGTGGCCGAATTCTTTTGCCTGGGCCACCGCCCGGTCCAGGTTGATCACGATATCCCCCAGTTCCGCCTCTTCCTCCGGTACGTCGTCTTCCCCTTCGTTTAAAGCAAAGGAAAGAACGTCCGTAGGCGCATCTACATTTCTGTAGGTGCGGTTTAATTCATGAATGGTATCTGCATCACAGATGAGCACGGAAATTTCAGCATCTTCCCGTACGTGCTGGAGCTCGGCTCCTTTGGAAAGGACCGTATGGATCAGCTTTTCCAGTTCTTCACTGTAATATTTCATATCGCTGTAATTAATTGTGATTTCCATAGTCAATGCCTCCCATTTTGTTTCTGCGCTTTGCATCTTCTTCGTACGCATGGATAATAGCTGCAACCAGGTCATGCCGGACCACATCTTCTTCGGTGAAATGGACATGGCCGATATCTTTCACATTTCTCAGCACTCTTTCCGCATCGATGAGACCGCTCTTTACATGAGGCGGCAGGTCGATCTGGGTCACATCGCCGTTTACCACCATTTTTGAGCGGAAACCCAGGCGGGTGAGGAACATTTTGATCTGCTCCACCGTGGTATTCTGGGCTTCATCGAGGATGACGAAGGATTTTTCAAGGGTCCTGCCTCTCATATAGGCAAGGGGCGCCACTTCGATCTGCCCCTTCTGCTGGAGACGGATGAATTCTTCGGGGCCGAACATATCATTGAGTCCGTCGAAAAGAGGCCGGAGGTACGGATTCACCTTTTCCTGCAAATCCCCGGGAAGGTATCCCAGTTTTTCTCCTGCTTCCACAGCCGGACGGACGAGGATGATCCGCTGCACATCATGATTTTTCAGGGCAAACGCAGCGAGAGCTACGGCCAGGTATGTTTTACCGGTTCCCGCAGGTCCCACGCCGAAGGTGATGGAATTTCTGCGGATCGTATCCACATAGAATTTCTGGCCTAAAGTCCTTGGGCGGACAGGGGCTCCGTTCTTTGTGAAATTGATGATATCATCTTCCATGTCCGAAAGGAGCTGTTCCTTTCCTTCATCGATGAGACGAACCACCAGTTCCACCTGCCGCTGGGAAAGGCGGATACGCATGGCAATCATGTGGCGCAGACGCTCGATCACGTCCACACTTTTGTCCACGGCCTCCGGTTCTCCCTTAATGCGGATGAAATTGCCCCGGCCCGAAAGTTCGGCCCCGTAATGCTCTCCGATAAATTTCAGGTAGGAGCTGTCCCTTTCAAAAAGATGAGCCGCCTCCTGCTGGTCTTTGATGAGTATTTCTTCTATCTTTTCCGTAGTATTTTTTCCTTTCTATGGAAATACTATATTTCAGTTCTTATTTATATACTTTATTAATGAGTAGTTAGCAGTTAGTTGTTAGCAGAATATCCACTTTTGTCGGACCGCTTTATGGAAATAAAGTCCGTCCGCACAAATGGGGCGCCATTAGCTATTAGCCATTAGCTATTAGCCATCAGCCATTCTCTACAAACCGCCTTACCGCTTTCCCATCGATATAATCGCACATGCACCCCTGGGTTATATTTCTTTCTTCCAGAAGCTTTTCAATCCGGTCCTTCACTTCCCACCAGGGGGAGCCGCCGTTGACGGAAAGGGTATTGTTTCCCGAAGCCCTGCCTACGATGCGCTGGGGGACGATATCCGGCCGCATATAGGCGAGGAAGAGGGCCACCCGCTCCAGGTATTCCTCCATGGGAAGAAGGGTGACTTCTCCTTTTTCATACATTTCCGCCAGTTTCGTGCCTTTCACTATATAAAGGGAATGAAGCTTCACCTCCGTCACAGGGAGGACGGAAATGAGTTTGGCTGCTTCCACTACGTCCAGCCGGTCATCCCAGGGAAGGTCCGCAATGATGTGGGTGCAGAGACCGAAGCCATACCTGCCGATTCTAAGCGATGCATCGACAAATTCAGCCACCGTATGACAGCGGTTCAAAATCGAAAGGGTGTGGACGTTCGTACTCTGCAGGCCCAGCTCCAGGGTCACGTCTTTCCCGTATTTCCCGGACAGTTCCTTCAAAATATCCAGGTAAGCCTCGTGGATACAGTCGGGGCGGGTGGAAATATCGACACCCACTATATCGGGATGGCTCATGGCCTCCTCCACCCAGTTCCGGAATCTGTCCAATGGGGCATAGGTATTTGTGAAATTGAGGAAATAGGCGATGAACTTCTTTGCCTTGTACTTGGGTCCCACATGGGCCATACTGCGATTCAATTGCTGCGTAATGCCCATGCCCACGGCCTTCGTCTCATAATCGGCGCCGATGGACCCGCAGAAAATGCAGGCTTTGTCGGATAATGTGCCGTCCCTGTTCGGGCAGGTCACGGGAATGGAAATGGGAATCTTGTAAACCTTTTCCCCATATTTCCCTTTGAGGTAATCAGAATAATTCCGGTATCGTTCCATAAATCTCCTGTCTCAATAAACAATATGTCAGTTTAATTATAACCTATTTCCTTGTTTGATGCACTGGAATCGTGGAAGGGAAACTATATGGTGAAATAACTTTTGTTTCGGGGTGGTCGGGGCGGTCGGGGTGATCGGGATGGTCGGGAAGGTATTGCCGCTGATGCGGCAATGAGTTTTATATGGGGCCTGTCCCATAGCGATGAAAAAGCCGGTTCGGCTTCTTTAATACTATGAAATTCGTTGAAAGGAAACCGTATGGTGAAATAACTTTTGCTTCGGGGTGGTCGGGGTGGTCGGGAAGGTGCTGCCGCTGATGCGGCAGCAATTTTATATGGGGCTGATCCCATTCGGATGGAAGTACCGATTCGATTTCAGGGACCAGATGGAATGAATCCGTCAGCAGGGCCATGGACCGCGGCCGGAGGCCGCTAAATCAATTGGTTCACAAGGCGAACCATATCCTTCCCGAAATCCCAAATCCGAAGTCCCAAATCCGTTTTCCCTCTCTTTCTTTACAGCCAATCCATCCGCCTGTAAAATAAAGGCAGCAATGATTCAAAAAACGAGGTACTCCTATGAAAATCGTTACCGCCCAGATTGATGTCATTCCCGGGCATATCCGGGAGAACTGGAAACAGATTGAAAAAGAAATCGCCTATGCCAAATCCGTGAAGGCGGACCTGCTGGCGCTTTCGGAAATGTGCCTCACGGGCTACCTCATCGGAGACCTGTGGGACCAGCCGGCCTTTCTCCGCGAATGTGAAAGGTATAATGAAAAAATGGCACAGGCTTCCGAAGGCCTGACCATTTTGTGGGGAAGCTGCGCCATAGACCGGGGACAGACCAATGATGACGGAAGGCCGAGGAAATATAACGCTGCCTTTGCGGCCAGAGACGGTCATTTCCTCTATCCCGAAGGGTCCATGCGGCCTTACGTCATCAAGACCCTTCTTCCCAGCTACCGCTGCTTTGAGGACCGGAGGTATTTCACCTCCACTCTGGCCGAAGCGAGGGAAGAAGGCCTTCCGCCGGAAGATTTCTTTGCTCCGTACCTTCTGACCGATGGAGAAGAGACAGTCCGCGTGGGAATCCTCCTCTGCGAAGACAGCTGGGATGAAAATTATTCCTTCTCCCCCATGAAAGTACTCTCCGATAAAGGAGCGGAATTATTTCTGAACCTCTCCGCCTCTCCCTTTACCCTTGGAAAAAATGAAAAGCGCCACCGCATGCTGACCGCTTCTCTCTCAAAACTGCACGTGCCCATGGTATACGTGAATAACCGGGGACTTCAGAATAATGGCAAAACCTGCTATACCTTTGACGGCATGACCGCCCTCTATGATCAGAATGGAAATCTGACAGCGGAAGCCGCGCCTTTTGAGACGCCCCACTGCACTTTTGATTTCCACAAAGAAACAGGCACCTTTACGCCCTCCGAGCCCATGGAGCCTCATAAAGGAGACCTGCTCCTTCCAGCCATGCGGTACGGGGTAAAGAAATTCCTGGAGTCCATCCACGTGAATAAAGTAGTCATCGGCGTATCGGGAGGTATCGATTCGGCCGTCAATGCGGCCCTCTACCGCTCCGTGCTTCCTGCTGAAAATCTGCTCCTCGTCAATACCCCCACCCGCTTCAATTCGACCCTCACAAAAGACCTGGCAAAGCAGCTGGCAGACAATCTGGGCTCGCCCTATCTTTCTATTCCCATCGGAAATTTCATCGATGAGACGGCAGCAGCTCTGGAAGGTCTTCCCTATGGAAATCAGAAAATCCACCTTACCGGTTTCATGAAGGAAAATATGCAGGCAAGAGACCGGAGCAGCCGGATCCTCGCCGCCCTTTCCGCAGCCTTTGGAGGGATTTTCACCTGCAATGCGAACAAAACGGAATTCACGGTCGGCTATGGCACCCTCTATGGAGATTTAGCCGGAGCTCTGGCAGCCACAGCGGATTTATGGAAATACCAGATTTATGAACTGGGCAGGGCCCTGAATGAATGGTACGGGCAGGAAGTCATTCCCGAAGGAATTTTCACCGTAAAACCCAGTGCCGAACTGTCGGAAAACCAGGATGTCACCAAAGGCCTGGGGGATCCTCTCATTTACGAATACCATGACTATTTGCTGAAAAGCTTTGTAGAACCCTGGCAGAGAAATACACCGGAGGACATCCTGGTCTGGTACAGGGAAGGAACGCTGGAAGAGCATCTGGGCTGTTCCGTAAAGGTAGAAGACCTCTTTCCCACCCACGCCGCTTTCATTCAGGACCTGGAGCGCTGGTGGAACCTTTTTGCCGGATTTGCCGTAGCCAAACGAATCCAG
>Ga0256406_1001476_pt1 | contig 37814 bp, 38 predicted proteins | sample RumenRJG_03DNA_FD_185986 | JGI IMG/M metagenome (GOLD analysis project Ga0256406, IMG submission 185986) | Bovine rumen microbial communities from Lethbridge, Alberta, Canada - RJG_03 | ecosystem: Host-associated > Mammals > Digestive system > Stomach > Rumen | place: Canada: Alberta | collected... | reverse complement strand
CAAAAGCAGCCATTTTATGAGTAAGGAGCCAGTGCATAAGATTGGATGGTTAGGGGCCTTCTGATAGACAATTACCAAACGTCCATTTTAAAGGTACCAGGATTGTTGAACTGTCTAAAACAAGGGGGCCTACTTTTAGAAACTGTCCTTGACAAGGGGTACGGTTTACCCCTTCCGTCCTGCTCTGCACTCTTCGCTCTTCATTCTGCACTTAGCTTTGGAAACCGGATCACCTTGGGCTGGATCTCTCCCACCTGCTCCAGTTCTTTCCCGGACATCTTATATGTAGATTTCTTGCTTTTTGATAGCATTAATGCTATCATTAAACGAGAACACTGTAAGGAGTATATAATGTACAAGATTGAATTCTACGAGAATCAACATGGCGAATCAGACGTCTGGATTTCTTGGAAGCGTTACGTAAAAAGAGTACAACCAGCAAAGATGCTCGTATTCAATACAACCAGATTATTTTCTACATTGACCTGCTTGCTAAAAACGGGACAAATCTCCCGACCAATATCACCAAGCATTTAGAAGATAATATATGGGAACTTCGTCCTGGAAATAACCGAGTATTTTATTTCTATTATGACGAAAGCCAATATGTACTGTTCCATCATTTCCGCAAGAAATCCCAGAAAACGCCAAAACGCGAGATCATCCGAGCCAAGTCAGAGCGGGATGACTATATCCGTCAGAAGGAGGAAAAGTCATGAGAACGTGGGAAGATTATAAAAATCACGTAAAATCCATTAGTGAGGAAGAACGCCGCAACATGGAAGAAATCGAAGAACTAAGCAGTATTGTTTCTTCTATCATCCGGCGGAGACAGGAACTGGGAATCAGTCAACGTACTCTTGCAGAAAGGTGCGGTATTCCTCAATCTTCCATTGCCCGTATCGAAACCCTCAAGACAACTCCCAAACTGGATACGCTTATAAAACTATTGCAGGCACTGGACTTAAAGCTTCAGGTGGCTGCTGCCGGATAATTACAGAGCAGGCCCGCAATCACTACGACTACGGGCCTGCTTTTTTTGCCCTCTGGGAGGCCGGGATGGGCTTCCCTGCGGGAAGCCCCTATCACGTTGGGATCGGGGGATCGTGCATCTGGCGGGCCTCCCGGCGTGAGGCCCCTACGGCATCGCAATGGACCATTCGCCCCTTCCGTCCTGCTCTGCACTCTTCGCTCTTCATTCATTCAGTCCCTGGTCATCTGGAATCCTCCCGGAAGATACAGCCCGTTCCAGCAAGATTCGTTTTTCTTCTTATCTTCCCTCTTCTCTTTCCTCCCATCTTATCTGCCTCATTCTCTTGTTATCTGCCTCATTCCATGCTAAAATGTTGCAGATAATAAAAGATGAGGGAGATTTTTATGCGGACATTTAACTACTCGCAGGAAATACAAAATTTACTGACACCTGAAATCGTCCAGCTTCTCACCTGTATCCATGAACACAAAGGACGGCAGGATTTATTTCTGGAAGCGAATACAGACAAACTGAAAACACTGGTAGACGTTGCCATGATCCAGAGTACAGGGGCTTCCAACCGTATCGAGGGAATCCTCACCAGTAACAAACGATTGGAAGCACTGGTCAGCCAAAAAGCGGAACCGCACAATCGGTCTGAACAGGAAATTGCCGGATATCGTGAAGTACTCGCCTTGATCCATGAAAATCACGACTATATTTCCCCTGCCCCTAATGTCATCAGGCAGCTCCACCGAGATCTGTACTCTTACTCAACAGGAGCCATTGGCGGAGATTATAAAAACGCAGATAACGTCATTGCGGAAACGGATGCACAAGGGCATCAAAAGGCCAGGTTTATTCCCGTTCCTGCTTTTCAGACAGCTGACGCTATGGATTCTTTATGTCAATCGTTCCAGAATGCCTGGCAGGAAAACATAATAGATAAATTGCTGTTGACTCCCATGTTCATCCTGGATTTTCTCTGCATTCATCCATTCAATGACGGAAATGGACGGATGAGCCGGCTTCTGACACTCCTTCTTTTATATCGTGCCGGCTACATCGTCGGGAAATACATCAGCCTGGAAATGCTGATTGAAAAGACCAAGAAAACTTACTATGAAGCCCTTCAGGCCAGTTCTTTCGGCTGGCACGAAAATCAAAACACCTATGCTCCTTTTGTGAAATATTATTTGGGTATCCTCATAAAAGCATATGATGAATTCGAAGACCGAATCCAGTATCTGGTCACCAAGAAGATTTCCAAACCAGACCGGATCAAGGCCATCATTTCCCAGACACTAGGGAAAATCAGCAAAAAGGATCTGATGGAACGCTGCCCGGATATCAGCCAGGGAACAATAGAACGCACTTTGTCCAGTCTGGTAAAAGAAGGCTATATCAGCAAAGTCGGCTCTGGTCCGGCCACAGCATATATCCGCAAGCATTGAAAATAGAGAAAGTCCACAATCACCTCGACTGCGGTCCTGCTCTTTTCCTCACGCCTTATTGGGAAACCGACCACTTTGGCATGAGACAAGCACCTGAATGTCTGGATTCCGTACACATTTCCGCCCGTTTGTGGGAACTGCTCAAAGCCGAAAATCAGTGCTTTTACATGTGCTCTCCGTTTGCGGGAATTTGTCCACATGCTTTTTCTACCTATAACACGGCGGGCTGGAGGGAGGCCATCGTCTCGACCTGTTCTCCTCTGCCCAATCAGTTTATGATCAAGGTCTCAAGGTGTTTGGGAAAGCCTGACGGAAACCACACAAAATCTTATGTCTGCAGATAGTGAGTGTGTCTGTTACAGAAAAAAATCATTCATCACCTTCAGAGAGTAAGATGTCCCTTAATACCAATTCGATTTCATAATCCCCCCATTTTTGGATTGTGTCAATAAATTCCTGCAATTCGGCCTCGTCCGTAAAATAACTGTCGATGGATAGTGTTTGAGCACCAGTTATCTGATAACAGTGGTTGATATGGCTGTGGCACTGAGTAAGATAATCCAACAGGGACTTCATAAAACCGCTGTGTGGGGTTATTTTTATAAGGGCATGTGTTTTATAACCATACTGCTACAATGATTCCATTATTATGGGTACAGAAGACTCCTTCCGTCCCCCTCTGCACTCTTCTTTCTGCACTTAATGGCCCAATTCCCATTGACAAACTGTACTTTATACGGTATCATTTAATACGCACAGAATTCATCCAGAGTAACGGAGGGACTGGCCCTATGAAGTTACGGCAACCATCAGCGCTTCTATTGGCTGAACGGTGCTAAGTCCATCAGGCACTGCCTGAAAGATGAAGATGAGTGAGCTCAACTGATTCCTCTTCATTTTCATGAAGGGGAATTTTTATTTTTACGGAGGTGAACCCCCTTGATAGAACTGCAGCACATCGACAAAATCTATCATACGTCTTCCGGCGATCTGCACGCCCTGAAAGACATCAATCTGACCATCAACGAAGGTGAGATCTTCGGCATCATCGGCCTTTCCGGGGCCGGCAAAAGCACCCTGGTCCGGTGCATCAACATGCTGGAAAAACCCACCAGCGGCAAGGTGATCGTGGACGGCCAGGAAATGACCGCCCTGGGCGAAGAACAGCTGCGGAAGGCCCGGCAGAACATCGGCATGATCTTCCAGCATTTCAACCTGCTGTCCAGCCGCACCGTTTTCGGCAACATTGCCTTCCCTCTGGAAATCCAGGGGCTGGACAAAGCCGCCATCCAGAAGAAAGTGGAACCCCTGCTGGACCTGGTAGGCCTGAAAGACCGGGCGGACCACTACCCCAGCCAGCTGTCCGGGGGCCAGAAACAGCGGGTGGGCATCGCCCGGGCCCTGGCCAGCGATCCCAAAGTGCTGCTCTGCGATGAAGCCACTTCCGCCCTGGATCCCCAGACCACGGAAAGCATCCTGAACCTGCTCCGGGACATCAACAAACGGCTCCACATCACCATCGTCATGATCACCCACCAGATGAATGTGGTGAAAGAAATCTGCGACCGGGTGGCCGTCATTGAAAACGGGGAGATCATCGAACAGGGGTCCATGGTGGATATTTTCACCAACCCCCAGAAAGCCACCACCCGGGAATTCGTGGCCAGCATCCAGCACAACGACCTGCCGGATTTCGTCAGGAAACTGGACATCCACAAGGATTACAAAGCCGGAGACAAGGCCCTGGTCAGCCTGAGCTTCATCGGCGACAGCGCCGGAGAGCCCATTGTTTCCGTGCTGATCAAAGAATACGATACCAACGTGAACATCCTCACGGCCAATATCGAAAACCTGCAGGATACCCCCTTCGGGACCCTGCTCATTGAAGTGGAAGGGGACGAGGCCCATCTGAAGAAAGCCCTGGATTACCTCCACGAAAGAAAAGTCAAAGACGAGGTGATCGGTTATGTCTCCTAATATGATCCATCTGCTGATTAAGGCCCTGGGAGAGACCCTCTACATGGTGGCCCTCTCTGCGGCCATTGCATCCCTGTTCGGCATCCCCCTGGGGGTGATCCTGACCATTACCGGAAAAGGCCACATCAAGGAAAATGCGGCTCTCCACAAAACCCTGGGCTCCATTGTCAACGCTCTCCGGTCCGTGCCCTTCATCATCCTGATGGTGGCCATCATTCCCCTCACCCGGATCATCGTAGGGTCTTCCATCGGCACCACCGCCGCCATCGTGCCTCTGACCATTTCCTGCACCCCGTTCATTTCCCGGATCATCGAATCCTCCCTGCTGGAAGTGGATCCCGGGGTCATTGAAGCCGCCCAGAGCATGGGGGCCTCCCCTCTCCAGATCATCTGGAAGGTGCTGCTGCCGGAAGCCATGCATTCCATTGTGCTGGGCATCACCCTGGCGGTGATCAGCCTGATCGGTTCCAGCGCCATGGCCGGTGCCCTGGGGGGCGGCGGCCTGGGGGACCTGGCCATCCGCTACGGGTATCAGCGGTTCCAGGCCGACACCATGATTGCCACCGTCATCGTCCTGATTGCCCTGGTCCAGCTGGTCCAGACCATCGGGAACAAGATTTCGGCCAAGTTGAACAAGACGAAGATCAAATAAAAAAATCCACCCCTCGAGGGTGGAATTTTTTTGCCCGCCCGGGCGGGCCATTTTGACAGCTGACCGTTGACAGGGATTGTTGCTTATGCAACAATCCGCTTCATCCCCACCTTCATCCCCAGCCGGTCCGCTTCTCCGGCTTTCATTTCCAGCACGGAAGTGGCCTTCAGGCAGGCGGAAAGACCCAGCCAGGGGTGGAGGTTCCGGACGATTTTCACGATTTCCATCCGGTCGTTGAAATACACCGCATCGATGGCAAATCTCATAAAGCACATGTGGATGCTGTTGGTGGGGTTCAGCCACAGGCCCGCAGCCGGAGGCAAAGGCTTCCGCAGCATCAGCCCCCGGAACCGTCCCCACCAGGTGTCAGCGATTTCCACAGCAATCCGGATTTCAGCATGGTCCCCAAAGGACCAGGTTTCCTGTTTGGACAATTTATTTTCTCCTTCGGCGTATGACCCATGACGTATGACGGGGCTGTTGCTCCTGCAACAGCCCCGCTTTCTCATTTCATCCCCTGCATCAGGGAAATCAGCGACGGCAGCAGCACCACCACGAAAATGGCGGGGAAAATGCAGAACACCAGGGGGAAGATCATCTTCACCGGTGCCTTCATGGCCTGGGTCCTGGCCCGCTGTCTCCGCAGGTCCCGCATGTTGTCCGCCTGGATCACCAGGGTATCGGACATGGAAGCTCCCAGCCGTTCTGACTGGACCACGGACATGACGAACAGGTACACATCCTGCACATCACACCGCCTGGCCATCAGCTGCATGGACCGGCGGCGGGTCATGCCCATCCGCACATCCCGGAGCATCCGGCGGAATTCATCGATCAAAGGGCCTTCCATCCGTTCCACCACTTTCCGCATGGCTCCGTCCAGCGACAGACCGGCCTGGACGGAAATGGACAGCAGATCCAGCACATCCGGCAGCTGCCGGATGATCTTCGTCTGCCGGTTCCGGATGATATGGTTCAGCACCCCGAAAGGCAGCATGGCCCCGAACAGCAGACATCCCCAGATCAGTACGAGTCCCCCGAAGGTGCTCATGGGATGGCCGGTGGTGTACCGGAACCCCTGGAACCCCCAGAAAATCATGGAAACGAACCAGATGCCCACCAGGGTCCGGGACTTCCAGATCCCCTGTTTCCCGGCCAGGATGATCCGCTGTTCCATCATCTGGGGCAGGGCTGAAGGAGCGAATTTGGAGAAAAAGTCCATGGCCTGGGCCAGCAGCCGGCCAATGGTCCGCTGGTACAGGGGGATCTTCTTCAGGTCATTGGGATTGTCCTCTGCTTCCTGGGGCTTCTCTTCTTCCCGGAAGGTTTCCAGCCGGCGCTTCACTTCTTCACCCTGGATCTTCTTCAGGGCCAGCACCGACAGGGATAGATAGAAGAACAGCGCCAGGGCAATGGAAAGAGACAGTGCCAGCATGGTCAGTCACCTTCTTCCCAGTCGATCCCCGGCCGGGCCTTCTGCATAAAGGCCGGATATTCCACATTGTGGGATTTGAACTTGCTCAGGAACTGGGGCTGGAGCCCGGTGGGACGGAATTCCCCCAGAGCCTTGCCGCTTTCGTCGAACCCGGTCTGGACATACCGGAACAGGTCCTGGAGGACGATCACATCCCCTTCCATCTTCTGGACTTCCGTAATATAGGTGATTTTCCGGGATCCGTCCTGGATCCGCTCCTGATGGATGATCAGGTCCAGAGCCGAAGAAATCTGGTCCCGGATGGCCCGTACCGGCAGGTCCAGGCCGCTCATGAGCACCATGGTTTCCAGACGGGACAGTACATCCCGGGGACTGTTGGCGTGGGCGGTGGTCAAAGACCCTTCGTGGCCCGTATTCATGGCCTGGAGCATGTCCAGGGCTTCGCCCCCGCGGACTTCCCCTACGATGATCCGGTCCGGGCGCATCCGCAGGGAGTTCTTCACCAGGTCCCGGATGGTCACGGCCCCTTTGCCTTCAATATTGGCAGGCCGGGCTTCCAGGGTCACCACATGGGGCTGTTCCAGCCGCAGTTCCGCCGCATCTTCAATGGTCACGATCCGTTCATCATGAGGGATGAAGGAACTGAGCACGTTCAGGGTGGTGGTTTTACCGGAACCGGTACCGCCGCTGATCATTACATTCAGTTTGGCATTCACGCAGGCCCGGAGGAAAATGGCCATTTCTTCCGACAAAGTGCCAAAGGATATGAGATTCTCCACAGAAAGTGGCGTCCGGGAGAATTTCCGGATGGTCACACAGGGACCGATCAGGGAAAGAGGCGGGATCACCACGTTCACCCGGCTGCCGTCCTGGAGACGGGCATCCACCAGAGGCGAGGCTTCATCCACATGCCGGCCGATGGGGGTGACGATCTTGTCGATAATGGCCATCAAGTGGTTGTTGTCGTGGAACTGGGCTCCCGTAAGGTGGAGTTTCCCCATCCGTTCCACATAGATCTTCTTGGGCCCGTTCACCATCACTTCGGTGATGCTGTCGTCCTTCAGGAAGGGTTCGATGGGCCCCAGCCCCAGGATTTCGTCGCAGATGTCCGATACCAGCCGGGCCCGTTCCCCCCGGGGCACCACAAAGGGATTGTGCTCCAGCACCCGCTGGACATAGCCGGAAATCACATTTTCGATTTCCTGGCGGCTGTGGGTGGCAGAATCCAGCACCCGCTGCTGTTCCGCACTCATTTCATCCACAATGGCCCGGTGGACGGTAACCTTCAGGTTCTGGTATTCTTCTTCCCGGGCATCTGCCGCCCGTCCGGCAAATATGGGATTCTCCCGGACCTCGGGCTTGCCTTGTTCAGTTTTCCGTCCCAGCCGTTCCAGCAGTTTCAACGCCGTATCCCCCTTGTTCCCGCCAGGTCCCCGGATCCGGCGGCTTTTTCATTTATTTTTGCTGATTTTCGTCGTACATGGTGTAGGTGGCCTTCATGGTCTTCAGGTCGCTGCCCTGGAGCAGCCCCGCCCAGGCCAGGTTGGAAAAGAAAGCTCCCTGGGTTTTGATGGGTGCCTGCACCGTCACCGTCACCGAAGGAGACCCATCCACCGTAGTCTGCTGGATGGTGATGTTGTTCACACTGGTCAGATTGTACAGGTTCCCCACAGTTTTGTATTCGTCGAAGTTCCGGTTCCGCACATTGTCCCAGTTGTCCCCGGGCTCCCGGACCACCGCCTCCCGGGCCACGGACCGGGCCACATTGTTGAAGGTGATGTAATCACTGAAGAACATCCCGAAAGCACACATGGCAATCAGGATGAGAAAAAAAAGAGGGACCAGAATGGCAAATTCGATGATATCCTGTCCCCTTTGCCGTTTCATGGTGGTTCCCCCTTTCGTTATTGTTTCCTTGTTCTTTCGAAAAGGCACCAATCCTGGACTGACGCCCTTTCGAAAGAACTCCTGCGCGAGCAGGAGTTCTTTACCAGTGCTACTTAAGTCGTCGGCGGCTTTGCTGATTTGCTAGCTGCGTCATTCATCAGATTGCCAGCATTGTTGAATACGCTGTTAATCTTGTCAGACAGTTGAGTCTGATTGTAAATCAGCCAACCAATCCCAACGATGATGGCCAGCATCAGGGCATATTCCACCATGTCCTGACCTTTTTCACCCAGACGGGGTTTAATGTACATATCGTACATCATCTTTGCCATGGTAATCATAGTTTTCACCTCCTTGAGTAAGTTTGTACAATTGCAGTATTTATAAAAAGGGAAATCCCTTTTTACCAAAATTCAGGGGACATGTTAAATCTTGATGTCCACGATCCGGCTGATGATCAGGTAGCCAATGATTTCCATCACCACGGCTCCCCCAATGGCCATTTTGCCAATGCTGGTGGTCAGGAGAGGCCTCAGATATTCAGGAGAAGCCACCGCAAAGAACAGGCCCAACCCTATGGGAATACAGGTCAGCACCAATCCGGAAAATTTCCCTTGTGCGGTCAGCGTCCCCACTTCCCGGCGGAGCCGGATCCGTTCACTGATGGTTTCCCGGATGGTATCCAGGATGGTGGCCAGATTGCCCCCCACCTGCTGCTGGATCAGCACCGCGGTGATCACCAGGGAAAAATCCTCGTTGCCCACCCGCTGGTCCATTTCCTGGAGGGCATCCTCCATGGTCCGGCCCAGAGAGGTATTCCGCATCACATTGGCGAATTCCGTGGACATGGGAGGCTGCATTTCCCGGGAGATGATCTCCATGGTCTGCAAAAAGGAGAACCCGGCCCGGAGAGAGTTGGATACCAGAGTCAGACAATCCGCCAGCTGCCGTTCAAAGGCTTCCTTCCGGCGGCTGATCCGCCGCTGGAGAAAGATCACGGCCCCGAACAGTGTCAGGATCCCTCCCAGGAGCCCGGTCACCAGGCTCCGGCCGGCCACCGCCGTAACCAGGAACACCAGCACTGCCAGTCCCCCGGCAATGGCCACATATTCCTTCCCCAACAAAGGCAGCCCGGCCTGGATCATCATCAGATCCAGCTTCTTCCGGTTCCAGGGACGCCCCGGTCTCCGGTTCCGTTCCGCAAACAGCTCATGGAACCGGTTCCGGAGGATTTCCCAGAACGGGGTCTTCCGGACGGCTGCCGGCTGGTATCCTGCATACTGCTGGATCCGCTGGGATACTTCCCGCCGCCGCTGGAGGTATACGGAAAGTCCCGCATACAGCCCCAGGAAAAACAGAAAGGCAAAAAGCAGAGAAACCAGACCAATCATGCTTTTCGCTCCTTTCTATCTGTATTATACCATGGATGGACCGCTGTACAACGGTCAAGTTTGCTAAATTTTTACCAGTATTTAACCTGGTCCGCCATCTGTCCCACTGCCTGGGAGAAGGGATTCTCCGGAGCCTGGTTCAGCAGCAGCCGGCCATTGTCCGCCGCGGCGGATACCGCCAGGTATTCATTGGGCAGCACCTGGAATACCGGGAAGCCCAGGGCCTGGGAATACCGGTCCCGTTCTTCCTCCGTGCAGGGGGATACCCGGGTGAACACCGGCTTCACCCGCCGGTCACAGTCCTCCCAGGCCCGGAAGATCTCCAGGGCCCGTTTCATGTGTTCCACTTCGTAGCCCCCGTTCACCATGGCCATCACCAGGGTCTTGTCCGCCATTTCACAAGCGGTGCAGGCCACATCGGAAAACCCGGAGGAGAGATCCACCAGCACATACCGGAAGATGCCCCGGGCCATTTCGATCAGGCTGGTCATCCCTTCCATGGTCACCGTTTCCGCCAGGTCGGGCTTGGCGGCCCCGCACAGCACGGAGAGATTCTCGTTCACCGGCACAAAATAGGATTTCAAAGTCACCGGGGACAGGAAGGAAATATCCCGCACTGCCTCCACAATGGTGCTCTGGGGGGTCAGGTTGAAGAACACCCCCATATCCCCGAACTGGAGATCCCCGTCGATGATGGCCACCGGTTCCCCGGTCTGCCGGGCCAGGGCGGCCCCCAGATTGGCAATCAGGGTGGTCTTCCCGCTTTTCCCCTTGGGGCTGAAAAAGGCCACCACCTGGGAATGCCGGGATGCCGAGGTGTTCTGGAGATTCTTCAGGGTATCCAGCAGTTCCTCTCCGGAAAAGGGCTTCACCATAAAGCCCCCGGCTCCGGACCGGAGCAGCCGGGACTGGGCTTCCGCATCCCACCGGCGGCTCATGCCGATGATTACCGTGTGGGGATAGGCTTTTTTCAAATCCGGCAGCAGGGTGCTGTTCCGGTCCAGGTCGATGTCCAGGAGGATCAGTTCCGGCTTGAAAGCCTGCATCTGGCCCAGGGCATCCCCTGCATTCCGGTACCGGGCACTGAGCTCGAATCCCGGCGTATTCCGGATGACACTGGAAAGCCGTTCCTGCATCACCTGGTTGTCTTCGATCAGTACGGTTCTGTAACCCACGGTTCATGCCTCCTCAGGAAAAGATACGGCTCAGCCAGCTGCCGCCGGAATGGCCGTCTCCGCTGTCCCGGCTGTCGGTTTCCGGATGCACGTAGCCATCCACCATGGAAGCCATCCCCTGGGCCAGGGGCGTATGCCGGCTGCTCAGGATGCAGGGCACCCCGGTGCGGATGGAATCCTGGGCCGTCTGGAAATCGTTGGGCAGCACAAAATCGAAATGCTTCCCCAGAATGGATTCCACATCCTCCACATCGATCCGGGTCTTGGCATTGCTCCGGTTCAGCACATAGCGGATCTTGCTGTCGTCGTAGCCCAGTTCCTTCAGGGTGTCGGACCCCCGCTTCATGTTCTTGATGGTGGGGATGAAATCCACGATCCCCACAAAGTTGATCAGGGTGGACATATCCATCAGCAGAAGGTTCAACGCGCTGAAGGTGGAGGTGGTATCCAGGATCACATAATCATATTCCAGCTGGAGCTGGAGCACCAGGGATTTGATGATGTTGTTGTCCATATTGTAGGCTTCTTCCAGCAGTTTGGGATTGGCCAGCACATCGAATCCCGTATTCCCTTCCTGGTACCGGGTCAGGTATTCCACGGCCACCGTATCTTTGGGATGCTGTTCCATGGATTTCTGGGCGTCCGCAATGGTCCGTTCCGGATTCAGCTTCAGGTAGTAGCACACATCCCCGAACTGGAGATCCAGGTCTGCCAGGCACACCTTCAGCCCCTGCCGGGCCAGTTCCGCTGCAATGTTGATGGCCAGCAGCGTCTTGCCCACGGCATAGGCCGTGCTGAAAACGGTAAATAGGGTCCCTTTCCTGCCTTCCATAGCTTCATGCCTCCTGCTGTTTCTGGTTCATGGTTCATTGATTGTCAGGGGCGGGCCGGGTTCTGCCACTGGTTCCGGTACGCCTGCCGGAGCTTCCGGACCCGTTCCCGGAAGCTGGTGGGCCGCCGGGTTTCCGGCTTTTTCTTTTCCACCAGCAGGGGTTCCTTCCCCATGTTCCGTCCCTTGTTTTCTGCTTCCCGGGCTTCCGGTTCGTCCAGCTGGATCTCTCCGTTGGGCTTTTCCACCCCCACCACTTTCAGTTTCTCTTTCCGCAGCTGATAATCATCTTCGGAGAGAGGTACCAGGACGGTTTCGCCCTTTTCGTCAGTGGTCCGGAGCAGCCGGGAAGGTGGTTCCGGAGCTTTCTTTTCTTCCAGGATCTCCGTATCCGGATGTTCTTCCGGACGGCCGCCCCAGATATCCCGTTCCTGCTTGTCGTTCCCCGGTTTCACCGGCGTATTCACATCCACTTTTTCCGCATTCCGTTCATACCGTTCCGAAGCCTCGTAATTTTCCTTCATCCGCTGGCTCATGGAAACAGGAGAATCGTCCCCTACCAGAAGCGGCGTAATCAGGATCAGCAGTTCCCGGTTGTCCCGGGTAGTGGAGGTATGCCGGAAGAACTGGCCGATAATGGGGATATCCCCCAGCAGCGGAATCTTGGAAACGGACTTGCTGTCCTCGGAATTCAGCAGCCCTCCGATGGCCATGGTCATACCGGAGCGGACGTTGATCATGGCTTCCGCTTCCCGGGAGGCAATGGCCGGGATGGAAAAATCGTTTTCCTTCACACTGTGGCCGTAATCCAGGGTGGACACCTCCGCATGGACCTTGGAGGTGATCTTGTTGTCCGCATCCACCACCGGCTCGATATCCAGTTTCACCCCGTAATCCCGCCAGTCAATGGCAATCTGCCCGTCCCCGGCGGAGGTGGGGATGGGGATCCGGCCCCCGATCAGGATCTTGGCCTTCTGGCCGCTCATGGTGGTAATGGAAGGCCGGGACAGGATCCGGGCCTTGCCGCTGGTGACCAGGGCCTGGAGGGAGGCGTTCAGATTGGACAGATGGCTGCCGAACCAGCCGAAACTCCCCCGCTGTTTGTAGAAGTTTTCCCCGGCATAGAACAGACCGGGGGTCCCCCGGGTAATGTCCGTGGAATTGCTGTTCCCCGTCGTATTATTCCCCAGAGTCGGAGACCAGTACTGGATCCCCAGGTCCTTTTCCGCTGAGGTGTTGATTTCGATGATCTGGGCCACCAGCCGCACCTGGGTGGGTTCCGTCATGTCCAGCATGTCGATGATGTTGGAATCAGTGGTCCCTCCCTGGGCCGCGGTGCCTTCCTTGCCTCCCGCCTGGGCGGTGGAGGTGGTGCCCCCGCCGCTGCCCAGATACATCTGGGCCACCTTGATGGCGGAATCGTGTTCATACTGGTTCTGGACCCGGCCCCGGAGCAGCACCTTGCCATTCATCATCTGCACCTGGACTTCCGGATAGCCGATGGCTTCCTGGATGGCCTGGGCCGTGCCTGCATCACTGCCGGATACGAACACATTGTATTCTTCCCGGCCGTTGTCGGACCAGACCAGCAGCGTAGTAGAACCGGGCTTTTTCCCCACCAGCAGGAAATCATTGCCGGAAAGGAGCCGCACATCGGCGATTTCCGGATTCCCCACTGCCAGCCGGGTGATTCCCGAAGCTTCCATATACCGGGACCCGTTCACCGCCACGCTCAGGGTGGTGGCGGCCAGCGCCTGTCCCGTCATTCCCAAAATGGCCGCCGTCACAAGGAGGCCCATCCGTTTGCTGTAATTGATCATAATCATTTCCCCCTGGTTGCACTGGTTCCCCGAATGACTTCGATACCCGACAGTCCGCCGGCGTCACCTCCACCGTCTCCGGAAGGAGCCGCCGGTGCCTGGGGAGCCGGCCGGGGTGTATAGTCACGCTGAACTGCCGGTGCCGGTGCTGGGGTACTGGAGGATGCCGTATTGCCAGGCAGAGGGATCACGTAATAGCCGATGGATTTGTCATCTGTGGAACCATCCGCCGGCCGGAGCATCATCTGGAGCTGGCCGATCCGGGAGGACCCGATCAGTTTGGCTGCATCATAGGGTGTCAGGGCCACGGTCACCACCGAAGGAGTGCCCATGGAACCGGTACTGCCGGAATTCCCCGCCGGCTGGCTGCCGTTGGGCAGGGTCTTTTTATCGCCGCCGCTGGTCTGGGTGGTACCCTGGGGCCGGTCGGAGCTTTTGTTCACTGCCAGGATCAGCACATCTTTCAGCAGGGTCTTGGAAACGATTCCGTTCCCTTCCTTATCCGTCACCAGCAGGATATCCACTTTGTCCCCGGGTTTGGCAAAACCGGAAACCCCGGTCACATCATTGACCCCAAAGGAAACCGCCCGCATCCCGTCAGGGATCATCCCCACGAAGCCGCCCCCGTGGGAGGTCAGTTTCCGTTCCGTCAGGATATCCCCTGCAAACAGGTCGATACCGGTTTTCTTCCCCAGGGCCTGTTTCTTGTCCGTCAGAGCCCCGGCCGGTACCAGATTGGCCGGCACTTCCACGGTTTTCAGCATTTCCTCCGTGAGCACGGTCTGGGGTGCGATATCCCGGGCCGCTTCCACCACGGTCACATTCCCGGCCGCCACATTTCCGGGCTTCTGGTCCGGGAACAGGGCAGATAAAATCACGTACAGCAGCAGGAATACAGCCAGTGCCGCGGATCCGCACAGCAGCATCAGTTTCCTGGGCGACATTTTCTCGATGATTTCAGTGAGTTTCTCCAGCTTCTTCACAATGCTCCCCCTTCGTTCCCCGGAAAAAGACGGCAACATCCCCAAACCGTCCTCCTCCTGTTCCTATCCGTCACAAATGGTCACGTGACCGAATTGTGAATATTTTTCTCTATTTTACCACATTTACACTGGTTGTACCACTGTTTGGCTGAGGAATCGTATGGAAAAGAGCCCCCTTCCTTCTTCTTCCACAATCGTATATAATGAAAACAGTTTTGACTGTTATTTAAACCACTGACAAAAGAGGGATCCCACATGACAAAACAGGCCGTAATCATCGGGGCCGGGCCCGCAGGGCTTACGGCTGCCTATGAACTTCTGCGCACCACTTCCATCCATCCTCTCCTTCTGGAGGCTGATATCCAGGTAGGCGGTCTTTCCCGCACCGTCGACTTTTCCGGCAACCGGATGGACATCGGGGGCCACCGGTTCTTTACCAAAAACACTCGGGTCCAGGCCCTTTGGGACCAGCTGATGCCCCATGCCTCCGCCCCGGCCCTGGACGACCGGCTGCTCCACCGCCCCTGCACCCTGGTTCCCCAGGGGGCCGACCCGGAACAGGCCGACCGGGTATTCCTGGACCGGCAGCGGGTATCCCGGATTCTCTACCGGCACAGATTCTTTGATTACCCGGTGTCCCTGAACCGGACCACCATCCGGAACCTGGGCCTGGGCACCATGGCGGAAATCGGCTGTTCCTACCTGGCTTCCTGCATCCACAAACGACCGGAACACACCCTGGAAGACTTTATGGTGAACCGGTTCGGGGAAAAACTGTACCAGACCTTCTTTGCCGGCTATACGGAAAAAGTCTGGGGCCGCTCTCCCAAAAACCTTTCCGCCGACTGGGGCAGCCAGCGGATCAAAGGCATCTCCATCGGTGCCGTGCTGAAGGACCTGTTCCAGCGGACTTTCCACATCCAGCCCAAATCCGTCCAGACCTCCCTCATTGAACGGTTCGCCTATCCCAAACTGGGCCCCGGCCAGTTCTACGAAACTCTCCGGGACGAAGTGATCCGGCTGGGCGGAGAAATCCGCATGGGAGCCACGGTCACCGGATTCACCAGTGGCCCGGGAAAGACCCTGTCCGCCGTCCAGTACCGGGATCAGCAGGGGAACCTGCACCAGGTGCCCGGGGATATTGTCCTCTCCACCATGCCGGTAAAAGACCTGGCTGCGGGGCTGCCCCAGGACTGGCTTTCCCCCAAAGCCCGGGAAACCGCTGCCACCCTCCCCTATCGGGACTTTATGACGGCCGGGCTCCTGGTGGACCGTCTGGAACTGAAGAATGAAACGGACCATCCCACCCTCAACCATATTGTCCCGGACTGCTGGATCTATGTCCAGGAACCGGAGGTGAAACTGGGACGGCTGCAGATTTTCAACAACTGGTCCCCCTATCTGGTCCGGGATCCCCTCCACACCCTGTGGATCGGCCTGGAATACTTCTGCCAGGAGGGGGATGCCCTCTGGTCCATGACCGATGAGGATTTTCTGGCTTTTGCGGCCAAGGAACTGGAAACCATCCAGGTGATCCGGCCCGGCGCCGTGCAGGAAGGCCATGTGGTGCGGATGAAAAAAGCCTACCCGGCCTATTATGGCAGCTACCGGGATTTTCCCCGGCTCCGGCAGGAACTGGACACCATCCCCAATCTCTACTGCATGGGCCGGAACGGCCAGCACCGGTACAACAACATGGACCATTCCATGCTCTCCGCCCTTACTGCCGTGGATCTGATCCGCCAGGGCGAAACCAATAAAACTGCTCTGTGGCAGGTGAATACGGAACAGGAGTACCAGGAAACGGAAACACAGGGAGGGCAGAACCATGAAACATAAGATGGGATCTCTGGTCTACGCTTTTCTGATGATATTGGTTGTAGTGATGTTCACCAACCGGTTTGACAACGACGGCTGGTTCCTGCTGAACAGTGGCCGGTATGTGGAACAATTTGGCATTCCCCATGTGGAACCGTTTACCATCCATCAGAACTTCCATTTTGTCATGCATCAGTGGCTGTTCGCTCTTGGATTATGGAAGCTTTATAAACTGGGTGGAATGCCAGTCTTGATGGTCTATGCATGGTTTATGAGCGGCTTATTTCTTTGGATGTTCTATAAAATTTTAAAATTACAGATTTCCACTTTCACTCTATCAGTGCGGGTATTCCTTCTATTCTGGCTATTTTTATTATGTCAAGGGTATATGAGCCAAAGACCGCAAACAGTTTCTGGCCTGATTTTCCTTTTAGAAATATATTTTTTAGAAAAATACGCCTCACAAACTCAGATGCCTCGCCTTATGATTCCACTATTTTTTTTACTTTCAGTGCTCTTAGTAAATTTCCACGGTGCCATGTGGCCCATGTTTGCTGTATTCCTGTTGCCTTATACATTCGAAGCTATAGTGGGACCTCATCTTTCTTTTGGAAAATGTGAATTAGCTTGGAAAACAAAGGACTTTTTATTTCTATTTGCTGCAGTTCTTACCGGTGGTTTTTGCGGTCCCTATGGAATAGAATCAATGACCTATGCTTTCAAGTCTTATGGCTATACTGATATTAATCTGATTGTGGGAGAAATGCACCCCTTATCTTTGAACTTTGCCTCCCCATATCAAACAATTTTCCTACTTGTTCTCTTTGCCTGTGCAATATGTTATGGACGTAATTCTCTTCCTTTTAGACATCAGCTGCTGGCTCTAGGAACTGGATTCATGACACTGCAGGCCAATCGAAGCGGTTTGCTCTTTTTATTGGCAGGAATGTTTCCTTTGGCCAAAATTATAGCGAAAGCTTCCTTTAAACAAAATCATGTTCCTTACTCATGGTCCCATGCGCATCGCATGATATTTTTAATGTTGGCGGGTTCCATTGTCGTTATTATTATCTTATTTTCCAAAACCCCTATACCTGTAAATCGGATGATTTTATTTTATGGTGCCTTCATAATTCTAGGGTCTTTGAGTGCATATTCTTTCAAAATACTTTGGGAAAATCGTCAACGTGCAGAAAAGTTAAGAATTTACATTTGGCAGACCTTTGCTTTTCTTGGTCTTACAATTTTATTTTCTTATACGATTGCCGTGCATCGGATTATACAGGTAGATCTTCCACTAAAAAAAAGCGTTAATATTATCCAAAAAGACAGTGCAGGTACCCCGATTTGTCTATGGACCGGATATAATGATGGTCCTTATGCAGAGTTTCAGGGAATTCCTTGTTACTTGGATACTCGGGCGGAAGTCTTTAAGCCGAAACTAAATCATAAAAAAGATGTAATGTTGGAATATTGTTCCTTACTTTATAATCAACTGGATTACCGGGATTTTGTCACCCGGTATCCTTTCACCCACTTCCTCACCACCGATCTGGACCCCCTGTATGTGAACCTGAAAAACGATCCCCGGTTTGAATTGCTGTGGGATTCGGAGGAAGATGAAGAAATCCAGGAAAAGGCCACGGAATTGGAGAAGAAGAAAAAGGTCAGGGTATATAAATGGAGACATTGAGGCAAAACCTCAATGTCTCCATTTTGTCAGCGGCCACTGGGAACGGGTCCCATCTCATCAAAAAAGAACCCGCCCCCAGGGGACAGGTTCTTTCTTCCGGCAGCTGACCGTTGACAGCTGACCGTATTTACTTCAGCAGCCCACTTTCTTTCCAGGCCCGGGTGACCTTTTCTCTTTCTTCGTCGGTCATGGGGCACAGAGGCAGACGGTAGGGCCCCGGGTTGAAGGGGGTCATTTTGGCCACAGCTTCTTTCACCGGGATGGGGTTGCTCACCAGGAACATGCTCCGGGACTGGAGGACCATGGTTCTGTTCAGGTCCCGGGCTTTCTGGACTTCGCCCCGTTCATAGCTCTGCATCAGTTCTTGGATCATTTCCCCGTTCACATTGCTCAGGACGGAAATCAGGCCCACGGCGCCCACACTCATGAAGGGCAGGATCAGGGCGTCATCCCCGCTGTAAATGGAGAAATCTTCCGGTACCAGGCGGTACAGATCTTCCACCTGGCTCACATTGCCGGCGGCTTCCTTGATGGCCACGATGTTCTTGCATTCGTGGGCCAGCCGGGCAATGGTGGCGGGCAGGATGTTGCTGCCGGTCCGTCCGGGTACGTTGTAGATGATGATGGGCAGGCTGGTGTTGTCCGCAATGGTCTTGTAATGGCGGTAGAAGCCTTCCTGGGAGGGCTTGTTGTAGTAGGGACCCACCACCAGGACGCCGTCGGCGCCCACTTTTTCCGCCAGTTTGTTCATTTCCAGTACATCGGCCGTATTGTTGGAGCCGGTACCCACGATCACCTGGCCCTTGCCCTTGGTCCTGGCAATGACTTTGGTGAACAGTTCTTCTTTTTCTGCATAGGTCATGGTGGGGGCTTCACCTGTGGTGCCGCTGACCAGGATGGAATCAGAGCCGTGGTCCAGCAGCCAGGCGGCGAATTCCGCCGTCCCGTCCGCATTCAGGGAACCGTCTTCATGGAAGAAGGTCACCATGGCTGTAATCAGTCGTCCGAAATAGGGTTTCTTGTTCATGCTTACCACCTTTTATTGTTGGAAAGCAGCGTGCAGGGCATTGACTGCTTCTTTTACCTGTTCTTCCCGTACAATGGCGGAAATCAGGTTGTCTGAATCTGTTGTTTGAAGGATTTCGATGCCGGATTTGGCCAGGGCATTGATGAACCGGGCCATGATGCCGGGGACGCCGCCCATGTGGGAGCCCACCACGGTCACTTTGGCGCAGTTTTCCACCTTGGTGTACTGGCAGTTTTCCGCTTTCAGCACTTTTTCCGCATCATCGGCGGCGGCGCTGTACACGGCGAACATCAGGGAATGGGGCTGGAGGCTCATGGTGCCGATGCTGACCCCGTTTTTGGCCAGGGTATCGAACAGATCGGCTCCGTCACTGCTGTCCAGGTTCACGGAGAAGAAAGCAATGTTGTTCTTGCTGGCCACGCCGCAGGCATGGTTGCTTTCCAGGGTATCTCCCTCTTCCATCTCCTTGGGCTGATCTTCTTTGCTGATCAGCGTGCCGGGAGCTTCGCTGAACGTGCTCTTTACCACCATGGGCACACCGTAGCGCATGACGATCTCCACCGCTCTGGGATGGATGACCTTGGCGCCCTGGTGGGCCATTTCACGGATTTCGTCATAAGAAATCTGTTTGATGATGTGGGCATCCTTCACGATCCGGGGATCGGCGGTCATGACCCCGTCCACATCGGTGTAGATTTCCACTTTGTCCGCATGGACGGCCACACCGAAGGCGGCGGCAGAGGTATCGCTGCCCCCACGGCCCAGGGTGGTCACGTTCTTGTGGTCCGCCGTCACGCCCTGGAACCCGCAGACCACGGGGATGATCCCCTGTTCCACCAGTTCCAGCAGGTTGTCCGGTTCCACGGTGCGGATCTTGGCATTGCCGTATTCGTCATCGGTGATCATGCCGGCCTGGCCCCCGGTGAGGGCTTTGGCCTTCAGGCCTCTTTCCTGGAGGGTGGCGGCCATTACTGTGGAGGAGATGATTTCCCCACAGGCCATCAGCAGATCCAGTTCGTGAGGAGCCGGGTTGGGGTTCACGCTTTTCAGCATATCGATCATGGTATCCGTGGCAAACGGGTCTCCCCGGCGGCCCATGGCGGATACCACCACAATGGGTGCATAGCCCTGGGCAATGGCTTCCTGGACCTTGCCCACCACTTTTTCCCGGGTGGCAGGCGTAGCTACGGACGTTCCTCCGAATTTTTGTACAATGATTTTCATTTTAACCTCAGGCTCCCCTCAAAATCTCTAGGTTCTTGTTCTTACAGCCAGCCGTTCTTCACCATGGTTTCGGCAATCTGCAGGGTGTTCAGTGCGGCCCCTTTGCGGATCTGGTCGCCTACGCACCAGAAGTTGAAGCTGTTGGCGGCGGATTCGTCCCGTCTCAGACGGCCCACATACACATCGTTCTTGCCGGAGGTGTACAGGGGCATGGGATAGATCTGCCGGGAAGGATCATCCTGGAGCACCACGCCGGGGAAGCCGGCCAGGGCTTTGCGGATGTCTTCCAGTTCCACATCATGTTCCAGTTCCACGTTGACGGATTCACTGTGGCTCCGGTAAACGGGGACACGGACGGTGGTGGCGGTGATGCGCATTTCCGGATCGGAGAAGATTTTCTTGGTTTCGTTGACCATCTTCATTTCTTCCTTGGTGTACAGGTTGTCCAGGAAGATATCGATCTGGGGCACCAGGTTCAGAGCCAGGGGGAAGTGTTTTTCAGCGCTGGCGCTGGGGAAGATCCTGGCGGTCATTTCTTCGCCCCGGGCAGCCTGTTTGATCTGGTTTTCCAGTTCGTCCAGCCCGTCTTTGCCGGCACCGGAAGCAGCCTGGTAGGTGGAAACGATGATCCGTTTGATCCGGGCCAGATCATAGATGGGTTTCAGGGCCATTACCATGATGATGGTGGAGCAGTTGGGGTTGGCGATGATCCCGTGATGTTTGGTGATATCCTGGGGGTTCACTTCAGGAACGATCAGAGGCACATCCGGATCCATCCGGTAGGTGCTGGAGTTGTCAATGACCACGGCACCAGCCTTTACGGCAATGGGTGCGAAGGTCTTGGAAATGCTGCCGCCGGCGAACAGGGCCACATCCACCCCGTTGAAGGAGTCAGCCTTGGCTTCTTCCACTTTATAGGTCTTGCCCCGTACGGTCAGTTCCTTGCCGGCGCTCCGGGCAGAAGCCAGCAGCTTCAGATTTTTGAAGGGGAAATCCCGTTCGTTCAGCAGATTGATGAATTCCTGTCCAACGGCGCCGGTGGCACCCAGAATTGCCAGATTGTATTCTTTCATTGCACTCGTCTCCTTTGTTTACATGAGGTAATGCCCAAAAAGGGGACCCATCCACCGTCCATGGGGACGGTCCCCCTTCCCTTTCAGGGAAGGACTTCCTATGGAAGCCTTACTCCAGGATCTGATCCAGTCCGTACACCAGGCCCTTGCGTTTCACCATGGTCCGGCAGCCCAACATGACCCCGGGCATGTAGCATTCCCGGCTCACCGGGTCGTTGCGCACCGTAAGGGTTTCGCCCATGCTGCCGAAGATGATTTCCTGGCTGGCCACGAACCCGGGCAGCCGTACGCTGTGGATCCGCATCCCTTCGTATTCGCTGCCTCTGGCATGGGGCAGTTTTTCCACTTCATCCGGATTGCCCTGCTGGACAAAGCCGCCCCGGACTTCCGCCAGTTTCTGGGCGGTAAGGATGGCCGTGCCGCTGGGAGCATCCAGCTTTTTGTCATGATGCATTTCGATGATTTCCACCTGGGGGAAGTATTTGGCCACTTCTGCAGCGATTTTCATCATCAGGACAGCCCCCATGGCGAAGTTGGGGCAAACCAGGATACCCACGCCGTTCTTTTCCGCCAGGCCTTTCAGTTCCTCCAGATTTTCCTGGGTGAAGCCGGTGGTGCCCACTACGGCGTTGACCCCGGCGTTCAGGATGATCCGCAGGTTGTCCATGACCACATCGGGCCGGGTAAAATCCACCACCACATCGGGCTTGCAGGTTTCCAGGGCCCGGACCAGGTCCGTATCCACCGGGCAGCCTTCCACGGTTTTGTCCTTGCCGAACTTGTCCACAGCACCCACCAGTTCCATATCTTTCTGCTGCAGGACCGTTTGTACCACTGTGTGCCCCATTCTGCCCAGGGCACCGTTTACCAACACTTTGATCATACCAAGCATCTCTCCTTTGTGCATTCCTTTGGGAGACAAAAAAACAGGTCATGGAGGCGAGCCCAATGACCTGCAAGAAAAGAAGCCGCTCCTGCCATGGCAGGGGACTTGTTTCCGTTCCCATTGATAGCTCTCCACCCAAAGGCGACAGTCTGCAGATTGTTCACCTGCATCCCAGCATAAGCGCGCACCCGCAGCTTTGCTTCGGCGGTTCCCCTTTCGTTCCCTTCGTCGGTGTCCCTCTGAGAATTACTGATGTTTTCCGCGCCTCTATCTTTTGTTCAGTTATGGTTACAGTATAGGAGTTTCCGGCTGGCTTGTCAACCTTTATTCTCCCACAAAGTGGATTTTTTTCAGTCCCGGAGGTCCTTCCGCAGTTCCGCCTGGGTGCGGCTGAAGAAATTTGTCAAATCCTTTACAAACTGCCGGGAATACACCGTGCTGTCAATGGTACTCCGTTTGGCGAAAATGGCCTTTTGCTGGGCCAGGGACTGACCTTCATAGCTGCGGAGGGCTTCCACCATTTCTTCATAGGTGGCCCCGTAGCTGTAATCCGGGGTGGCTTCCATCTGTTTGCCCAGGGCCAGATAGAATTCGTTCCAGTCCTCCTGGGTCAGATCCTTTTTCAGGGCCGCCATGCAGCCCCGGATCAGATGGGCCTTCAGGTAGATGTATTCCCGCAGGGCCGTTTCCCGCTGTTCCGGGAACAGCTTGAACCATTCATACAGCTGATAGCCCCCCCAGTCTCCCATGGTGTCTACCAGGCTGATCATTTTCTTCCATTTGTTTTCCGTCATATCAGTGCCTCATTTCGTGGTGCTGCCGAAGCCGCCGCTCCGTTCCTGTTTGGGTGCTTTGCCGTCGTCATCGGCCAGCAGATAGGTGTAGAAAATCCCCTGGGCCACCCGTTCCCCCTTTTCCAGGGTCACGTCCTGGTCGGTATCGTTGGCCAGGGCCAGCAGCAGATGGCCTTCGTTGTCCGGATTGTTGTAGTAATCCGCATCCACGATGCCCTCGTTGTTCACCAGCCGCAGGTGACGCTTCACCGCCATGCTGGACCGGATATGGATGCCCAGGTATTCATTGTCCTGCATATAGGCCTTTACCCCGGTGGGGACCATTTTCTGGCCGTGGGCCGGGATGGTCACCGTTTCCGGCAGGTAGATGTCGTACCCGGCGCTCCGGGCGGTCTGCCGGCTGGGCAGCGGAAAATCGATGTTACTATAGGAAGTGATCTTTTCAAAACCACGGACTTTCGTCATTGCTTCGACACCTTTCCTTTTTCCACGCCCCAGGCCTGGATTTCTTTTTCCAGGGCGGCCACGAAGGTCTTCTGGGGGATGGGACTGAATTCTTCTTTCACTTTCTTCTTTTCCAGGCTCTTGCCCTTTCGGGTCAGCACCTGGATCTGGTCGATCCGGTACGTATGGTCCTTCTCGTTGACTTCCACAGTCATGAGACATTCTTTGGCCGAATCCGCCGCCGGCAGGTGCTTTTCATACAGATGGTTCAGCAGCCGGATGAAGGAAGCGCTCTTGATGACCGCCCGGGTATCGGCCGTGGTGATGTCCGGGGTCTTGGGCTGTTGCTGGAAGGAAGCCAGGTCGGCATAGTACGCCCCGGAGGGATTCTCGCCCAGAAGGCTCCATTCCACAGGTTTGGCGGCCAGGGCCGTACCGGACCCCCACAGGGTCACGCAGGCAGCAGCCAGGGCCAGCAGTTGTTTTTTCATATGCCTACTCCAATCTCTGGTAAATTCTCCCTTCCATATTATAGGATACCCGCCCGGGAGTCAAGAGGAAGTCCGCTCCCGGCCGGCCAGCAGCTCCCTGGCCCGAGGCACGTCGGCCTCGGCCACGTCGATGTAGTAGAAATTCCGGTCGATCTTGCCTTTGGGGCCGAAGTCCCGGATGTCCAGTTTGGCCCCGCAGCCGCAGGTGGGGGCTTCACTGGGAAGCTCCGTAGAAGAAAAGTCGATGCTATGCTCCTTGAGCAGCGTTTTCGCGGCCTTCCAGTCGGCCCTGCAGCCTTTTTCCTTATACACAGTGATTTTTTTGCTGAAGAATCCCATCGTTACACCTCCCGGGGATAGAACCCACCACCATTGCGCTGACGCGCAACGGTCCCCCGCCCTTGGAAAGGGCGGATATCCTTGTTATCGTTTGTTTTTCGTTTCTTGTCGATTGAATAGAAATTATCAGTCGGATTCGCTGAGTTGAAATATAGTAACGCAGCAGTCCGCCCCACGATTCTCCGCCCTTTTCAAGGGCGGGGGACCATCTCCGCAGGAGATGGTGGTGGGTTCTGCCTACCGGATCCAACCGCTCATCATGACGCCGCCGGCGGCTCCGGCGGCGGCCAGTTCATCAGCCTTGTCCGGTTTCACCCCGCCCAGGGCGTACACCGGAATGGGACTGTGCTGACACACCCGGTGCAGCAGGGCGAGCCCTTTGGGCGGCACCCCCGGCTTGCACTGGCTGGGATACACCGGACTGAACGTACAGCAGGTGGCCCCCAGTTTCGCCGCTTCCCGGATGTCCTCCAGGCTGTGGCAGCTGGCCCCGATCTGTTTCGGCAGCCCTTTCCTGTCGTCCGCCCCCAGCCCCCGCAGTACAGAAAGCGGCAGGTGGAGTCCCTCCGGCTGCAGCTCCCGGGCCACGTCCACAAAGGTATGCAGCCAGCAGGGCACCCCGTACCGCCGACAAAGTTCCAATACCTTTTTCGCCAGGTCCCGGTACTCGCCTTCCGTCAGGTCTTTCTCCCGCAGGATCAGTCCCGCCGGACGCTGCTGCAGGATGGGCTCCAGGGCCTCCGGCAGCGGTCTGTCATACAAATGCCGGTTCGTGATGCAGTATAAAGGAAAGGACATGGGATCCACCTGCTTTCTAAATAAGAATTATTATCCATATTATACCACACCTTATCTGGAAATGACAGTCTCCTTCCCTGTCCTCTGGAGAAACGACAGAAATTTGTCTTTCCACCGGTCAAATGGTACAATAAACAATATGTTTTATTTTTGCCTATATATAGGAAATGACAATCCACGAACCATGCGGGTGCACGCTTTTCCTGTACCCGACAATCAGAAAAGAGGCTGATACAGCATGAAACACCGTTGGCTATGGACCTGTCTGTGCAGCAGTGCCTGCCTTTGGGCCAGTATGGGACTGCCGGCCCAGGCTGCCGCCCCCACCAGCCAGGATGCCCTGCGTACAGAGGCTGTCCAGCTGGCCCGCAGCAGCCAGTATGACAAAGCCCTGACCATTTTCAAACAGCTGGAAACCCAGGGTGATCACAGCATCAACTTCTGGGCCGATTATCTCACCGTCCTGGCCTGGGCTGGTAAAAACCAGGAAGTGGTCGATCTGGCGGCGCAGCAGTTCGGCACCACCCTGGACCCTCTGCCCGATTACACCCTGCTGGCCATTGCCCGGGCCTACAGCAACCTGGGGGAACTGTCCCAGTCCGACCGGGTGTATGCCCTGCTGGACAAACGGGGCAACAAGACCGCCAGCCAGCTCTACGCGGCCCAGCTGGAACTGGAACAGGCCCTGGATGCCATGGGCCGGAAAAACTACGTGGAGGCGGAATCCCATTTCTCCCGTGCCAAACAGGAAGCCCCGGCCACCGAAAAGAACTTTGCCCGGGACGTGGACGCCCGCCGGGCCGCTTTGTATGTGAAAAACGGGGAACCGGGCCGGGCCATCCACATCCTGCAGCCCTATGCAGAGAAAAAGCAGATCACGCCCCATATGTTCAGCGATTACCTGCTGGCCCTGCGGCTGGAAAAACAGCAGAAAAAGGCCATCCAGGCCTATCGGGCCTACCCGGGCGATCCGGAGGCGGAACTGCCGGCCTACGGCCTCCAGACCATGGGGGATATCTACCTGCGGGAACAGGAATTCCGCATGGCCCATACCCTGTATCTTTCTGCCCTGAAAAAGAACAATCTGCTCTATGCCCGGCTCAGCGATGCCTACGCCCTGGCCCGGCTGGGGAAAAAGAAAGAAGCCCTGGCCCAGTACCGGCAGGTGCTGGAAGAAAGTAAGTACAGCCCCAAAATCGAGAACCTGGTAGCCAGCGACGGTGCCACCTACCTCCATACGGGGGATCTGCATCTGGCCCGGCAGGTGTTCGGCCTGCTGGGCAAAACACCCGCCGAAAAAGAACAGTACCAGCTGCAATATGGGCTGGAACTGGTCCATGCCAACGGGGACCTGTACGACCCGGTGCTGAACTTCCAGCGGGACCAGGCCCTGGACGGCCGGGATTACCATAAGGAAGCCCGGAAGGTGCTGAACCCCCTGGGTGCCTCTGCCGACACGGAAATCAGCCTGGCCGCCCGCTCGGCCCTGACCCAGAACGAACTGGATCAGGGGCGCTTTGCCACAGCGAACAAGCGGGTGAAGGCCCTGATCGACGAGGACAACGATGCTGCGCCCGTGCTGTCCGTCAGCGCCAAGAACGACGCCCGCCGGGAACGGAACCTGTCCGTATGGGCCACCAGCTCCATGGACAACAAACGGAACCATGAAACGGATCTGGGCCTGGAAGCCAGCGGCTATGTAGGCGGCAATCTGACCGCCACTGTGGGCGATGGTCATTCCACCCTGCAGGATGGTACCCTGAATGCCTCCTACAGCCACCAGTACACCGGGCTTACCGGCCAGTTTGCCTGGGGCAGTGCCGGGCTGTTCTACGACCATTACACCAACGGTCTGAAGGACGGCTGGCATGGCGCCCTGGGGTACGACCTGAGCGATGTTTCTTCTCTGGCGGTAAGTGCCGGACGCCGGCCCCATGATGCAGCCGGAGCCGTGCGGCACCACATTACAGAAAACTACCGTTCCCTTTCCTGGAACGTGCTGCCGGCTCCCCGCTGGTCCCTGACCCTTTCCGGAGAACAGGCGGACCTGTCCGACGACAACAAATACTGGTCCCTGGGCCTCAGCGGCCACTATGCCCTGGGCGGGCGGCACAACTACTTCGATACCCTGCCCTTTGCCATCGGCCGCAGCCATTACGACCACCGGTCCGACGTGTACGATTCTCCTGACCGGAGCCTGTATTACAGTGCCGGCTGGAGCCGCCACTGGCTGCAGAAGAACCAGGACCGGACCTGGGCCTGGACGAACATGCTGGGCGGAGGCCACGACAACGACGAACGGAACGGATTCTCCCCCTCCACCCGGGTGGAAATGGTCCAGAACCTGCCGGCCCATCAGAAGCTGCGGCTGGCTGCCCAGTACAACTGGTATTTCCATCAGGACCCCAACGCGGCCTGGAACCGGCGGAACAACGGCTACCAGTTCGAACTGGGTTATGAGATCGGCTGGTGATGACCATGGGAAAATTCCGTACATTACTCCTGACCCTGGCCTGCCTGCTGCTGTCCGCCGCCACGGCCCTGGCCCAGGTGGCCATCCTCTGTTACCACGAGGTGGACCATCCCCATGATGCCTTCGCCGTGTCCCAGAGCACCCTGGAAAGCCACATCGCCTACCTGAAAAAGAACGGGTACCATTTCGTCACCCTCCAGGAATACCTGGACTACACCGATGGAAAGCTGAAATTGCCCGACAAAAGCGTCATGATCACCTTCGACGACGGGTACCAGAGTTTCTATACAAAAGCCTATCCCCTGCTGCAGAAGTAACAGGTACCTGCCATGCTGGCCATCGTCACCAGCTGGACCGACGGGGAAGGCCTGCCCAGCGATGTGCGGGCCACCGCCACCTGGGATGAACTGCGGGAAATGGAAAAAAGCGGCCTGGTGACCCTGGTTTCCCACACCCACGCCCTGCACAAGCAGCTGGCCCTGGACCCCCAGGGAGACCGGAACGGCATCGCCGGCTATCGGCTGTACCTGAACGGCCGCTATGAATCGGAAGAAGAATACCACAGACGGCTGGAAAACGATATGGCCGCCGTCCAGACCCAGTTCCGGAAACAGTTCGGGCATCCCTCCCGGGCCATGGTGTGGCCTTATGGCATCTATTCCGGTGCTTCCATCCAGGCGGCCCGGGACCATGGCATGAAGGCCACATTTCTGCTGGACGGGGGCGTCAACGACCCGACGCTGCATGACCAGATCTACGCCAAGCGTATGATCATCACCTCCGACACAGATGTGAAGCGGCTGCAGAAACTGATGACCAAAGACCACGACACCTGGGACAGCAAGCCCCTGCGCATGGCGCAGATCGATCTGGATAACCTGATCGACCCGGATGCCAAAGTACTGAAGCGCCGGATCCTGGACCTGACAGAACAGCTCCAGGCCAGCAAGATCCAGCTGGTGGCCCTGCAGGCCTTTGCGGACCCGGACGGGGACGGTAACGTGGACAAGGTCTACTTCTACAACAAAGAAGTCCCCGTGGCGGCAGATGTCTTCAACACCGTGGCGCTGAACCTGCAGCAGCAGGGATTCACGGTGGTGGCCTGGCTGCCCACCCTTACCTACCAGCCCTTCATCGCCAAAGACGGCAGCAACGCCGTGCAGGCCCCCAAGGGCAAAGGCGGCTGGTACCGGCGGCTGAGTCCCTTCGATACCCAAAGCCTGGACAAGGTGAAGGCCCTGTACCGGGACCTGGGCCGGTACACCTCGGCGGACGGCGTGCTGCTCCAGGACGATCTGTACCTGAACGATTTCGAAGACCAGTCTTCTTATGGCAAAGCCGCCTATACCCGGGCCTTCGGCGAACCCTTCCCTGCGAAGATGACAAAGGCCCAGCAGGCCCGCTGGACGAAACTGAAGACCCGGCAGTTAGATACCGTGGCTGGAGAAATGCTGGCGGCCTTCAAAGAAAGCCGTCCCAACGCCATCACCCTGCGGGACATCTACGATGCAGCCGTCACGGAGCCGGAATCAGAGACCTGGTTCGCCCAGAACTATCAGGACTGCCTGAAAAGCTACGATTACACCGTGGTCATGGCTTATCCCCAGATGGATAAGGAAGACAATCCCACGGCGTTCCTGAAACAGGTGGCCAAAGGCGTGAAAGCCGCCGGCGGTAATACCAAAACCATCGTAAAGATCCAGACCTACGACTGGGATAAGGAAAAATGGCTGGACGGCAAGACGTTCCGGGACGAACTGCAGACCCTGAAGAAAGCCGGGATCCGCAACCGGGGTACCTACCCCCAATCCTTTGTCAAATGGAGCGATTGAGAGTGCCATGAAAAATCTTTTTTTCAATTATATCTTCTATTACCCCATCGTCATGAGCATCGTATGGATGCTGGGAGCCCTGTGCTTCTACTGGCGGCGGGAACGGAACAAACCGAAGACGCCTCCGCCCCTGTCCCGCACACCCCTGGTCTCGGTGTTCATCCCCGCCCATAACGAGGAGACCACCATTGCGGAATCCGTCCATTCCATCTACCAGAGCCGGTACCAGAACCTGGAAGTGATCGTGATCAACGACGCCAGTACGGACCGGACCCAGGAAATCCTGGACGGACTGCAGCAGCAGTATCCCAAACTGCGGGTGCTGCAGCTGCACAAGAACCAGGGCAAGGCCCAGGGGCTGAACCTGGCCCTGGCCATAAGCCACGGAGAAGTGATCATGACCCTGGACGCCGATTCCATGCTGGACGAAAACGCCATTTCCTGGGCGGTCTGGCACTTCATCACTTTTCCCCGGGTGGGCGCCGTCACGGGCAATCCCCGGGTACGGAACCGCTCCACCCTGCTGGCCCGGCTGCAGACAGCAGATTATTGCAGCGTCATCGGGCTCATCAAACGAGCCCAGCGCCTGTTCGGCAAGGTGATGACCGTGTCCGGGGTGGTGGCAGCCTGGCGCCGTACGGCCATCATCCACGCCGGATTGTGGGACACCCACGCCATTACCGACGACATCGAGATGACCTGGCGGCTGGAGACGAAATTCTGGGACATCCGCTACGAAACGAACATGCTGTGCTGGATGCTGGTGCCGGATGCTGGTGCCGGAAACCCTGAAGGGGCTGTGGAAGCAGCGGCGGCGGTGGGCCCAGGGCGGCGTGGAAGTGATCCGCCGTCATGTGGACGTATGGACGGACTGGCGGCAGCGGCGGATCTGGCCCATCTACGTGGACTATTTCCTGTCGGACTGCTGGGCATTTTCTTTTTTCGGCTACCTGATCTACTGGATCCTCCACGCCCTCTACGCCCTGTATAACGGGGACGATCTGATGAAAGTCTGGGTGCAGGAAAATCCTTTCTGGGGCTGGAATGGAGCCATCATTGCCAGCATCTGCCTTCTGCAGCTGGGCATCGCCCTTTGCATCGATTCCCGGTATGAACCGGGGCTGTGGAAGGTAGTGTTCTGGGTGGCCTGGTATCCGGTGATCTACTGGGTGTTCAACTCCCTGGCCACGGTGGCAGCCACCCCCAGAGGGCTGCTGCGGGATATGAATACATCGGGCACCTGGGTGAGCCCGGATCGGGGGTTGTCGTAATGGAACCACAAAAGAAAGCGCCCCTGATCGACGTATCGGACAAGCGGAACCCCTGGTTGCGGCGGCTGGAACTGTTCCTGCAGGGGCTGTTCACCCTGGCCCTGTGGACGTTTCTGCTCCATGGCCTCTATGAAGCGTTTTTCGGAGCCCGGCGGCAGCAGACCCTGGACATGTTCCTGTTCCTGCTGAGTATCGCCCTGGTGGTGTTCCTGCTGCTCAGCGCCTGGCAGTATTACAACTGGCACCTGTTCCACGGCAAGGACCGGCGGAAATCTTTCCCGGTGCAGCCGCTGGAGCAGGTGGCGAAACTGTATCACATGAAACCGGACGATCTGCAGCGGCTGCAGGAAGCCGGACGCAAGGTGGATGTGTACGAAAAGGACGGGCAGTACACGTTCCAGGTGCCGGGAGAAGAACCCATACCGTTTTCTATCGAACAATAAAATAAGGTCTCACCGCAGATGTGAGACCCCCTACCCGCCAAGCGGGTCCTTTCCCCCTTTCAGGGGGACACAATTTTTCTATCCACCAGCCACTGATCACCAGCCACTAAAAAAGCTGTCGCATCGCTGCGGCAGCTTTTTCTTTACTTGTTTAACGTCGTTTTCATATTCTTGAAGAACCGGTCCAGGATCCGGTCGTAGATGTCCATGGGGTTGTTCTCACTGCCCCGGGCCCGGGCGTCCTGGCTGGAAGCCACCAGCTTCCCGGTCTTTGTGTCGAACCACTGGAACTGGAGGCTTACCGACGTATAGGGCACATAATAATCCGGATAATATTCCGGGTACGAGACCTCATGGTAATACGTATGCCAGTGTCCCCGGTCATCCCGCCAGCTTTCCGGGATTTCGTCCACCACCCACTCCGTGTGGGCCGGCACCAGGTAGCTGCTCACAGCGCAATAGTTCATCCGCGGCAGGATGTACACATCCGCCTTGGCATCCAGAGCCGCCTGGGGAATGGTCACCGGTTCGTCCGTACTTTGGGTACTGGGTTCCAGCTGTTTTTCCAGGGCCTGCTGCTGGGCCGTTTTGGCATCCGCAGCGGCCGTGGCCGGTTTTTCACCGGGCAGCAGTGCCCGGGGCTGGGTCACCGGCTCCAGCACCAGTTTGGCCGTTTTCAGTTTTTCTTTGGCCGCCTTGGTGCGGAAATGGTCCACCATCTTCTGCTTTTTGGCCATATTCTGCAGCCGGTACCCGCTCATGTCCAGGTTGGCCATATAAACCGTCTTCACCTTGCTGAAATCATATTGAGGATCCTGCCAGGAGGTGTAATCCGCCAGGGCCGGAATGGCTCCCGTAAGGGCCAGGCAGCCTGCCAGCAGCAGCACCCGGCAGCGTTTCATAAGCTCCATGATCGATCAGCTCCTTCTTGGTTCCACTGTAACAGGAAAGGATGAAGGGTCCGTGAATATCACACGTCCTCGTCCCAGGGGTTGATATATTGGGGCTCCTTCTGCAGCATTTCCAGCTGCTCGGGAGTGAAATGGTCCTTATGGATGACCGCTTCGTACACGAACTCTTTGAAATAGGCCTCGGAGCAGACGAAATAACCGTCCTTGCCCACATCCTTGCCCCAGGAGTTCTCGATCTTCCAGCGGGTGGGGTTGCCGTCCGCATCGAAATCCACACCGGTGAGCAGCATGGCATGGGTGGCCGAACTGGCTCCGTACCACAGCCGGTCGCCTTTCTCCATGGTAGTGTCGAAGCCGCCCAGCAGTTTCTCCGTCTGTACGCTGGCCGGATCCCAGATGCCTTCCTTCCGGGCCCTGTAGGCACCGGCGTCACAGGCGAACCACACGGGCTGGCCGGCCTTCAGCTGTTTGATGCACAGGTCTTCCAGGGCCTTCTGGTTCAGGTTCAGAGCCACCATGTCCTTCCCCACCATGTTTTCCACGGCGTGGAAGGCAATGAGCCGGTCCATGTCCTTGTCCGGGGTAGGTTCGTTGATCACCGGCTGGAAGTCCGACAGGGAAATGCCCACGTACTTGTCATAGAATTCCTTCGGGGTCAGGTTCCGGTCCACGTGGTACTTCTTGTCCTTGTCCCGCCAGGTGAAGTCGAAATGGTCCACCGGGGTGCCGAAGGCGATGCACTCCGCCTTGTACACTTCTGCCAGCATGGCTTCCTTGCGGGCGCAGGGGTCTTTACCGGCCAGCACCAGGTCCCGCAGTTCCCTGGCGTCTTTCCGCAGCAGGCGGTTCAACGTGGCCAGGAACCGGGCCGTGTGTTCCGACTGGTACGATTCCGGATTGGCCGTCTTGGGCACCACGCCGTACTTTTCCACCAGATGGGCTGCTTCGCACCAGTAGCCGCCGTCCACCATGCCCCGCAGCACGTACTGCATGCTCTGGCCCTTCACTGGTTCTTTGGCCTGTTCGATGACCATTTCCAGGAAGTTGTTGGCTTTTTCCAGCTTGTCATAGAAACTGAGATAGTTCTGGGACAGCTCGAATTTATCGTCCAGGTTGCATTTTTCCGCCACTTTTTCCCGCAGCAGGTTCAGGGCGGCGAACAGCCAGCACCGGCCGGACTGCTTCTGGGCCGTGATGCCCCGGGTCTTCACTTCCACGGCAAAGGGACCGTCGTGGAGGGCAGCCTGCATGGGCACAAAGGAAAGGTCGGCCAGGTCCGTCTTGGCCAGGGCCCCGTTCAAAACAGCCGCAGAAGGATCCGCCGCCACCTGGGCACGGAATTGGCGCAGCAACGCATCATTGATTTCTTTCATATTTTACACGCTCGCTTTCTATCGTTCATAGTTCATCGTTCATAGTTAAACCCATTCAAGAAAATTTGCTTCTAGCAAATTTTCTCCATAGGCTGAAGACTAGTGACTAGAGACTAGTGACTTTTTTATCTTTTTAAAGCCACAAATGCCCCGCTGATCATCAACGCCATGCCGATCAGCATCTTCGTCGTAATGGGTTCCCCCACGAAGATCAGGGCGAACACGGGGCTCAGGGCCGGCTTGATGAAGTAGGTCAGGCTGCCCAGGGCCACACCGCCCCATTCGATGGCCAGGAACCAGCTCAAAAAGGCCACCAGGGTGACCCCGATGTACAGCACCAGCACCCAGGGCAGGTTGGCCCAGGTATAGCCGGTGAACAGGGGCACATTGGCGTAGTTGGCGAACCCGTGGGCCGTCAGCCACTGGGCCACGGCAGGGATATGGGAAAGCCCGGCGATGACCAGCAGCTGGACCCCGCCCCAGAAAAACGACCAGGCCGTCACGGTGATGCTGCCCAGGGCGGGCATCAGCTTCTTGCCGCCAACGGCGTACAGGCTGTAGCATACCACGCACAGCAGCAGGGCCGCCACCCCCACCGGATCCATGGTCATATGGAAGGGATCCACCAGAATCACGATGGCCAGCACCTGCATGGCCAGGGCGATGGCCTCCCGTCTGGTCACAGGGGTATGGAGCAGCAGAGCCGCCAACATGATGATGAACAGCGGTGTGCTGGAGAAGATGACGCCGGTGTTGGCGGCCCCCAGGGTCACCGAAGCCATCTGATACAGAGGCCCTACGATGGTGATGCCCGAAAAGGCCAGCAGGGCACACAGCTTCATCTGGGCGGCTGTGATATGGGCGTCCATCGCCTTCAGACGGGCCCGGCTCCAGGGCATCAGGAACAGGCCGCACAGGAAATACCGGGTGGCATTCACCTGCACCCCGTTCAGATCCGCATTGATTTTTTTCATGGCCACTTCCGTCAGGCTGAACAGGATGCCTGCCAGCAGCATGCAGAAAATGGCTTTTTGTCGTTGGGTCATGGGAGGGTATGCCTTCTTTCTTTCGGCCGGTCACCGGTTATCTGGTCAGGAAATAGCCCCGGCCGCTCACTTGTTTCCCCGGCTGGGCCTGGAAACCGGCCCTGTCACCTCCAAGGGTGAGCAGGACCAGCTTGTGCCGGTCGTCCAGCTGGAATTCCAGGGCTTCCGGCGGAACGGTGCCACCGGAAGGATATTGTTCCGTCAATGCCTGCAGCTGCCGGGACACATCCCAGGTCTGTTCCGGCTGACTGGGAAGGCCGTACTGCAGTTTTCCTTCCCGGATGGTAAAGCCCCGTTCCAGGCTTGCGGTGCTGTACCCGGCCACGGGAATCTGGTTCAGCCGCTTGGCCGTATAATGCAGGTTCGTGCCCCTTGCGGCAGGAGCCGGATCCCGGGGCAGACTGGCCAGAAAGCCCGACTGCTGCCGGATCCGCTCCACATTTGGATACCGCCAGCTGCCCGGATCATGGGACAGATAGGCAAAGCTGCTGCGGATGACTTTACTGTCTTCTGCAGAAAGGTTCCGGCCGCTGACCAGCTGTCCGTCCTGCACCAGCTGGTTCCGCTCCAGTGCCCCATCCAGCCGCCGGGCCTGGAACCAGGCGGGCAGGTCGATGAGGTTCAGGGGCGTCAGGATGAGCACCACCGTCAGCAGGCTGCCCAGCAGGTACAGCTTGCGGGGTTGCCAGCGGAAGAAGCCGAACACCAGGGCACAGACTCCGAAGCCGGTGCAGCACAGGGACAGGTACCGCAGAGAAGTCAGGCTGTACGCGGACAGACGGATGTACAGGCCATAGAACTGTCCGGCCAGCACCGGGAGCAGCAGCAGGGCGCCCCAGCGGAGAGCCTTTTTCTGCCAGGCCGGCTCCCCTTTCCAGAAGGAAAAGTACAGCAGGGCGTACACCGCCAGCAGGAACAGGCCAAAGGGGTTCATGAGCCCCACGGGCAGGCTCTTCTGCCACAGGCTGCGCACCAGGTACTGATACACCACCAGCAGCAGGAACATCGTGCAGGGCAGCAGGATCCGTTTCCAGATGGTGGTATAGAGCGGCGGCACGGAAACGGAGTCATCCGCTTTGGGAATGCAGGAAATGAAATACTGGAACCCCACCACACCGAAGGATAAATAGGAGATCCACAGGATCCAGGGCAGGCCCAGGGGGTACAGCAGCAGGCTGACACTGGTGTAACACAGTCCCAGCATCCAGTTCACCACCGCCGACAGGAGAAGCGTCTTCACCCCTGCCACCACAAAATGGCCGAACAGCTGGGCTTTGCCTTCCCGGCTGTCACAGAAGAACAGCAGCAGACCCAGGCAGAAAGGCAGCAGGCCGATCAGGACCAGCAGCACGTACTGGGAAAGGCCGGTGCCGGGAAGTCGCTCCAAAAAACGCCACAAAAGCAGGAAAAACAGGAAGCAGGCAGCATCCCGGCGCAGCTCCACCCGGCCGAAGCGTTCGTTGTACAGACGCCAGGGAACAGAGACAAGGGCCGTGACCCCGGCGGCCAAAAGGGCCGCAGAAAAGTTGTTCTTCTGGAGCAGCCAGGAAGCCTGGCCGGACACCAGCACAAAGAACCAGGCCAGGGCAACGCCCCAGGTAGCGATCAGAGCCGGCTTGAACCGCTGGTTCCGCTCCCAGATGCCCAGAAAGAAAGAACGGATACGAATAAGCATCAAAGGATTCCCTCCTTGCAGGAACTGATATGTACTTTTTTATTATACCATTTTATAGGGGATGTTCTAGTGAGAAAGTGGGAAAACGGGGTATATAACGAAGAACACAGCACCAACCTGGATGCAGAACCCACCACCAGCCTTTCGGCTGGTCCCCCGCCCTTGGAAAGGGCGGAGATTCTTGGTGTCGGATGATTGGCGTTGCCTGGCAAATGCAGGTTTTAAATTAAAGAGTCGTGTGGAACCCACCACCAGCCTTTCAGGCTGGTCCCCCGCCCTTGGAAAGGGCGGAGATTCTTGGTGTCGGATGATTGGCGTTGCCTGGCGAATGCAGGTTTTAAATTAAAGAGTCGTGTGGAACCCACCACCAGCCTTTCGGCTGGTCCCCCGCCCTTGAAAAGGGCGGATATCCTTGTTATCGAGTGTTTGGCGTTGCGTGGCAAAGGACAAGTTTGAATTGAAAGGTCGTGTGGTTAAAGCATTTAATACGAGATTATACAAACAAAAAATCAGAAACGCAGCACCCCTTCTCACGATTATCCGCCCTTTTCAAGGGCGGGGGACCGTTGCGCTCTGGCGCAATGGTGGTGGGTTCTAATTCGAGGGATTTTTTAATCGCTCTTTTACTTCCTTGTCAATCACATACATGACTCCATCGAAATTCCGCCAGACATCCCTGTTGGTGAACCGGATGACTTTCAGCCCGTATTCCTGCAGCCGTCGTGTCCGAATGGCATCATATTGCCTCGCCCCCGGATCATAATGCTGGCCGCCGTCCAGCTCCACCACCAGCCGGGCCCTGGCACAGTAGAAGTCAACGATGTACCCGGCCATAATCTTCTGCCGCAGGAAACGAACCGGATAACGCTGCAGGAACTGGAACCATAAATGGCGCTCGGCTGGAGTCATGTTCTGGCGGAGGGCCCGGGCGCGGGGCTTCAGACGACGGTCAGTTGAGGTTTCACGATACATGATGGTATTCTCCTTTTATAGATTAGATACTGGGTTCAGAACCCACCACCAGCCTTTCAGGCTGGTCCCCCGCCCTTGGAAAGGGCGAATATCCTTGGTGTCGAGTGTTTGGCGTTGCTGGACGATAGACAGATTCGAATTGGAAGGTGTTTGGAACCCACCACCAGCCTTTCGGCTGGTCCCCCGCCCTTGAAAAGGGCGGATATCCTTGTTGTCGAGTGTTTGGCGTTGCTTGGCGGTCGATTTTAGTTAAAATGTATGGTACGACATTATATAAATGAAAGACTAGAAACGCAGCACTACGCTTCACGATTATCCGCCCTTTTCAAGGGCGGGGGACCATTGCGCCCTGGCGCAATGGTGGTGGGTTCTGCTCTTCTTCCAACAAAAAGGAGGCACCGCCAACCCATTGCGGTACCCCCTTTTTGCTGTTTTCTTCAGCCCTTGTTCTTAAAATACTGGAACAGGATTTTGCACAGGTCCTTGGCTTCTTCTTCGCTCAAGGTGATCCCTTTGCTCATCTTTTCGTGTTCCGGCGCCCACTCCCGCAGGTCGAACTTGGGTTTTGTCCCGTTGTAGGACACCCGGTTGATCTCCTTGGTCCACCCTTTTTTGCTGGTGGACAGCACGCCCAATTCCTCTACCAGCTCATAGC
>Ga0256406_1001475_pt1 | contig 37831 bp, 62 predicted proteins | sample RumenRJG_03DNA_FD_185986 | JGI IMG/M metagenome (GOLD analysis project Ga0256406, IMG submission 185986) | Bovine rumen microbial communities from Lethbridge, Alberta, Canada - RJG_03 | ecosystem: Host-associated > Mammals > Digestive system > Stomach > Rumen | place: Canada: Alberta | collected... | reverse complement strand
ATTAATTGTATTGTGATTGAAACAATGCAGTTATATCTGAGTGGAGATTTAGATAAACTTGAAAAATTGAAAGCGAGGGAATAACATGAGTGACGATTTAATCAGCAGACAGGCGGCGATTGATGCGGTTATGGGCGAGCCTACAGACGCGCATTATCCGAGCTGGTATGCGGAACGGCTTGAGCAGTTGCCGTCCGCACAGCCAGAACAGAAGTGGATTCCATGCAGTGAGAGGTTGCCAGAAATTGATGAAACAAGGGAAGTTACACAAGCCTTAAATGAGTTTGCTGATAAACTTGAAGAAATTCAAAATAAGTATAAAAATAACGACGAAATAAGCTATACACCTGAAGAAGTGGGAGAAATACTTAGAACAGAGGGTCAGGAGCATGGAGGGAAGTATGGATTTAAATTGGGCGATACTATCAAATTTACACCATCAGAGGTTGAGAAAATATTAAAAACAAAAATATGTACATATAGAGAAACAGGTTGTGGAAGTTGTGAACATCCACAAAGTTGCCCATACAAGGCAGAAAGTGAGGATATAGCGCGTTCATGTGGAAGATGGCACCGGAAGCGAAAACCATAGAGTACATACTAGGGGTGATGCAATTATGAAAAAGAGGATATACATTGCGGGACCGGTGACAGGGACATCGGATTATGAAAGCAGATTCAGAGATTATGAGGCGAGTATCAGAGACTGGATGCCGGATGCAGAGATCGTCAATCCTGTACGAATCACAGAACCGATACAAAATTTCAGCCATGAGGAAATCATGAGAGTGTGCATAGCAGCTCTGTCGTGCTGCAACATGATCTTCCTGATGCGGGGATGGGAGAACTCAGAAGGAGCGAAAGAGGAGCTTCAGTATGTATATGATCATCCGGGACAATACTCAGTGATTCGAGATCTGTTTATTTTCGAGAGGACAGAAGGTAATGGAGCAAGATGAAGAACAAGAAGTAAGCTGTGTGTGGTTCCGGCGGGGATATGCGAGAGAAAAAGGAAACAAATGCACAGGGATCAGAACAGGATATACTTATGCGGATTTCTGCGAGAGGTGCCAAAATTGGGAGAAATACAATGGGCGAGAAGACCAGTAAATCAGAAGAGCAGAAGAAACACATGGCAAAGGAGCTGGAGAACTGCAAAATGAGACAGATGTACAAGCTGGAGATAAAGGACGGAAGATGTCCGGGAGTTCCATCGCCGGGAGGATATCCGATCAGAGATTGCTGGCAGTGCGAGTTCTGCGAATGGAGTGAGGAGGATACAGACTGGGATCTGTAAGACAGAGACATGAAAAGCGATTTCTATTACCGGAAGCAGCCGGGCGTGATCGAGCCGAGGCCGAGAGGATATTGCGACAGATGTCTGCATTATAAGCTGATTGATGATATTCATGGTGTATGTAATGACATCTTCGCTGACGAATATCATCAGCATGTGACAGCAGCACACTGGTGCCGATACTGGAGAAAAGGGAAGAAAGAAAACATGAGAGGGACGGAGACGAAACCGTTCAGCAATTTCACGGAAGAATGGGAAGAGGTGACGAAGGATCTTCTGCGAAGGGGAGGCAGTAAGAAGTGAGAAACGTTAGATACGATCACAAACGGAGAGATTCGGAATACTGGATATCGAGCAGAGACTTCAGACTAGCATACGCTTACGCCCTGAAATATAACGAGTGGAGGCAGGAAGCGGAAGCACTCGGAGGAATGAAAGCAGTGAATTATGACGGGATGCCACATGGAAACTCAGTGGGCAATCCGACAGAATCAACCGGGATAAAGATCGCAGAGCTGCTGGAGAAGATCCGAAAGATTGACAATGCTCTGCACGAAGCTGCACCGGAGATTGAGAACTGGCTGAAGATGTATGTAACGAATGAGGATATCACTTTTGACATGCTGAAAGCACGGGGAATCCCATGTGAGAGAGCGATGTTCTACAACAGGAGAATGAAGTTTTATTATCTCCTGTCTCAGAGGATATAACAGGCAGCAGGAGTTAGAGAGGCGATCGCAGGCCGGAGGTACACAAAGCAACTCAAAAATAAAATCACAGCACTGCGAGCACAATTTCCGAGATATATTTATATCATGGAATTTCACGAGAGCGGAACATGGCTGATCATGGAAACAGTCATGCGAAGCTCTTTTTTGATAAGCAGAGACATGGATCCTCCTTTTGCCATATAAATTTCTTTTCTTTGCAGCAAATGACCATCTGGATTCAACAGCGGGTGCGTCCTTCTCTGCTGCGCAGGACGGTGCGATTCCGTCATCCAGATTAGCGGATATCTGACAAGCCGCATAATAAATACAGAGGGCGCCTCCTTTAGCTTATTTCCGGGGCGCCTATTTGATTGAATATGATTTACATTAGGTGCCCGCATTGCGGGCGGAGGATTCCGGCGGGGGAGAAGTGCTCGTGCGGATTTAAACGGGACTATGCAGACGTAACAGATCGAGTGAAGAAGCAATACCATTCAGCCAGGTGGACAAAGACAGCGAAGCTGGTGACATCTATCTTCAATGGATTAGATCCGTATGCGCTGAAGCATGGAAGCTTAGAGTATGCGGAGGTGGTACATCACATCGTACCGACAGATGAAGACAGCACAAGGTTCTTCGACATCACGAACCTGATACCTCTGAGCAAAGCTTCTCATCGAGAGGTTCACAGACTGTACGAGGTGGACGAGGAGACCAAGGTGCATCTACAGGACGAGCTTCGGTCAATCGTCCGAGAACGCGAAGAGGCTAGAGGGATGTAAGAAAGTTTATGCCGTTTTAGGCAAGACCGCGCGCCTCCTTTTCTTCTCGCAAATTTCCCTTTTGGACGGATTTTCCCTTTCATAATGGAACATAAAAAGGAAATATTTTTCATTTTTTCTATTTTAAAAATAATCAAAGAAAGGAGTCGGAGATGGCAAGGCAGCGAAAAGTGCTGGAAATGTCCGTAAAACACAGGACAAATTCCGAAAAAAATCAGAAAATTTACGAAGAAAATCTCGTGAAAACGGGAAGGTCGGATCTTGAGAAGATCTCCGGTCTCCTGGACGGACCGGAAGCGCGGAAGGAATATAAACGTGTTCTGAAGGAGCTTCAGAAGATCGACATCATAGGGAACCTTGATAGATCGAACCTCATTGCATACGCAAATGCCTGGTCGATGTACATGAAAGCTCACAAGCAGATACAGGATCCGGATTTCACGATGCTCGTAGATACTCCGGCAGGGCAGAAACCGAATCCGCTGCTGAAGATAGCAAGCGATGCCTATGCAGAGATGAGAATAGCAGCCGATAAGGTAGGCATTTCGATTGATGCAAGGCTAAAGGCTGCGCACAATAAAGCTGCTGAACAGGAATCAGAGCTTAAAGAGTCGTTCGGAGATTTTTAATTATGACGAACCTTGAAGAAATCACAAGCTATGCAGAAGACTGCATCAGCGGGAAGATTCCTTCATGCGTTAAGCATAAATGGGCATGTATGAGACTTCTGGGAGATCTCAAAAGGGTCGGTTCACCAGATTTCCCTTATGTGTGGGATGAACAGCAGGCAGACCGGATCGTGAGATGGTTCGCGTGCCTGAAGCATTCAAAGGGAACGCTCGCGGGCCAGCCGATCATACTGGTATCGTGGGAAAAGTTTTCGGTATGTCAGATATACGGATGGAGGAATAAAGACACAGGATTAAGACGGTTTAAGCAATCGTTCATGGAAGTCGGGCGAAAGAATGCGAAGTCTCAGCTGGAATCCGGGATCGCTCTCTATGAGTGCGGACCGAATGCCGTTTATGATGACGAAGTGCATGAAATTTATACGGCTGGAACAAAGCGTGATCAGTCAAAGATCGTGTTCAACGAATGCGATCTGATGACACGAGGCACGCTCATCCGTAAGAAATTCAAGATCAGTCGTGACTCCATCGAGCACATAAAGAGCGGATCCTTCATCAAACCACTTTCGAAGGAAGACGGGCAGCGAGGCGATGGTACTAATCCGGCATGCCTCATCCTGGATGAATACCACCAGCACAGAACAACAGAGTTCTACGCACTGGGACTCGGATCGCAGACAAAGGAACCGTTGCTGATGATCATCACGACAGCAGGGCGGGATCTCACATATCCATGTTTCACGCAGGAATATGATTACACTTCAAAGATTCTGAATCCGGATGTAGATGTATGGAATGATAAGTATTTCGTGGACATCTGCGAAGCAGACAAGGATGATGATCCGGGAGAGCTTACGACCTGGCAGAAAGCGAATCCGATCCGTGCTTTCTACGATGAGGGCGTAGCGAAAATACAGGATGAATGGAACATCGCTCATGATGTGCCGGAAAAGATGATCGACTTCCGGACGAAGATGCTCGATCAATGGGTAATGGCAGCCGTGAACGGTTACATGGACATGGCAAGGTGGAAGGCCTGCGAAGTTGAGAAGTATCCGATCGAGCTGAAAGGAAGACCGGTTTATGTCGGTTTCGACCTCTCAGCAAAGATCGACCTCACATCGGTCGGATTCATCGTGCCGTTCCAGTCGGAGAAGCTGGATAAAGCCGGAAATCCGATCGTACAGTACATCCTATGGACGCATTCCTTTATACCGTCGGTCGAGAAGCTGCGCGAGCATCTCATAAAGGACAAGGTACCGTATGATGCATGGGTTCGGATGGGATTTCTCACAATCACGAACACACCGATCGTTGATCAGTCTGCAGTGATGGAATATGTCCTGAATACGATCAAAGATAACGAGCTGGATCTGCAGTGCCTATGCTTTGATCCGGCGAACGCATCGAAGATCATGATGGACCTGTCCAACCAGGGATACGATGTTGAGGAAGTGTATCAGAGTGTGAAATCTCTGAACGAATCAACACAGGGATTCAGAGAACAGGTATACAGCGGTAATGTGCTTTACAAGCGCAATCCGCTTTTGAATTATGCAATGTCGAATGCCGTAGTACGGCAGCAGGGCGGACTCATCAAAATTGATAAGGACGCAACGACGAAGAGAATTGATCCGGTCGATGCAACGCTGGCAGCGTTTAAGCTGGCACTGTATCACGACTTCGGATCTGAAAAGTATGAAGAATATCTCGACAACTTCATACAGCAGTTTTCGTAGGAGGGTAACATGGGATTTTTTCGGAAATTCCTGAATGCAATATCGGGGACAGAGGCGGATACAAATACCGCAACCGGGTTCACGGATGAGAAGCTGCTGGAATGGCTCGGAATCGATACGAAGGATCCGAAAGCCATTTCAGAGACAACGTATTTCATCTGCCTGAAGGTGCTGTCTGAGACGATGGGAAAGCTTCCGCTGAAGCTGTATCACGAGGATGCAGATGGAGGCCGTGTCCGGGCACCAACAGACGCGGAAAGCGATGTCGTGCAGAATCGTCCGAACAGGATCATGACACCGGCAACATTCTGGAGCACGCTCGAAGCAAACTGCCAGCATTACGGAAATGCATACGCATGGATCCAGAGGGAGTACATGACACAGGGACGGGCAGCAGGCAATTATCGCATCATAGGAATGTGGCCTATGCAGTCGGATTGTGTAAACGTATTCGTTGATGATGCCGGAATCTTCGGAAATAACTCACAGACAGGACAGCTCTATTACCAGTACACGGATCCTCGCGCCGGAAAGATATATGTATTCCGGCAGAGTGATGTGCTTCACATCAAAACGTGGATGACATGGGACGGAGTGATGGGGAAATCGGTTCGCGACATTCTGAAAGAGACAGTTAAAGGTGCCGGATATTCGCAGCGGTATCTCGAAAAGCTCTATCAGTCCGGTCTCACAGCATCCAGCGTGTTACAGTATACCGGAGACCTGGATGATGCGAAGCGGAAGAAGCTTGCAGCGATTTACAATGATCTTTTGACCGGTGCGAAGAATGCCGGAAAGGTTGTACCGCTTCCGGTCGGTATGACGCTGCAGCCTCTATCGTATAAACTCACGGATGCGCAGTTCTTCGAGCTGAAGAAGTATACAGCATTGCAGATCGCAGCTGCATTCGGAGTGAAACCGAACCAGATCAACGATTATGAGAAATCGTCCTATGCAAACTCTGAGATGCAGCAGATTGCATTCCTCACAGATACGATGCTGTATCGTCTCTCGATGTACGAGGAGGAGATCAATTACAAGCTCCTCACCAGGAAGCAGCGTGAGGACGGTTTTGTTTATAAATTCAATGAAAAGGTGCTTCTCCGAACGGATTCGAAGACGCAGATGGAATCCATCACGTCCGGGATCCAGAACGGTGTATATAAACCTAACGAGGGAAGACATTTGCTCGACATGCCATCAGCGGATGGAGGCGATCAGCTGATCGTCAACGGAAATTATGTTCCGCTCACACAGGTCGGAGCAGCTTATGGAGTACAGCAGGAAGGAGGAAATGCAGGATGATACTCAGTATTAAGGGCGATATCGTACAGGATAATGTCAAACGTGCGGTAAATTATCTCCGCGATTGGGGATATCCGCTCGTCGGTGATTATTTCGCGCCTCTCGACTTGCACGAAGCTCTCGACAAGCTGCCGATGGGTGATCGGCTGGAAGTGAAGATCAATTCCGGCGGTGGAGATGTCGAAGCAGGGCAGGAAATCTACGAGGAGCTGCGGAAGAGAAACGATGTTGATATTGAAGTGCAGTCGATGGCAGCATCTGCAGCATCAATTATCGCTATGGCTGGTCCGAGTACGATTTCTCCGGTCGGAATGATCATGATCCACAACGTATCGACATACGGAGTCGATGGAAATCATAAGGACATGGAGAAGATGGCGGAAGTTCTGAGAAACTTCGACGAAGCTCTCGCACAGGCCTACGTGCAGAAGACCGGACGCGAACAGTCGGAAATCCTAAAGCTCATGGACAAAGAGACATGGCTTCCGGCAAACAGAGCGGTAGAACTTGGATTTATTGATTCTATCGCTGATGAATCACAGCTTTTTGCGGCAGCATTAAATCCGCTTAATAGCAAATATGACACGATCCTCTCGCAGTATGAGAAAGCGATGGCTGATCAGAAAGCGAAGGAAGAAACCAAAAACGAATTATTAAAGCGCATCGAAGAACTCGGCGCGTAAAAGGAGAAAAAAATGAACATTCAGGATCTTATCAATGAAATGAATGGGAAACTCGAAGAGGCAAAGAAGCTCGTCGTAGATGGCAAGCTCAAAGAGGCTGAGAAGCTTACAGACGAAGCACAGGGGCTGAAGAACCAGATCGATGCGCTGAAGGCAATCGATGCACTCGGCGAGCAGGGGCAATTCGCAAACGCTGTAGCACCTGTTCAGGTACTGGCAGCAGGCGAAGGAGAAATCGAGAACGATGCAGTGCATGAGTTCGCAGATGCTGCGCGTCATGGTTTTCGCAACATGTCCGAAGGAACACCGGCAGAGGGCGGTTATACCGTACCGGAAGACATTCAGACTCAGATCAATAAGCTCAAGGAAGATGAGTTTGATCTTTCTGCTTTCGTTGACACTGAGAATGTATCAACCAACACAGGTCGGAGAACATATCAGACCAGAGCACAGGTAACCGGTTTCAGGGAAGTCGGTGAGGGCGCTGCAATCGGTAAGGCTGATGAGCCGAACTTCTCCGTAGTAGAGTACAAGATCAAGAAGTACGCTGGATTCCTTCCGGTTACAAACGAGCTTCTTGCAGATTCTGATGCGAACATCACAGCAACCATTTCCGAGTGGCTCGCAAGACAGGATGTCGCAACGAGAAATGCGAAGATCCTCGCAGTGATCGATGCACTCGACAAGACAGAGCTGAGTGATGTTGATGGTATCAAGAAGGCTGTAAATGTAACGCTCGGAGCGAAGTTCGCTGGATCCGTTGCCATTTACACAAACGATGATGGTCTCAACTATCTCGATACTCTGAAGGACGCTCAGAAGAGATACCTCCTTACTCCGGATGCCCAGAATCCGATGCAGATGGTTCTCGCTGTCGGCGCTCACAAGGTTCCGGTAGTTGTTATTCCAAACAGCATCATGCCTTCCGACACGACAACGACCGAAGGCAAGACGATCATTCCGTTCAAGATCGGCGATCTCTTCGAGGCTGTAAAGCTTTTCGACCGCCAGCAGCTCACGATCGGTGTTTCCAGTGAAGCAGCAGTAACCGGATTCAACGCATTCGAGCAGGATATGACTCTTTTCCGTGGTATCGATCGTCTCGATGTTGAGGTAAAGGACAAGGATGCTGTCGTAAACGGCACGATCACAGTCTGATTAGTAGATTACTAATACCGCCGGGTTTCCGGCGGTATTATTACGGAGGTAAACATTATGACATGGAATGAGGCTATAAATCAGTCGCTGGCAGATGTGCAGGCCTCCGGAATCATGGATGAGATGCGCGGATATCTGAAGATTGATGGCAACGATGATGATGCTATCCTCTTTCAGTGCGTAAAAGCATCCATTGATTATATTGTGAATGCAGTCGGTGAGTTTGATGAAGACAGTCCGAAAGCTGTACTTCTCATGTATGCGATCACGCAGGATTTCTATGATAATCGACAGCTCATGCAGTCTGAGATTCAGCAGAAGCTGAAGCAGCGCGAGAGTTTCAGGAGTGTGATACTACAGCTCCAGCTCGCAAAAGCAGAAAAGGATGATGCATCATGAGCATGGCGAGGGGAATCAATCCGGGAACACTCAACCGGCGAATAAAGATATACGGATACAAAGACATTGATGATGACCTGGGTGGCAGCAGGACCGTACTGGTTGAAAAAGCAGAGGTATGGGCGAATATTCATCCGACGAGAGGATCTGAGTTTCTGGAATATTATCGAGAATCGAACGAACTTCAATACAAAGTTACGATTCGATATCGTGATGATATTACGGTGAAAGATGTACTCGTTCGTGGAGATCAGCAGTTTACGATCCAGTCCGTGATAGATCCGAACGATGATCATTACGTTTTGGAAATCTATTGCACCGAATCGAAAGATAAGGAGGTGCTGTATGGCGGATAGTATGATGACATTCGAACTGCAGGGCCTCGATGATCTGATAGATGATATTCAGGCCGTATACAGAGAGTATCCGGACGAAACAGACAAAGAGATGAGAAAGGCTGCGACGGATTTCAAGAAGGACGTGAACGATAAGATGCCAGCCGATTATGCAAACGGCAAAACACCGATACCGAAGAAATGGAAGATCGAACGTGAAAAATCACTTTTTGGAGGCGGGTATACAGTCGCTTTTGATATTACGAACACGGCGAGGCACTGGCATCTCGTAGAGAATGGACACGAAGAGTGGATACCAATCTCTACGGTTCCATATATCATGAACAAAAGACAGTCGCATAATGAGTCTACACGAAAGAAACCTTCACACAAGACGAAAGCAAACGTGGTGCATAAAGGATTCATTCCAGGCAAGTTCTATTGCCGTGATACAAGAGCGGAATGGGCCAGCGGAGAGTTCGAAAAGCGTGTAAGGGAGCACCTCGAAAAGATTCTGGCGAGGCACAACCTATGATTTATTCCGTGACGGACGTTAAAAAAGCATGTAATAAGCTCCTCCGGTCAACGTTCCCGGAGATCACGATCTACAATAACGATACTCTGGACGGTTATAAGAGACCGTCATTTTTCACGGAGATCCGGCAGAATGGATCCACAAAGAAATATGCGAGATATGTGAAAGAGTTCGGATATACATTTATCATCACGCTGTTTGAAACAACGCATGATGAATCGTATTGTCTGGAAGTCTATCAGAAGATCGCAGATGCATTCAGAGACAGGATTACGATTGTAAACTCGAATGGCGTGAAAAAGTATATGAGCGTCGATAGCATAGAGTATTCCTGGATTGATGAACATTCAGACAAACTCCAGGTGATGGTTAATTTCGATCCGGTTCGAGAGCTGGGTGATGAGCCTGAACCGACAGAACCGGTGATGGAAGATCTAAATGTCACAGTAAATAACTAAGAAAGAAGGAGAAGAACAGCATGAAAGCACCAAGTGTAAATATTGCGTTCATCGAAAAGGCAGCGACAGCGATCGAGCGGACCGCGAGAGGCATCGTAATGATGATCCTCAAGGAAGAAACGTTCGAGACTGCAGATTACGAGATCCTCGATACATCGGATATTCCTTCCACACTGTCTGCAGAGAACCAGGCAGCTATCACGAGGGTACTGTATGGTTATCAGACCACACCGACGAAGGTTCTCGTGCATCTCATCAAGTCTGATGCAGAAGGACTCGATGAAGCATACAAAGCAGCAGAGGATTATATCGCTGCGAAGAAGTGGAATTACCTCGTAGTTCCGACAGCACAGACCGATGGAAAGGCACTGGAGCTGTCCACATGGATCAAGACGCAGAGAACCATCAACCACAAGTCGTTTAAGGCAGTGCTGCCGAACGTGACTGCAGATAATGACGGTGTAACGAACGTGACAATGGGTTATACGGATTCCGATGGCACTGAATTGACTGCAGAACAGGCATGCGCAAGAGTTGCCGGAATCATTGTAGGCACTCCGTTCACAATGTCCTGCACATACGCTCCGGTTACAGAAGCACTCGGATGCCCGGCAATGACTCCGGAGGAGAAGGACGAAGCAGTGAATGCTGGTAAGCTCATCTTCTTCTGGGATGGCGAGAAGGTAAAGATCGTCCGTGGTGTCAACTCGTTCGTGACAACGAATGATGTGAAGAACAACAGCTTCAAGAAGATCAAGCTCGTTGATGCGATGGATATGATCTCTGATGATATCCGTGAGACAGCAGAGGACAGCTATATCGGTAAGTATGCAAATTCTTACGATAACAAGTGCCTCCTGATCTCTGCAATCAACGCATATTTTGATACGCTCATCGCAGAAGGCGTAATTTCCGCTGGTAAAGCATCGCTCGACCTGGCAGCCATCCGGACATACATCAAGTCAAAGGGCGGAAAGTTCGTAAACGATGCCGGTGATATGGCAGAGCTGGCAACAGCAACAGATGAGGACATCAAGAAGGCGAATACCGGATCCGATGTATTCCTCACTGCGAATGTTTCACTGCTGGATGCTATCGAAGATATCACGCTGAACATCTACATCGGTTAATGGAGGTACACGATAATGACTGGTTTTGAATCTGAACAGGTTATGAACGGCACCTATGGACAGGTGTGGATCGATGGACAAGAGATGGCAGAGGTAAACAAGTTCTCTGCTGAAGTCGCAATTTCTTATGACGATATCAAGCAGGCACGGAAGCTTATGGATGGCAAGAAGATGGTATCCATGAGCGGATCCGGATCGGCAACGATGGCACACGTATCGTCTTACATGGTAAATCTTCTTTCTGATGCTCTGAAAGCCGGAAAGGTTCCGGATATTACGATCGTCGGAAAGCTGGATGATCCGAGCGCGATCGGCGGTGAGAGAGTTGCTCTCTATCACTGCAAGTTCGATAAGCTCACGCTGATGAACTGGGAGCATGGCAAGTCTGGTGAGGATGAAGCTCCTTTCACGTTTGAGAATTGGGATATTCTCGATAAGACAAAGTAATAAACACAATGACATGAGACCGGTGCGGATATTCCGTACCGGTCATATTTTTGAAAGGAAATGAGCATAATGAATAATATTGATTTGATGATGAAGATGGACAGCGGGAAATTAACCGTTGCTCCTACTAGAGATATAACCGTAACTGTTGGCGATGAAGAAATGACATGGAAGATCAAGGCACTCGCAGGAAAGAGATTCCAGGAACTCAGTGGAAAGGCCGTAGATGATGATGGCAACGTGGATATGGAGCGTGCCTATGAAGCGAACCTCCTTCTGTGTTCAGAAGGTGTTGTGGATCCTGATCTGAAGGACAAAGAGCTGATGGCACATTTCGGCGCAGCTACTCCGGCAGATCTACTCGATAAGCTGTTTAAGTATAACGGCGGTGAGATCGGAAGAATTGCGGATGCCATCGTTGATCTGTCCGGTTACGGTAAGGACACAAAGAAGAAAGTAAAAAACTGATAGACACGGATCCGGAGATACGGACAGCGTATATCCTCTTCCGTGAAAAGAATTGGAAACCATCGGATTATCTGATGATGAATCCTTCGGAGCAGATCGTTACGGAAGTTTTTCTCGAAAGAGAGATCAAAGAGAGAAACGATGAACAGAAAGCTCTGGAGAGAAAGATGAATAGAAGATGAGCAGCAGAGTAATTGATGCGGTTTTAAAACTGAGAGATGAATTTACAGGACCGATGAAAAAATCTCTGTCGCTAATGACGGAGGCTTCCAAGGACGGAGCGAAAGCTCGTAAGAGTATAGCGAAGACCGGTGAAGCAATTAGCGGACTCGGCACGAAGCTAACTGCCGGTATCACTCTCCCGCTCGCCGGGGTTGCGACAGCTTCCGTGTCATCGTTCGGTGAAGTCGATAAATCGATGCGTCTCGTCGAAGCAACGATGGGAGAAGCTGCCTGGGCAACAGGAGACCTCGAAGGGGAAATGAAGAAAGCTGCAGCATCATCCGTATTCGGAATGCAGGATGCTGCAGATGCATCTCTGAATTTCGCACGGCAGGGTTTTAATGCACAGGAAGCTGCAGCAATGCTGAGTCCTGCACTAAGTCTGGCAGCAGGAACTGCAACAGACCTCGCAGATGTAACCGGAGGACTCGGCAATTCAATGAAGATCTTCGGATTACAGTTCGATGATGCAGCGTGGGCAGCAGATACACTCGCGAAAGCGCAGGCATCTGCGAATACAACAACGCAGGATCTGTTTGATTCAATCTCAATCGCCGGTCCGGTCGCTAAATCGGTCGGATGGGAAATGGATGAGCTGGCAACAGTAACAGCAGCTCTCGGAAATGCTGGAATCAGTGGTTCAGAAGGTGCAAATGCCATCAAGACAGGTCTCGCGCGTCTCGCTTCTCCGGCAAAACAGGGAGCTGAATGGATGGAAAAGCTCGGAATCAATGTGTTTGATGAATCCGGGCAGATGCTGAACGCTGTCGATGTTCAGAAACAGCTGCATGATTCCTTTGCAGGACTATCGCAGCAGGAACAGCTCTCAGCAGCATCCGCGATATTCGGTAAAGAGCAGATGAGTAAATGGTTATCACTCATCAATACGGCGCCGGAGAGCTTCCAGGGACTTCAGACAGAAATAGCAAATTCTAAGGATTCAGCAGAAAACATGGCTGATTCACTGATGAACGGTGTCGGAGGTTCTATCGAGAAGCTAAAATCGACATGGGATGTAGCAAAGTATGATATCGGTCAGACGATCGGAGAGGTCGTACAGCCGTTTATCGATAAGGTAACAGAGGTAATAAACTGGTTCACAAGTCTCGATGAAGAGGGACGAAAGCAGATCATCAGAATGGCAGGAATAGCTGCAGCTGTCGGGCCGGTGCTGTTGGTATTCGGCAAGATGGTTACAAATGTCTCGAAACTTCTCGGAGTATTTGCAAAGATCAAGCAGGCAGCAGGCCTCCTGAAAGCAGGATGGCTCGCACTGAATGCACCAGCTGCAATCGTGGTCGGTGCTCTGGCAGCGTTGGTCGTTGCGGGTGTCCTGATTTATAAAAACTGGGACAAGATCAAAGCAAAAGCACAGGAAGTCGGACAGACGATCATGCAGAAGTTCGGAGGACCGATCTCGAAGCTGGTCGCACAGTTCAAGTCGTTCGTTTCTGCAGCGAGAACAACATTTACAGGAATATGGAACACGATTCAGCAGAATATGCAGAAAGCTTCGCAGACGCTGGGACCGGTAATATCCGGGATCATTCAGAACATTAAGGGAGTGATAGAGACAATCGTTCCGGTCATTCTGAATGTCGGAACATCAATCCTTGCGAACGTTCAGCAGCTAATCACGAATATCGGTCCTGTGATCCAGGGGATTATTAATTTTCTCACACCGATACTAACATTTATCGTCGGAACATTCTGGAGCGGGATAAGTGGAGTGATCAGTACATTAGGGCCTACGATCTCGAATCTGGTGACTGATATCGGAGGATATATAAACGGTATCATGGATGTTCTGAACGGAATCATTACATTCATAACGGGTGTTTTCACAGGAGACTGGGGAAAAGCATGGCAGGGAATCAAAGACGTATTCTCTGGAATCATCGAGCAGATCACATCACTGATAAATGGTGTAAAGGATGCAGTAGGAGGAGTTGTCGAAGGAGCGAAGGGATTCGCAAAGGGCGTAGGCAATTTCGTGACGAGCCATCTGCCAGGGCATGCAGCAGGAACAGTTTACTGGAGAGGCGGTCCGACAAGAGTAAACGAACGCGGTGGTGAGATCCTAGATCTCCCGCAGGGAACTCGTATAATACCAAATGATGTATCGCGTTCAATGTCCAGCAGCGTGAATATTCCAAAGCTGGCTGATCAGATAATCGTCCGCGAGGATGCTGATATTGATCGCATCGGCGATATGCTCGTAAGACGCTTGCAGGGTGCATCCGGAGCAATGGGGGTCGCATAAATGGAGATATGGATTAAAGGATCACGAAGATTCAGATTTCCGGTGCTTCCGCCCGGATATGATGTAACATCAGAAAGAGACAATCAGACTGTCGATATCAACTCAATCGGAGAGATCGACCTCGGAGGAAACCGAAAACTTCGGGAAATATCATTTTCATCGTATTTTCCGAGGAAAAAGGATGAATACGAGTCCGGCGGGCACAGATCTCCGGAGAGCTGCGTAAAGACGATCGAGAAGATAAAAAACGGCGGGCCGTGTAAGCTTATCATCACAGGCTCGCCGGTTAATTTCCGGTGCCGTATCACATCGTTCACATACAGCGAGCAGGACGGTACCGGAGACATTCATTTTTCAATAACATTTAAGGAGCACAGAGGTGTCAGCATCGGATCTTCAAGTGTTATCCCAGTCGCTGGGATGCACTAACTCATACGAATCCGGGCGAATCGCTCCGGAGAAAAAAACACAGAATTATACGGTACGAAAGGGAGAGGGACTCGAAGAAATCGTGATGCGACTCACGGGTTCTCATAACTGGAGACCGGTTTATGAACTGAATAAGGACGCGATCGGAACGAATCCGAACTATATCGCGGAAGGGACGGTGCTGATCATTCCGGAGGCGATCGATCATGATAGCGATACTTTTGACTAAACCACAAACGGGAATTGTATACAATATCACGCAGGCGGTATCGTCGGTAAAATGGTCCGGAGCATATAACAAGGCATGCAGACAGCTGGAGATATCATATATCAATTCCAAATATATCTCCGTGCCTCGGATTGCTGCCGGAGATATTCTGTCAGCATACGATTATCCGTCGATGGATGAGATATTTTACGGCATGATCTTCGGGACGGAGAGAAGCTCCGCGATCGGGACATTGACATACACTGCCTATGATCCGATGAAGCATCTACTGGAATCGAAGGGACAGTATGTATTCTCGAACATCACTCCGGAGGCGATCGCGCAGCAGGTATGCGCGGATGCACAGGTGCCGGTGCGGTTCCTGTATCCGACAGGTGTAAACATTAAATCGCTGATCTGCAACAACATGACATATTACGATATCATCATGGCAGCATACACGAAAGCGAAGAAGATCCTCAACAAGACATTTTTCGCGATGATCTACAAGCGCGGATTCAGTGTGTACCATGCAAAATGGTTTGTGAAGGGGTTCGTGCTGAGCGACAGATCGACGATATACAGTTCCGATATCACAGAGAATTTCACGAGCGTGGTGAACCGTATCCAGATCCTGGACGATAAGAACAAGATCGTCGGACAGGTACAGGACGCGGATTCCATCAGCCGTTTTGGGATATTCCAGGATACATATACACAGGAGCAGGGTGTGGATCCTGCAACGGCAGCAGGCACGAAGCTGAAGACGCTGCCGGACCAGGAGATAAAGATCGATGCAGTCGGAGACATTAACTGCATCGCAAATTATTTCGTCCCGCTGCATGATGCAGCGACAGGGTTGAACAGTCGGTACTTCATCGAATCGGATGAGCATACCTGGCAGAACGGTATACACACAATGAGTCTGAAGCTCCGGTTTGATGCCATCATGGATACGAAGGATGCTTCGGAAGAGGAGGAGAAGTAATGTGGGATGCTGATATGATCGATATCCTCCGTAACGAAGGTGCCGTGAAGAATCCTGAAGGGATCATTACCGGGGAGATGACCGGACCGAAGAGCATGAAGATTGGAAATCTAAACCTCACTGCTGCGAATCTCCTGTTTCTGCAGGGCACGACATCGAAGGTCGCGACAGCTGTCGCAGGACACTGCCCGGCGGACGGTGAGCTGAAGGACAAGACAACATATCTTCCTGCGCTGGCAGCAGGCGATAAGGTCGCATGCGTGAGGCTGGGAGAAGATTATTACCTCGTTCTGGGAAAGGTGGTGAGCTGATGGCAAGTCTGCTTCCTTCCTTCATGGAAGATGAGATAAACAGCATGCTGCAGTCGGAGGAAGCTTCGACAGCCAGCACGAACACGTTGACGATTCCGGAGGAATACGGGATAGATTTCAAGACCGGACAGATGACCGGAAAGATCGTCCAGGGACTCGAAGCGATAAAGGTATGGATATGGCAGTGTCTCCACACGGAGCGCTTCCGATATCCGCTTTATTCATGGCAGTACGGTACGAGACTGGAGCAGTACATCGGGCACGTTCTGTCGGATGAATATCTCCAGGCGGATTGTGAGGATGAGATTACGGAAGCATTGACGGTCAATCCTTACATCACAGGACTTGAAGATTTTGCTGCCGAAAAGGAAGACGATCACATGACGATATCTTTTCGCTGCATCACGACTCTCGGAGATATAGAGGTAAACGAAAATGTATGAGGATAAAACGTATGAAAGCATCCTGTCGGATGCGCAGGATGAAGTAAGCGGAAATGTCCTGAAGACAGAAGGATCTCTCGTGTTCAATGCGCTGTCGGCACTGGCCTATGAGATGTCGAAGCTCTATCAGCAGATGGATTATATCATAAACCAGTCGCATGCGGAGTCTGCAGATCTCGAACATCTGATCCTGATCTGTAATGACAGAGGCATCATCCGGAAGACAGCGACGCATGCTTATGTGGAAGTGACTGCGAATGTCTCGATTCCGGTCGGAACGAGATTCTCTCTGAAAGGGTATAATTACCGGATCACAGAGGAGACCGATACTGCGAACCATGTACACACGGCGATCGTCGAGGAGACGGGATCCGGAGCGAATGAGTTGACAGGAGAGCTAACCGTGATCGATCATGTGGACGGTCTGAACGTTGCGACGGTCACAAAAGCATTGATCCTTGGAGAAGACGATGAGACGAAGGACGAGCTGTACAAGCGGTACCTGGAATCATTCCAGACGGGATCCTTCGGAGGAAATATTGCAGCATACAAAACGACCGTCAATGCGATAGATGGTGTCGGTGGGTGCAAGGTGTATCCGGTATGGAACGGTCCGGGGACGGTAAAAGTCGTGATCGCATCCTCTGCAAACGGTGCTATCTCTGATTATTTGCTGAATCAGATCAAGGAAGCAGCCGTGCCTCCTGAGAAGGGAACGGGATACGGGTTCGTGCCGATCGATCATACGGTCACGTTCGAATCTGTCGAGGAAGTTCCGCTCGTGATCACAACAAACATCACGTTCGAGGATGGATATACATGGTCATCGACAAAGGAAGAGATCGAGAACGCGATCAAGTCGTACATTGCATCGATCGCGAAGGAGTGGATGGACCAGGATTACACGGAGAATGTCACGGTTTACATTTCGCGTCTCGAATCGAAGGTGCTGGATGTTGCAGGGATAAAGGACATCACAGGAACGACGCTGAACGGAAGTACGTCAAATCTCGCGCTCGCATGGAATCAGATTCCGACATTCAGTGAGGTGAGCTTACAATGAAAACACTAACACCGGACACAGGGCATTATTTTCCAACACACATAAAGAAGATTGATGAGTTCAAAGAGATAGCCGGTGCTTATGACAAGACCATTGCAGTCGCGTGGAAGAATCTCGGAGCGATATATGATAACAATTACTTCGACGGGATGGATGAAACAGAGTGCGAATATTGGGAGAAACGGTTCGGTATAACCGTGAATCCTTTGGACACTCTGGAGGACAGGCGGAACCGGCTCAGAGGATACAGCGTATCGAATCTCCCGTACACGGAAAAAAAGATGCGCGAGATGCTCACGGCGATGTGCGGGACGGACGGTTTCACGTTCGTGCCGGATCCATCCGTAAAGAAATTGACGGTCGGTGTGAAGCTCACAGGGAAGCAGCTGATCGCGAATATCACGGAGATCCTCCGGAAGATGATCCCGGCAGACATGGAGCTGGAGGTCGTGCTTCTCTATAACCAGCACAAACGCTTCCGGATCCTCACGCACACACAGCTTTTGAAGTACACACACGAGGAGCTTCGCACGAGCATGGATTTCCAGTGGCACGAGGATATCAACGCGAAGGTGGCACGCTCACGGCATTCAGATCTCGCTGCAATGAAGCATGTAAACATTATGCTCGGAGGCAAGGAGATCGAGGATCTCGGATTAAGAGAGTAAAAAGAAGCATCCGAAAGGGTGCTTTTTTAATACATATTTTTAAGAAGGAGAGAATGTAGATGGCAACGTACACAGAGAATTACAATCTGGTAAAGCCAGCGCAGGCGGATTTCTACAATGTGGACGATTTCAACGGAAATGCAGACATCGTGGATAAACAGCTGAAAGCACTCGCGGATCTGATCGAACAGAACAAGGGCGCGAGTGATAAGGAACTCGCGAAGCTCGCGCTGAAATATTTTCAGTCAACGCGGGTACCGATGGAGAACCTAGGCACGGCGGTAACTGCAGAGCAGCTGTCCTATATCGAGAACGGAGAGGGATATCAGCTCGGACTCGGAAGCTATTGGGATGACCAGGCGCAGGGAATCGTGTGGAGGATATGGGATTTCGACAAATTCTATAACACCGGAGATACGGCGCTGAAGACTCGAAATGCCTGCGTATTACCGGATGCGAATCTGATACATGCAGATGATTCAACTCATTACATGAATGATTCAGATACAACAGCGAACGGATACAACGGTACAAAGTACAGATCCACATACAGACCACAGTGCAGGACGAAGTTCGCGAATTTCTTCGGATCCGCTCATATCGTGACACACAGAGAATTACTTTCGAATGCAGTTTCGAACGGAGCTGCATCCGGATGGTCATGGTACGATTGCGATGTGGAGCTTCCATCAGAGGAAATGATGTACGGTCATGGTGTATGGGGTACATCAACAATCGGAGGTGGAAGCGGATGTAATGTCGGAAATGCATGGGGAAGATTGGCACTATCGTTGTTAAAACCGGAATTTGTCTGCAACCGTGAGAATTATTGGCTGCGAAATGTTGTTTCCGCGTCGGCTTTCGCGCTTGTCGACGACTACGGCCGTGCCGACTACACCGGCGCGTCGCATCCGCGTGTCGGCTTCCGCCCCTTCGCTTTAATCTCTTAATCAGGAATCGCGCGGGCATGTCCCGCGCGTATATGAGGATATATGAAAGAAGAAAAATGGTGTTCAAAACAGCATGAGGATAAAGAAACAAAATTCGATGTATTTGAAATGTCGGATGCTGTAAGAAAAACCATAGACGAGTATACCGAAAGAGATTTCGATATCGAAAATGTCAAAGATCCGCGCAGAAGAAGAAAAATCGTCCGCGAGTTCGATTTTATAAATGACTGCGCGAGAGATATCGGGTCGTACAGCCGTGCAGCAAATGTGATTTATATCGACGATGATGAATCATACAGCCAGAGGAAAAGCTGGTGGAATCTCGCGAAAGGATCATGCGCGAAGCTGCGAGGAGAGTTCAAACACATCGCTGAATATGTGGATAAAGATACAAATGTTCAGAAATATGTGGATATGAACGACGATATCATAAAGATCGAGACGAAGATCACGAACGTGATGAAGTCCGATCACAGAAGGTTCACTCAGAAAAATACTCTGAAGCAGAAAGAAGCTAAGAAACAGAGAGAAACACAGAAAGAATAATAAATGATATAGGTCATCTTTTGATGTTGTTTCCGCGTCGAATTTCGCGAATGTCAACGACAACGGCAATGCCAACTACAACAACGCGTCGAATCCGAATGTCGGCTTCCGCCCCTTCGATTTTTAACTCTGAGGAGCGAATAATCAGCTCCGCACAAAGAGATTAAAAAGGAAAAGATGTTCCTGCTTGATAAGGGCAAAATAATGCAGAAAGCAGATGCCGGTGATTACGATTGCAGGCTGTAAACTGCAGATAGCATAAATTTATCAAATGACTAATTCTGAAAAAATCACATGTGATGCCGGGAACCCCTACAGAGCTTTTCAGAATGCGAGGGAAAGCTCTCCTAAGAAGTGTTCCACAAAGAGGATGTCACAGCATGTTCTGGACGAGATAAAAAGAGCGCAGGATGAGCTGCACAATAGAACATGGACCATTGAAAAATTAAAACCTTTTATCATCTATGAGAGAGGACACAAAAGAAAGATTCAGGGAAACACTCCGTATGACCGGATGATCATTCACAGCTTCATTGATAACTATCTGTTTCCGAAGATCCAGCCGTTTCTTATGTACGACAATTATGCGTCGCAGGCAGGGAAAGGACCGGACATGGCGAGACAGCGCTTTGAAGACTATATGCATCAGTGCTATCGGAAGTACGGGACGAACCATTTTTTTGTACTTATCATAGATTTCAGTAAATTTTACGACAATGTTCGTCATGACAAGCTGATGAGGTCGCTGGATCCGATCATTCACGGAGATGATTTCGCGATATGGTTCATAGAAACCATTCTGAAGAGCTTCGAGGTGGATGTGTCGTACATGACAGATGAAGAATATGCTGTATGCCTGGATGAGAAGTATATAGCACTGGATCACATAGACGATCCTCCGGAGATGCATACCGGAGAAAAGTTCATGAAGAAGTCGATAAACATCGGGAATCAGGGATCACAGGATTTCTCCATCTTCCTGCCGACACCGATCGACAACTACATAAAGATCGTGAAGGGGATCCCGGAGGCCGGGCGGTATATGGATGATTATTCTGTCATGAATATTTCAAAGGAGTATCTCTGGAAGCTTCTCGATGAGATAAGACCGATCTGTAAAGATCTCGGATTATTCATAAACGAGAAGAAGACACAGGTATATCCGGCATGGAAGTGCGTGAAATATCTGAACCGGCGGTACACGATGACCGACACCGGACATCTGATCATTACTCTCTCACCGTCAACGGTAACGAGAGAGCGCAGGAAGCTGAAAAAGATGAAGGGTTTAATGGAAAATGGAGAGAAATCCTATAAGGAGATCGAGAACCAGTATAAATCATGGATCCGGAAGTTTGCAGCCAGAATGAGCAAAAAGCAGATCAGAAACATGGACGATCTGTTTAACGATTTGTTTGTAAATCCATTTATAAGAGGTGTAAAAAATGAAGATTAAACTCGCAGACGGAACAGAGCTAACAGCAACGCTCAATGGTAACAATTACATCGTGAAGGGTGACAAAACATCGAAGATCACTGCAGAGACCGTGAAGACACTAATGGTCGATGGTGAGACCTTTGAGAATATGGCACTCGACAGTGTGCGGTATGAAGAGAAGCAGACATGGTTCGTCGTACATAAGAAGACACCGGAGGAGCTGCAGAAGGAAGCGGGTGCTGCAGAGATCGAATCTCTGAAAGCACAGCTTGCAGATGCGAATACCGCAACAGCAGAGCTTTCTGAGCTAGTAGGCACATTAATGACTGCATAAAAGGAGGATGATCATCGTGACATTTACAGAAGATTCAGGACTCGTTAAGGTATGGGTACGACTCATCGAGCAGGGGAAGAAGACTCTCGACCAGGTGCCGAAGATCTACAACCTCCGGGAAGTCGTTGAGGAAGTATTGAACAGCCACAAGACAGATGAAGAATAATTTCGAATGCGTGTTCAGGAGAGCGGATGGATTCTGCATAAGACAGCAGATCATGAAATGCTATACGAAGCAGTGCAACAGGTATTTTCATTGTGACAGCTGCAAATATTATCTCTACACGACTTCACAGGAACCGTGTGAAGACTGTTATCTGCAGTCTAAAGAAACCGTGATCGAACACGTCATGAAAGGAAACACATGAAACCTAAACCTCATATTGATGTTCCGAGCACACTGAGAGACAGACCGTTCTTCGGTCTTGAACTCGATGAAGAGCAGAAGAATTTCCGTGATGCCGTATGGGATCCGGAAACGATCATCACATTCTGCAATGCGAAAGCCGGGACGGGTAAAACGACCATCGCGGTCGGTGTAGCGTATCTGCTGTATTATTATGGGATCGTGGATGGCATTACTTACGTAGTATCGCCGACACAGGAACAGATACAGGGTTTCATTCCGGGAAGCATCGAGGAGAAGAGCGAGCCGTATATGGGAGCGCTCGAAGATGCACTCGAAACGGTCGGATTAAATCCGATGATGGTCATCGCATCCAGCGACAACGTGCGCGGGATGAAGGACGGGACAGCGTTCGTGAGTCCGATCACGCATACATTCCTGCGCGGACGTGATGTAAAGCGGAGAGCGATCATCATAGACGAAGCACAGAATTATTACGTGTCGGATCTCAAAAAGACACTTACGAGACCTCATGATGACTGCAAGATCATCGTGATCGGACACACAGGGCAGATCGATCTGTACAAGCATCCGGAAAACAGCGGGTTCGCCGTAATGCTGGAACACTTCCGGGAGCAGCAGGATCCGAGAGCAAAGGTATGCGAGCTACATCGCAATTATCGAGGATGGGTTTCGAATACCGCCGACGAGGTGCTGTCCGAGATCGAGAAAAAAATACGATAAACAGGAATCGAGGGGAATGGACATGAGCACAACGATAATTGTAGCCATAATCGGAAGTAACGGATTATGGACGCTGATTCTCTATCTGATTCAAAGAAGAGACAAAAAGAAGGATCCGGAATCACAGCTCCTTCTCGGAATTGCTCACGACAGGATCGTATTTTTATGTCGTAAGGCATGCGAGCGTGGATGGACAACAGAAGGAGAGATGGACAATATCACTCAGATCTACAAGCCATACGCAGAGCTTGGAGGCAATGGCACCGGAAAAGAAATGTATGAACGGTATATCAATCTACCATTGAAGGGAGAAGAATCATGAAGGATGCAGCATATTGGAAGAAATGGGCAGCTGCTGCAGGAATCCGCGCGGTGAAGACCTTCGCGCAGGCATTCATCGCAGCGCTTCCGACAACAGCAGCCACACTCGGATCTGTAAACTGGACGATGGCAGCATCGACAGCAGCACTCGCTGCAGTGATCTCGCTTATGACATCTGTCGCAGGCCTGCCGGAAGTCCCGGTGGATTAAGATTCCGACACGAATCAGCCGTGCTGAAATAGAAAAACAAAAATCTAACTAAAAGAAAGGAGGTATCTCCTTTTCTAACAACTCTGACATTTTGTGTTCGCAATTCCCGGCGCTGATTGCCGGGGATTTTTTTGTATGGAGGGAAATATGGTAAAGGGAATCGATGTATCTTCCATCCAGGGGAGAATTAACTGGAACAAGGTGAAAGCTGCTGGAATCGAAGCTGCTATCATCCGGATCATCCGGAAGCGTGGAAATGATGAGTGCTTCGAGAAGAATTTCACGGAGGCGAGGAACGCTGGAATTAAAGTCGGAGTGTATGCCTATTCTTACGCACTGGATACGGATTTCGCGATCGAAGAAGCGAACCGTGTTCTCGATGCGCTGAACGGACGGGTACCGGACATGCCGATCTGGCTGGATCTCGAATGGGAGAACCAGGGAGCGCTCGGAAAGAAGAAAGTAACAGCGATCGCAAGAGCATTCATGCAGCGGATCAACGAAGCAGGCCTCCAGTGCGGGATCTATTCTAACCAGTCGTGGCATAACAAGTTGATCGATTGGGAAGCTCTCGGAAATCCGGATTGGTGGGCAGCGCGTCCGGGTAATACTCCGGTCGGTGCCTATGTGATCCATCAGTATGATTTTCACGGATGGGTGGACGGGATTTCGAAAGAGGTGGATCTCGATTATTTTTATCAGGAATATTGGAACAGAAAAATGACATATCCAAAATGGATAAAGAATGGAGATGATTGGTATTATCGCCTCGCAATGGGAAAGAACGCACACGGCTGGATGAACATCAACGGAAGAAGGTATTATTTCGATGAGAACGGAAAGATGCTGAAGGGATGGTTCACTGTGGACGGAAAGAAATATTACGGTGAGGAGCAGGATCCGAAGACAGAGGGAGCTGTTTACCGGACCGATGAGACCGGAGCACAGAGTATATGGATGGTGTAATTTAACTCAATTACAATGATTTGACTGGCTGTTAATTTTGTTAATTTTTAAAGTCAAAGGGTGTTAATTCTGTTAATTCAGCACCGGGAACGCCGTGCCAGGTTATTATTTTTTCAATATAAAAACCATAGGGTTGTAACACTTGGAAAAGTCTACATTCTGTCTACATTTCAAAAGGTTTAGGAAGTGATGGAAAAACGCAAAAAGTGAAAGACCATACGGAATATTGGCTTAAATACTGGCTTTCTGAAGATGAAAAGACGCAGAAAAATGCAGAAAATGAACGGTATTAAGAATGGGCAATAACCCTATGGTGGGTTGTACCGTATCGGTTGCGGTTGCAGTCGCTGAAGCTGCGAAAGCGCATAAATTCTAAGGTTTTTAAAATCTGAGAGGCGGGGAGAAAAATCTCCTCGCCTCTTTTTTCGTGGAAAAGTCTACAAAAAGTCTACATTTTTTCAAGATGTAGACTTTTCTGCGATCTGATTCAGGATATCGACAGACATTTCCTCCATGTTTCTCGTGACAGATGCGTAGATTTCCATCGTCTCTTTCAGCGTCTTATGTCCGAGCCTCTTCTGGACATCCTTCGGATTCGCTCCGTGATCCAGCAGCATCGTGCAGTGTGTTTTCCGGAGGGAATGATAATCAAAATCAGTGATTCCGAGATCGTGAGACACGACGCGGTTCACCTGTGCCATCGTGCGAGGGCGGATCAGCGTGCCATTCTTACGGACCATCACAAAATGATGATTGCCTGGGAGACCGGCAGGAGATGGAACCACATTGCCGGATGCATCTGTGCTGTATTCCGTGAAGTATTCTCCGTAATCAGCTGCAGATGAAGAAAGCTCATCTTTATAGGCACGAAGCTCCGAGAGAAGCAGATCAGGCAGCAGGAGTGAACGCACGCTATCGTATTTCGGCATCGTGAGATAAATAGGCTGCAGCTGCGAGCGCCTCTGCCGTTTACCGCCGGACACATTCACATCTTCTCTGTACTGCAGCTGTCTGTTTACGGTGAGCATCCCGGTCTTAAAGTCGATATCCTCCCAGCAGAGACCGAATGCCTCGCCGATCCGGAGGCCTGCATAGTATCCGACCATCAGAGGAAGGTGCGAGGGGTGCCCGATCGGATAGCGCTTCATGATCATCTTCCATTGCTCCTCTGTGATCACGATGTGCGGGCATTCCTCTGAAGGAACATCCGGAACCGCACGGGGCAGCGGGAGTCGTGTGGAGAGTGCCGGATTAAATTTGATATATCCGAGCCGTACAGCATAATCCAGTGATCCGGTGAGGTTTCCTTTGATATTTGACAGGGTATTTCTCGATAAACCGGTATTGAACATCTCATTCAGAAACTGCTGGATGCGTGCAGCATTCAGCGACCGGAGATAGTATTTTCCGAGCCGAGGTTTCACGTACCTTTCGATCCTCTTCCGGTATCCGGACTGCGTGGAATACTTGCAGTTTATACTTACGTAGTCACGCATCCATTCGTCCAGGAAATCAGAAAAAGACAGCTCACACGGTTTCTTCGAGGATCCGGTGTTCAGATATTCCTTCAATGCTTCGGATCCTGCAGTGATGGCCTCCGCTTTCGTCCTGAATCCAGATTCGGAATACCGCTTCCGTTTACCGTCAACCGGAGCGATCTCGAAGGAGTATTCCCATTTACCGGACGGGCGCTTCCTTAATATCAATCCTGCCATAGATTGTCCTTCCTGGAAGGAAGTGCTATAATGATTTCGACAATAGATTCATACTCAAGCACACCTTCCGATGTGGCCCGCGCTGATTCCCAGTCGGCGCGGGTGTTTTTTATTTTAAAAGCGAAAAGTTTAACGAAACGTTTAATGTTTACGTTTCACGTGATAAAATAAAAATATCAGGATGCCCGGTGTTCGTGGGTTTTAACCTATGCGTTGCACCTTCCATAAATGGCTTGGCTCAGCGTGATCCCGTAGGGACTTTCACTGAATTAGCCGGGTTTTGCAGACACAGTTACCTGTGAGAGGGGCAATATTTTACCCTTGCTGCAAGGATCGTTATTGACAGATACTACACGCATGAGAGTTCGAGCACTGTCTGATACCGGGTTCACAACTTTTCTTGCATGAGTCTGTACTGCGAGGGCTGAATTGAGACCAGCATAAACACAGTTCACAGATTTAGCATAATGATCAAGCATAGAAACCTCATTCTGCAGCATATTCGTTTTGTTATCGTCAGGCTTTTTATCCTGGCCTCTGCATGTTACCATGCAGTTCAGCATATTTCATCGTCCTGATACCCGCCCGGAAACGAGCGGGATTTTTCATACCATCTTCTTGATTTCACGAAAATGGATGATTCATGATAAATAATCACAATATCGTGAAATAATTCTCTTAAATTACCTCCTTAAAAAGATGATTTAGGCCGTTGCGTTTTTATCAACCGTTGCATTTTTGGAAACAGTTGGAAGATCCAGCAGTTTATCGACGCTGGCCTGCTGATCTGGGTGGTTACGATATGCGATTATAAGATCACGCTCATGCTGAGAGAGATTAAGAACACTGATAAAATGATCAGACTCTCCGTGCAGATAATTCATATCAACATTGAAAAAGTCCGCAATCTTCTCCATAGTTTCAAAATCAGGTTCTCTTTTTCCGCGTTCATACATACTTATAGATGACTTGGAAACTTCTAATTTTTCAGCAAGCTGAGATTGCGATAAAAGTTTAGATTCTCTTAGATATCTCAAAATTGTACTGAACTGTGACATATCGCACCTCCATTTCCTAGTGGTTATTATTTTACACGCAACGTGTATTTTATTCAATAAAAATTACACGGTATGTGTTGACAGCCGTTCACGAACTGTGTATAGTAATTGATGTACACGAACTGTGCACAATCGATGAGGAAATGGAGGTAAATGAATGGAAATCGATACTCAGAAGATGGCGGAGAAGCTCGTGGAATTAAGAGCTGGAAGATCGCAGGCAGAAGTCGCGGAAGCGCTTGGAATCAGTGTTTCTGCATTAAGCATGTATGAGCAGGGACAGAGAGTTCCTAGAGATGAAATCAAAGTGAGAATAGCGAACTATTACAATGTGAGCATTCCATCTATTTTTTTTATCTTAAAAGGACACGAAACGTGCACGGCGATCGCATAAAAGAAGAGCAGGAAGGTAAATGTCTGATCAGCTGGTGCGGGAAAAAGAATTGTCCCAGGTGGTTCAGATACGGAGACAGCACATTACAGCTTGCAGATTTCATCGGTTCGAAGGAATGCATGCTGTACAAGAAAAAAGATGAAGGTAATTGAAGACACGGAAGACAGATACGGAGGCTATCCGATCATCTTCGAAGGAGCGAAGAACCTAGAACAGATCCATGAGTGGTTATATCAGAATTATCAGGGATATAAATTCGTGTTCTTGTTTGACGAGACGAAGGAAGAGTTCGAGCCGATCGGAAAGAGAATCTATGTGTACTTCCTGGACGGGATTGAAAAGGAGCTGAATGCCTACATGGGAAAATAGGCAGCAGGCGATAAAAGGAGACAGATTATGCAAAAAAAGAAAGATGACAAATTAAAAGTCGTTCAATCTGGTATGACGTTGGAAGAAATGAAAGCTCTATGTGAGGTTCTCAATTCAAAAGAGGTTTTCAAACATACGATTATTACTCCGGAAAGAGCTGAAATGTTCTTACAAAAAAATAAGCTTAATAGAAAAGTACAGCACACAAGAATTGATGCTTATGTGAGAGACATTGTAAACGGAAAATGGGATTTCACAAATGTAGAGCCGATTGCGTTTGACGAGGATGGAAATCTGATAAATGGACAGCATAGATGCATGGCAGTGGTAAGGGCCGGAAGACCTATTATATGCGCAGTCGTGAAAAATTGTAAAAGGGAAGCGATATTCGATAGGGGTGTTTTAAGGAGCACGGCAAATATTTTACAGATGCGCGGAATGTCAGGGCAGCTTTCAGACAAAGACTCTGTAGCAATCGCGAAGTTCATCATATTAAAGGAAAAAGGAATATCAGCGCCATCAGATTCAGAAGTTGAATCAGTTTTATTAAATCGAGCAGATTCCATTTTAAAGACGCTGGAAATTGCAGGGAATAACCACAATAAATCGAGCTTCCGCAATGTTTCGACAAGACAGACTCCGGTAAGAACAGCCGTTTATTATGCGATTGATTGTGGAGAAGATTCTGAAAGAATTAAAGACTTCTTAGAGATAGTGAGATCAGGGAAAGGCGCAGGATCGGATCAAACAAACGCAGCAGAGTATCTGAGAAATTACATTCTGGATCATTCGGTGAGAGGAAGAGTATCGAGAGATGTTTTGTTCTCCGTAGCACAGCAGGCGATAAGAGATTATCTCACAGGGAAAATCAGAAATAGGCAGTATCAGGAATCCAGTAAATCGAATCCTTATCTCAGTAGTTATTTAAAGAACAGAAAAGAAGAATCAGCATAAGGAGAAGATCATGGAAAAGTTCAGTTGGAAGGAACCTCAGAAACCGAAGGTGAGGAAGAACCGGATGACGGTGCTGAATGATCGTCTCTTTGATCAGATCGACAGACTGAGCGATGAAGGCCTCACCGGGGAGAAGCTGGATGAAGAAATAAAGAGAGCGGAAGCTGTCGCAGGCATTGCGAATCAGATCATCAATAACACAGGCCTCGAATACAAGGTAGCAAAGATGTATTCGGAGCAGGGATATGATATACGGACTCCGCTGTTTGACGAGGTGATCGAGATCGATGAGCAGGAGAACACCAGAAGAAGTAAAAAACTTCCTGGCTGAGTACATTCCGGGACATCATGACGAGGAAACGCTGCAGGAGCTTGCAGAGAGATTTCCATATTATCCGATGACGGAATCACAGCTCCGGAGCTGGAAGAAGAATCATCACATAAAGAACGGTCTCGTATATCACGGAGGAGGCGGGAATCAGTTTCCGAAAGAATATCTCCTGTTTGTGCAGGAGAATGCAGCAGGAATCAGTAATAAAGAGTTGCTGGAGAAGTTCACAGAGAGATTCGGTCCGGTGCTCACGCTGCGGCAGCTGAAGACATTCAAAAAGAATCATCACATCGATTCAGGACTCACGGGACAGTTCGTAAAAGGACAGGTTTCGTGGAATAAAGGTAAGAAATGGGATGATTTCATGAGCAAGGAATCACAGGAGCGTAGCCGGACACGGCAATACGGAAAAGGGCATCGACCTCATAACGCGGTGCCGGTCGGGACAGAGACCATAGATGTGGACGGATACCACAAGACAAAGATCGGAGAGCCGAACAAGTGGAAATTCACGCATCAGATCATCTATGAGGAGAATTACGGACCGATTCCGGAAAACAGCTGCGTGATCTTCCTGGACGGGAACAAGGATAATCTCGATCCGGAGAATATCAAAGCGATTCCGAGAAGCACGCTGGTGAGACTGAATCAGAACAAGCTGATTTTTAAAGACGGGAACCTTACAGAATCAGCGATTGTGATGACAGAACTGAATAAAAAGATAATCGAGATAAAGAAGGGCAGGAAGAAAAGATGATAGAAGCATTCGAAAAGTTTGGAGGAGTGCTGGAGATGATCGCGGGAGCACTCATGTTCTCAATGGGGCAGATGCTCGTGATGGGAGCTGTAGGAATTGATCTCATGTTCGGGATGTTCATGTGGGTAGCGGGAGGATTTTTAGCTGCTCACGGTCTCGAACGATTCGAGAAGAAGGTGGACGATGATGATGAGATTTGAGCAGGCGCTGCAGGCCATGAGGGACGGGAAGAAGATCAAGCGCGATGTGTGGTCGGACGGATCGTATGCATTCGCCTCGGATGAATCCGGAGAGATGGATGCGAGACTCGTGATCAGGAAGCATGATTGCCCGTTCGCTCTCTCGACAACAGATATTTTCGCGGAGGATTGGGAGGTCGTGCTGTGAATTTCAGAGATGTCTATCTTCAGAAGCTCACGAAGGATCTCCAGAAGCGCGGGGCAGATGTCGCTGAGATCAGAGAGAAGAAGCTATGCGGAGTCCCGTTCATGATCATCAAACGGGATGACGGTACGGAAGATCCTGTCGAGATATACGGAAAATCCGAGAAGGAAGCTGCACAGCTCGTATCAGAGAGGGCATTCCGGGAATATACGAGGATCGCAAACGAAAAGGAGATGAAATGGACGGAAGAAGCGAAAGCAGGATCGTCTATATGACAGAGGATATGATCCGGCTGTACACGGTGAAGGATACTGCGAAGCTTCTCGGAGTATCCGTGAATGATGTCCGGAAGCTGATCAGAGACGGAAGATTGAAAGCGTTTGATTTAGGGCGGTGGAAAATCAAAGGGGAAGAGATAAACAGGTTTATCGATTCTCTGCCGGAGATCAGTCCGGAGGAAGCTGCCATAGAAAACAAATGATCGTGAGTGCGGGAACACTCACGACCATCGACAGGTTAATTATAAAAAGATGACAAGGAGATTATAGCACAGAAAAAGAGAAATTACATCCTGCTGGTTCATCATGTCCGGATCCGATTCGAACGGTATCACGCGGGCACGATTGATCCATAAAAAAGACTCCTAAAAAGATATAGATGTGTTTTGCCGGGCATGATGCATCAGCGGGATGAAAAGGAACTGATGGCGAAAAGAACGAAGAAAAGCATAATTCCGGGTGACAGAGAGGACATGTGTTTTCTCTGCCATCAATTCGCCTCGTCTATGAATCCGCTCCAGGTGCATCACTGCATTCACGGGACGGGGAACCGAAGGCAGGCGGATCGGTACGGACTCACGGTCCACTTGTGTATGTATTGCCACATGAAGCTGCATGATCGGGGCGAGCATGATCTCGACCTGGAACGGAAAGCGCAGAAAGCATTCGAGCGGGAGTACTCGCGGGAGGAGTTTATGCAGATCTTCGGAAAGAGCTGGTTATAAAGAAGGGAGTGATGACATATCAATAAGGCAATTTTATCAGGAAGATTGACGAAAGCGCCGGATATCAGATACACGGCGGGAAAAGAGTCGATCTGTATCGCACGATGGACGCTTGCAGTCGATCGGAAAATTTCGAGGGACGCAAAGGAGAATCAGCAGAATCAGCAGACAGCGGATTTCATTTATTGCATCGCATTCGGTAAGACAGCGGAAGCTGCTGAAAAGTATCTCGTGAAGGGTACGAAGATCATCGTAGAAGGACGCATCCAGACGGGATCCTATACGAACAACCAGGGACAGAAGGTATACACGACGGATGTTGCTGTTGAGAACTGGGAGTTCTGCGAATCGAAGAAAGCATCCGAAGGGAATGCAGCACAGAACCAGCGCGGATCATCCGGAGGATATCAGCAGCAGAGCAGGCAGCAGGCACCGGAAACAGACAAGGATGGTTTCATGAACATCCCGGACGGGGTGGAAGACGAAGGCCTTCCGTTTAACTGATGGCGTGGATCCTCTATATTCCGATAGTTGTATTTATAGCACTAACTCTGTGGCTTATGAGGTGAAAAGATGACGAAGAACGATGCGAAGGCAATAAAGGACGCGAGGCAATTCCTCATCCGGGAAAAGAGCGAGTTCATCCTGTACAACAATATTCTCGAAGATATCGATATCAGTACATATGAAAAAATAATGGATCTTCTGGATGTGATGATCGGAAAGGCAGAGACATGAGCGAGCCTGGATGGAATCAGAGAAAGCAGGAACCGCTCGTCGATGACAATTTCCGGAGAGATTGGGAGCTGGTGACGGGAAATATCCTGAAAAGGATACCGATTCCTGCAGAGGATCGCGAGAGATGGAAGCGGGAGATAGAAGAAAGAGGATTTCCTCCTAATAGAGAGAAATCATGGATAGATATGAAACTATGAGTGAATTTACGGAATAATCCGTCCGTAAATGCTTCCGGTGGATGCCGGAAGACCGGAGAGGCCGGGGAGGCCTTTACAGGTTCATAAGAGGGATTAACTTTAGACACATTATAGATACAGGTTATGAGAAATGACTTATGTAGAGAAGCGGTATCGGTGCGGGGCGGTAATAGAGGTTGTGAGGTATGTCCCACGAGAGTATCGGAAGACATTACCGAAGGAGGAGCGACGGAAGAAAACGAAGGAGGAGATCGGCAAGGCGAACGCGATCCAGGCAAAGCAGAAGCTGGTCCGTAAGATCAATGCGAATTTCAGACCGGGTGATCTTTTCGTAACGCTCACATATCCTTCAGACGGAAGACCTTCTCCGGAAGAGGCGAAGAAGATCCTGAAGCATTTCATCAACAAGCTCCGGAGACTGTACAGGAAAGCGGGAGCAGAGCTGAAGTATATCATCGTGACAGAATTTGAGAACAAGGCGATTCATCATCATATGATCGCAAATAATATCCGGGGAGAGAACGGATCCGGAAGCGAGCTGATCTCGCAATGCTGGAAGCATTCAGAAGGAAAAGGAGCTGTCCGGTTTGAATCTCTCTACGATGACGGAGATTATGAGAAGCTCGCTGAGTATCTGCTGAAGGAAACGGAAAAGACGGTTAAGAAGAAAGAGACCGCGCAGCGATATACATGCAGCCGTAACCTCGTCAATCCGAAGCCGGAGAAGATCACGAGGAAGATCAAGGCAGCCAGATGGAATCCGGTGCCGGTACCTAAAAAGGGATATCACATCAAAGAGGACTCGGTTTATCTCGGATCGGACACGTTCGGATTCGATTACATGCATTACTACATGGTGAAGGACAAGCCGACGGATGCCGATTGGGAGAATATCAAACCGGAGCGAATAAGAAAACGGAGGCGAAAAAAGAAGAAAAAGACAGGCGGTGGATAAATCGAGATGGTAAAAAATTGCGTCTCGATTAGTAATTACTAATGACGAGGTGACAAAGTGGGTTATACGGTGACGATTGAAGCAAGGAGTTATGCACACGGGTATGTGTATAAAATGCATTTTGTGGATAAATCCGGTAAAGAACATGTCCAGGGAGACGAGAAACCGACCGACGGGAAAGGTTCGTATCTCGTACTGAACACGGAGAACTGCCTCCGGGCGCTGATCGAGGCGGTGAGCATCCTGAAGGTTAATTGCGTACTGGATATCAGACTTGAGGAAAATAATGCGATGATCGTGGAAGCATTCACGCAGGGATGGGTAAAGACCTGGGTGGAGAATGGCTGGAAGAACTCGAAGGGAAAGAATGTCCGGTGTAAGGAGCTGTGGGAGAAGCTGGTCGAGCTGCTGCAGAAGCACGCTTACAAGTTCGGATATATCGAGGAGCAAAAAAATGTACAAGCGAGGAAATAATGTACAAGATCAGCCGACGATTCAGAAAATACCGGAGATGATTACGAAAAGGGAGCTGGACATGGCGGAGCTGGAGACAATTCTGGAATTTGCATGTGAAAAATCGAAGCTCTGCGAGACATGTGATTACAGAGCACACGAAGGTGACAGATATCTCTGCTTCTTCGGATATGACTGTTTTTTGAATCATGGGTATTGGTATATGGCAAAAGAGAATAATGAATCAGACAGGCAGCAGGAGGTAAAAAGATGAATGGTTTAATGCTTCAGATAGGCGATGATGGAATCGCAAGAGAGTACAGCACAAAGTATGATGTCTCGATTCACTGCGAGAGCGAAGAAGAAATGAAAAAGGTGGAGGACATGCTGCGGAATTATCCGCGATGGATCCCGGTAACAGAGAAGCTTCCGGAAAAGAATGGGAGCTATTTATGCAGCGTAGACGATGAATCTGTGAATATAGGATCAAAACAGTTTGTGACAACTCTCGATTATGGAGATGCAGCGAAGAATGCGAAAGAGCATTTTAAGAGCTGCGTATTTGAGAATGGAAAGGCCTTCGGAGAGGATTGGAGCAGGCCGGACGATAAGCCATACTCGGAAATAGATAATGTGGTGCGCGTGATTGCCTGGATGCCGATTCCGGAACCATATCGAGAGGAGGAAAGCTGACCGTGACGATTGAAGAAATACGCGCAGCGATGTGCGATCATTACTGCCATATACCATATCAGAATCTCGGAGAAAGAGCTGAACGGTTCTGCGCAGCCTGTCCGCTGAATGATATTCCGCGCTGGATCCCGGTCACGGAGAAGCTTCCGGAGAACGCAGAACATCCGGAAGTATTCTGCCCGCGTTATATGGTATCGACAAAATATGGAGTAACAGTAGGATGGTACAATCCTTCGAAGTGGGATGAGAAACAAAACAAGTATGTCGCTGGGTGGCGTGTGCTCATGTGGTTTATGTATGATCCGGATCGATATGCTAATACGCTGGAAGAAATCGAAAGAGACATTTCGTTCGAGTGTGGGTATATACATAAGCTCGCATTTTTCCCGGATGCGTTAGGGATCGTGAAAGCCTGGATGCCTATTCCGAATCCACACAAGGAGGGATCATGAGATCAAAAGGACACTGGATTGCTATCGGATACATGAACAGGAAAGACACAGATACATTCAGATGCAGCGCATGCGACAGGCATATATATCTGCAGTTCACAACAGAGGAATGTGATTATAAATTCTGTCCGTATTGCGGGAGCAGGATGAATCAAAAGGAGAAAAAGAGTGAAGAGCATTGAAGAATTACGGATACAGCCTCACTTGATCGTCGGATCCTATGATGCCAGGATGGGAATGTGGAGCGGTGTTGTTGAGTGGGATGATTTCAAAGGTTTAGTGTTATGGGGATATGACGAACCAGACACGAACGGAAACGGATGGGAACATGGCTCAATATCAAATTTCAATCCGAGGAAGCTTCCTAGCTGGGATGTGATGTGCAGGCTGAAGGATATGTTTTTCTACAAGACAGAATCAGCCGTACAGCTGCATCCGGACGAAGCTCATTACTTTCACGGGTTCCAGCGTCTTTCGAATGTGCTACATCTATGGAGACCGAAAGACGGGAACTGGGAGCATCTGAACGTGGGAGGAATGTGATGAAGCTGAGAGAGGTGCTGGAAGCAGACCGGAACATCGGATATGTCTGCATCATGTCGAGAGATGAAAAGCTGAATTTTATACATGAATACCGGTTCGGAAGCACAGCAGAGTACGGATATTCGGAGATCGGAATAGAGAACCGTATGAAGAAGGTCACGATCGTAAAGGAACCGATCAACGCGAGAGAATATCCAGGGAAGTACAAATGCACATGGGGAGTGCTCACGGAGAAGATTCCGAAGAATCTTCTGGAATCAGAGATCCTGTGGATGCAATTCGGTGACATGCATCTGAACAACAATCGATACGAAACACTGAGAGCTGATGTGAAAGCCTGCACGATTATCCCTGAAGGGCAGCAGGCGGTGATGGAATTGGAGGACGAAGATGAGGAACAGAGGACATTGGATTGACATGCCATTCGGGTTTAATTGCTCGGTATGCGGGCACAACGTAGACACGAAACAGGATATATGTCCTGAATGCGGTGCAGTGATGGACGGATTATCGAAGATAAGAATGGTACTGGATAAGGGAGCATGTATGCCGGCAAGAGGCCATGCAGATGACGCAGGCCTAGATATAAGGACACCGGAGGCATTCACACTGAAAGCTCACGGAGACCATGAGATCGCGACAGGCATTCATGTGGAGATTCCAAAAGGATATTACGGAAAGCTGGAGAGCAAGAGCGGATTAAACGTAAATTATTCTGTAGTGTCTCTCGGAGGAGTAATCGACAGCGGTTTCACCGGGCAGATCATTGCGAAACTCTACAGTATGTCGGATGAAGATTATCATTTCAATGCCGGAGATAAGTGCATCCAGATGATCATACAGCCATGCGAGACACCGGAGATCGAGATAGTAGACAGCCTGGAAGAAACCGAACGAGGAAACAGCGGATTCGGAAGCACAGGGAGATAATGTTGGGAATTGAAGTTTGTTGGAGACCGATTCAAGGAACTGTTAGAGACAGATGTAGTGGCGGTTTTCAAGGTGCTCAAGGCGGCATATGACGTGCTGACAGAATGGATGGAAGGGAGAGAGGTGACGGAATGACAAACGGCGAGAAGTCCAAAGAGATATTTTCCGTCACGCAGGTAGATGATTGTGATTTAAATGTTTATGCGTGGCTACCTCACCATGATGCTATGATTCCACTGGAATGGTGGAACGCAGAATATAAAGAGCAAGAGACAGGGCATAAGACAGAAAGTGAGGGTGAGAAATGAGTGACTTAATCAGCAGACAGGCGGCGATTGCACCAACAACAATCCTGAGCTTTTGGAGGGCAAACAATGAAACATGGTATTGAAGAACTTGACAGAGGTCAGCTTGATTTTATGTGGAATTTTCTGCGTTTTGACTGCGGTCAGAAGTCAGATATACCAACGCTGAAAGAACATCTTGATATTCTCCGTCAAGCAATGATTCAAAAAACCGGCGGACAAGAAAAATACAAAGATAGTCATGATGTAAGCTATAACGACTTAGGGACAATAATTAATTGTATTGTGATTGAAACAATGCAGTTATATCTGAGTGGAGATTTAGATAAACTTGAAAAATTGAAAGCGAGGGAATAACATGAGTGACGATTTAATCAGCAGACAGGCGGCGATTGATGCGCTACAAGGCAGAAAGTGAGGAATAACTATGAAATCTTTAGAGTATGTAAAAGAACACTACGACGAGTTTGAAGAAGATGATTTTCTTGATAAAAGATGGACAAAAAGATTTTTGGACTTTCTGCCATCTGAAGAATGGGGGAAATATGGGTTCAAGATTAAAGAAGGAGTAACCCACACGCCTATTGAATGGACAGAGGAGAACATACTGAAACAACTCAAAAAGGATGTGGAATTTGGAAAAGAAAAAGCAGGAGATGAGAGAGGAATTTCGTCAGAACTAATGGCAATGGTTGTCAATGCTTGGTGTAAGGTTTTGGAGAACGGTCTTAATCTTGATGGGGATGACGGATGGTATCACCACAGACAGTTCGATATAGTAGCTGAATATTACGGATGGCAGATATGAGAGGAGGACAGGATGACGAAAGCAGAAGCAATAGCAATGCTCAAACGGATACAAGAGCCAGAGGCATGGGAGCCACAGATAAATCAAGCGGCATTTGAAGCACTTGATATGGCAATCAAGGCATTAGAGCAACAGCCTTGTGAGGATACTATCAGCAGACAGGCGGCGATTGATGCGGTTATGGGCGAGCCTACAGACGCGCATTATCCGAGCTGGTATGCGGAACGGCTTGAGCAGTTGCCGTCCGCACAGCCAGAACAGAAGTGG
>Ga0256406_1001474_pt1 | contig 37846 bp, 57 predicted proteins | sample RumenRJG_03DNA_FD_185986 | JGI IMG/M metagenome (GOLD analysis project Ga0256406, IMG submission 185986) | Bovine rumen microbial communities from Lethbridge, Alberta, Canada - RJG_03 | ecosystem: Host-associated > Mammals > Digestive system > Stomach > Rumen | place: Canada: Alberta | collected... | reverse complement strand
CAGTCGGAGTATCGCTCCGGGGTGTATACGACTGGACAGCTGTTACCACGGCCAGCGAATCTCGGCCTAGATGCGGGGACTGCTTCCCCTGATATTGTAAATCTGACATCCATATCATCTCACTCTTTTTAGTTGAATCGAGTCGCAATACTCGCCACCTGCGTCGAACAGTTCGAACGTCATGTCTATGCCGTCCACTCTGCTCTTCGCCACACACTCCCTGTTGCGGTAGACGTGGAGTCTCTTTCTCTCCTTGGGTGACAAGCGAGAGCGACAAATCAGCTCGTAGTACGTGTCACCTTCGCTGAACGTCATGTCTTCAGGAAGAATTGGACTATGAATGACATGCCCCGTCTCACTGTTCTTGTACTTGTACCATTTCGTCCTCTTCATTCTGTTTCCTCCTTCACCTTCCTCGCCTGCCTGTCGGCTTCGGCGAGGTCGTCGTCGCTCAGCTCTCTGCTCATGCTGTCCGAGTCTTGCCGTATATCGTCAGGCTTTTTCATGAGTTCTTCGCAAAACTTGTCGATCCTCATTGTTCAATCCACCGTGTAAAAACATCGTCGCCTGTGTTCCATTGAGTCGGGAGACCGTCAGCCTTCCGCTTGTCAACCATTCGCTGAAACGTCCGTATCCACTGCGATTTGTATTTCGGCCAACGATCGAACTCTTTCCTTCTGCTGTCAGGGCTGCTCATCGGGCAACCGATGCACCCCATCCGGGAGAAACCTTCGTCGTAGAGCGTACAGTACGGCATGTTCTCCTGTATGATGAACCGCCATACCTCGTCAGTGCCCCAGTCGACTATCGGGTTGCATATGTATTTTTGCTTTGGTACGCAGTGTTCGAGTGTCCTGCGGTCGTCGCTGTTGTCCGCATTGAGGATTTTGCGGCTTTTTGCTCCATACGACTCAAAAATCCCACGATTAAGCCTTCTCTTGACGCTCTCCGCCCATCGGACACCAGTTACAACGAACCTGCCTTTGCCCCATCTCTCCTTCAGTTCGCTACAGCAGTAGCGCACTACTCTTGTAGGAGGCATACGCTTCTGCACGCACAAGTCCCATATCGTCGTCTTGCTACGACTGAAGATGACGTCAGGGAAATATTCCCGAATGAAGTAGACAAGCTCCGGCGGGTCGATGCCGGTCAGGTTGTAGACGAAGTCGCAGCACTCGTGCACACGCTCCCCGAACGCCCTCCGGCAGAGGCCATAGACAGCCTCGCTGTCCTTGCCGCCGGAGAAGCAGACGTACAGCTTTCCCATGCCGAGTCTTTGAGAGAATCCATATGCGTCTTTCAGTCTCTCGACTGCCGCGTCTACCGCAGCGGAGATATCAAACAAGAAGTTATCCGCCTTGTATTTATCCTTCATCGTCATACTTCTTCCTCCGCATCCCATCGGGAGCTTGCCACTTCGTAGTCGTCGGCAATTACCTTCTCTGCGCCATTCCACCCCAGTTCGCCGATTGCGCTCACCTTGTCGATTGCATCCTCTTTGCTCTCGGCCTCTACGTCGTAGTAGTACTTGACCTTGAGCGTGTGCGTTACCGTGTATTTCATCTTTGTCCTCCTTACAGCAGTTGCATCTGCCCCTGCTTGCATCTCACTATCTCGGCATCCACCTTGTTTTCCAACCGCTTGCTTTCCAGCAACCAGTGCTTTTGCTCCATCGAGCCACGCAATGCGCTGAAGTACTGCTTCTGCGCCCGGCGCATCTGCTCGACCAGCTCCATGAAATCCGGCATTCCCTTGTCAGTCATCTTCCACCTCCATCAAATCCCACTTGTCCTCTGTGACAAGCACGTCATCCGCTGGCTCGTCCTGCTCATACATTCTGTACGCCATCTCCCGTGCCTCAGCCTCGCTGTCAGCCCAGACGACATACTCGACCTGCATGCCGAGGTTGTGCCTCAATGTGTACATGTTCACGATATTCCTCCAATCCGATGATCGTGTCCGGTCAGCGCATAGCAGCAGTCGGCGACTCTGCTGAGAAATCCGCCGGTGTAACGAGCCGAGAAGTCGCTCTGGCTGAGGTTGCTCAGCATGATTGTCGGCTTTAGCCCGACGCGGTGATCAACGAGCTGCTCAAGCACCGCAAGTCCGTCTCGCGACGGGCTCCATTTGCCAAGCTCGTCCACAATCAACAGCCCGCACGACGAGTAGCGCCTTATGACGTCGTCGGTGCTTTCCAGGCTCTTGTAGCTCCTCGCCCGGTCATAGCGCTCAAGGAGTGATTGCTCGGTGACATAGATCAGACTATTGTCTGAGTCGGCATCGTAGAGATGCGCCTCCAGGTAGACCCTCGCAATCGAGACCGCGAGCAGGGTCTTGCCTCTTCCGCATCCGCCAATGAGCACCAGCGTCCTGCCGTCCGGGCTGACAGCGAACCTTCTGCACACTTCGAGCACTGCTTGTCTGTCGGGATTGTCCTCACAGTCGAACCTGGAAAAACAATCACCCCGGTTCTCCGGCGGAATCTGCCCGTCAAGGATTGACTGGGCCTTCGTTGCGAAGTACTGACTCATGACGCGCTGGTGCTCGGCCTCACGCTCGGCGCGTCTCTTGGCAACCGCTTCGGGACTGCCGTCGTATCCATCCATGCTCAATCCAGGGAACAACCGCACCAGATCCTGCCTCGTCATGACGCGCCTCCTCCGAAGGAGATTTTCCCGCCCTTCTGCCCCGCCCAGGCGTCCTCAGTGTGGATGACACTATCAGGCAGGGAGGATGCACGCCCTGACTGCGCATATGCTGCGCCGCCCTGATGGTTCTGCGCACGGTTGAACCAGCTCGTCAAAAATGCCTTCATGCCCGTATAAGTCTTTTTGCGTCTAGGGTTCGCCTCTAGCCAGACCTTCGCCTTCCGGCACTCGGACAGGAGATCGATGCCAGGATATGCGTCACGAACTCCGTCAAGGTATCCACGTGTCACTGTCCACGACCTTCCCCCAGTGCATGGCATTACCAGGAGAACGTCCTGCGATCCGTCATGGAGTTGCGGTTGCGGCTCCGTAGTTGCGACGGTTTCGGCGCAACTCGGAACAAGCGAACGTAGTGAGCTATTCTCCTGCTTCTGTTCCTGTTCCTGTTTCTGTTTCTGTTTCTGGGGTGCCACCTCTGGCATATCCTCTGGGGTATCCTTAGGTATTACCACTGGTGCCACCACTGGTGCATCCATAGGGTCATTCACTGGTCTGGATGCTTGTTCGTCTTGTTTTTTTGTGGTTGCACCACTGGCTCTTGCACTCTCGCGAGAGAACTGCCCAAGCCCCCTGCCAGAGGTTACCCTGTCTGCCATATGGAGGAACGCCTCATCGAGGTTGTCCTCAGGTAGCTCGTCGAATATCTTCGCCATTGCCTTGACGTTGGATCCGGAGGCAGGGGCATTCCACTTCAGGTATGAGCGGATCAGCACGCGGCTGGTGTCGGGGTTGAACAGTATGAACTTCCCGGCCTCCAAGGCCTTCATTATCTTCGCCGCCTCCATGACGTCGATTCCCATATCGGTAGCCATATATGCCAGCGGCATGCGGAAATAGCCAATTTGGTTGCAGTGGCCACATGAGCAGAGATAAGTATACCCTAGCTTCGCCTGCATCGGCAGCGCGATGAACGCGGGATTCTCCCACATCACGTCATAGATCTTCGCATACCTCATCTTTCTCTCCTTGCCGCAATGTGTATCCTTGCGATGTCGAGCCCTACCTGCCCGATCGTCCCGCTCCCGAACCGAAGATGCCTTGTCGTCAGCTCCGCGCTCTCGCCTTCGGTGACAACCGCCAAATTGTCCAGATTAAAATTCCGGTTGTTGCCGTCGAGGAACGTCACCAGGCAACCGTCAGGTATGGTCCTTCCCGCCTGCAGCCAGATCCAGCGCTGGTACTGCATCCACTTGTCCGGCTCGGCGGTCTTGATCCACAGGTAGCCGTCGCTCTTCGTTGTAACGGTCCCTACGGGCAACCAGTTGTGTGGCTTGTTGCCTTTTTTAAACCTTGTCTTAGACGCCTTTTCTATGCCTGCGGGACTCATGTACTCTTCTTGCCGCTTCCCCTTCGTGAACGGAACATGCCCCCGCTCGAACCGGCCCGTCCTGCCAGACGCAATCTTGTGGTTCTTGCGGAATGCCATAACCTGCGCTGGAGTCATGCCGAATCCAAGCTCATTTGCCAGATTGCTCACCTCTGCAGCCGTTTTGCCAGACTGGATTGATTCGAACCATGCCATGAAGCCTGGTATCGCGACGAACGCCGTTCGTGGGGGCACATAGTCCCTGCGTCCATACACAAGGCGGTGATTCTTCGCATACGCCTTGAGCTGCCCCTTTGTCATTGCGATGCCGTATCTTTCTGCGACCAAGCGCGCGATATCCGTCCATGTGTTCTTGCCGTCGAACAGAGAACGCATGTATGGCTCAAATCCATGTAGATGCCCGTAGTACCGCCTCATGCCGTAACCCCCTTCCGGTCTGCCATGTCGAGGCATAGAACATGATCAACCTCTTCACTGTCGGAATCCGTGTCCTGCGCCACCGCTCGTCCCTTGAGCGCTGTCTGTAGGTTGCCAGCGATAGCGTTAGATATCTTCGCCATCGCGGATGCCCTGCGGGTCTCCTGGGCGGCCTTGTCCGGGTCGTCCATAATGTCTGGATCGGCAAGCCTCTCAAGCTCTTCCATCAGGAAGTTGTGCACATCCATCAGAGTATTTTTTGTTCTCATGCATGCCTCCTGACTCAGAACGGGATGTCGTCATCCTTGAAATCGTCGACACCGGTCACCGGACCGTTGAGCGGACCGGGAGCGACACCCTTCTTTCCAGTCTGTGTTTGTCCTGGCTGGCCCTGAGATGCAGGCTGCTGGCCCGCCGTCTGCTGCGCCCTGGCATGCACCCTCACCCCGGTCACGTTGACGGAAAGGCGCGAGTGCTGCGAGCCGTCCTGGCTCGTCCAGCGCTCCTGCAGCAGGTTGCCCTGGAGCGTAACCGGGGTGCCTTTCTTGAGGTACTGGGAGACGCCCTGGGCACGCTGGCCGAATACGACGAAATCGACAAAACTCGCCTCGTCAGTCCATTGCCCGTTGACCTTCTTGCGGTTGTTCACCGCCACGACACCCCGTCCAACCGTAGAGCCGTTGGTATAGGTCCTTACGTCAAAATCCTTGGCCATGTTGCCGCTGATGGCCACAACGTTGATGTCCTGCATCTTGCCCTCCTTAGCAGTAGATCGGCAGTTTGCACCCAAGTTGCTTGAGCTTCCTGGTGATCACCTGGTAGGCGGCTACCTTCCACGCCCCGCCGTCGCATTCCATCAGGCATGCCAGCACGTCATCGTCATCCTGGCGAAGTCTGAGTAGGAGCGGGACTTCTATTTGCTCTACCTCTGAGAAGTATCGATATGGCTTGAGTCTGACGATTGACGGGATCTGCTCCATTGATGCCGATGCCGCAGAGACGCCATGCTTGACAGTCACGCTCAGCGACGTGCCGTTGTCATGGATCGTCGCACCATCTTCCACCTTGATTTCCTGCATCAGCCTGAAGAGTCCAAACAGCTTGTCATCTTGCACAAACAGGGTCAACAACGCGATGTTGAAGGAATTGAGCCCATACCATTGCCCGAAAGCAAACGGCCGGATCGGGCTCTGTGTGGAGACGTATCGGTCACGATGTCCGTCCTGTCTCGGCGGAGACAGCAGGTTGACACAGAAACCGTCGTCAATCGTTACCACTGCCCCAGCCAGGTCGAATCCCTGCGGGTTCTGGTTTACCAGCTCGACGAACGACGCGAGGGTCGTCAGTTCGAAACTGGCAGGATGACTCACCTCAGGAATGACTTTGTGGAATGACCCTCGTGCATATGTGCCGTCTGGCAACTCCAGCGTCATCCTCTCGCTCGCCAAATCAATGATTTGTTTTACTGCCTGTCCGTCCATTTACTTTGCCTCCTTGTCCTGCATCAGGGCCGAAAAGTCCATTTGCCCTGGTTCCTGCTCCCTGACCGTTGCGACGACCTCGCCGCCGTCGGTCAGCTCCAATCTCATCGAACCTCTGTCTTCCTTGACAGAGGCCAGCTTCGTGCTGCTCCTCAGCGTGACCTCGAGATTGCTCCGGTCGTCAGACGGCTGCATCTCAATCGTCAGCGTGATCGCACGCTTCGCCCTGGCATCCGTAGCCGGGTCTGCAACGTTCGCAATCACTCTGGACATCTCGCGCTGGAAGATCTCCTCAAGCGCGCCGGAATTGATGTCTTCCAGCTTCTCAAGCTTCTTGAATCCCATCAGGGGGCCTCCTTCCGGTAGCGGCTCTCCCCGCCTACCGTCTTGATTCCGTATTCCACAGCATGTTCGCGGAGTCTCCGCAGAATGGTCGACTCAAGCGGACGCTTGTGCTCATCTGCCATGCGCGCCTTGACGGCGTCGCAGATCTCATACCCATACTTCTCAGTGCCCGGAGTCCAGTCCGACAGCACCTGAATGACGCATCCCGTAGTAGTCATATCTCCTCCTTCCTGATCACGTATCGAAGGGCTTCCTTGCCCTTCTCTGTCAGCGTCCATCCAAACTTCGGCGCCCAGTTGACCAGGCCCGCGTTCCGTAGGTTTGTCAGCCGTCTGACGCTCTGCGACGGAGAGATGCCGTCGATTCCAAACCACGCCCATGCGATGGTCTTGGTGTCCGAACCTTCGTACTTCTCGATCAAGAGAAGGTCCCTAGTCTGGCGTTCCAGTTTCGTCATTGTTCCTTGACCTTCCGGATGAACCGACAATAGTAGGTCTCGCCATAAGCATCATTGACCTTGAAGGAGCAGTTCCGTGCGTTAATCTCCTCGAGCTTGCCAATGGTCCCGACGCCATTGAAGATGCCGTCAAGCGAGTTGCTGCATAAGACAGACTTCCCGACCAGGCGTCTTGCCGCCTCGCAGTCCTTCAGGTCGTTGATGTATAGGATTCTTACCTGATTCATTTGGTGGTCTCCTTCTTCTCTTTCGTCCTTTGCGACCTGTCGTCACAAGGCTCATCGAGGATGAAATGCATTTTTCCGAGAGGCATGCAGAACACCCCGCAATACAAGCCGTCTTCACGCCCGTAGCAGTCAACTGCCAGGTGTGCGAACCTGCAACCGTCGCAATATTCCATTGCTTTCATCTCTTGTCCTCCTTGAGCGGCTCGAAGAGCTTGCAGGAGATGACCTGCTTGGCGCTGACCAGCTCGTACCAGCGCCCGGAGATCTTGATGCCGCTTGTCCTGGATACGACCAACTTTGCCGTGCAGTAGCTGATTGCCCTGCCCTTGGCACGCAAATCCTCTGCTAACGGCTTGCAGTACCGGCACTCGTAGCACCGGTGCGCCGGAGCAGGATGCAGGAAGTCCTCCCACACGTCATCAGGCAGATGCTCTGGCTTGGTCATGCGTCCACCTCCTCGCTCACGGCGATATAGAGCGCGATTAGTATGGTGATCGGCAGCATCAGCGCGATGGCGATTGTCGCGATTGAAAATGCCTTGAAGCAGGCAGAGACGTAGGCGACAGCCATCAAGACTGCAACGACAGGAAGGCCGTAGCGTCCCGCCAGTCGTACTGCCGCCAGTACGAGCGTCCAGAGGTCGAACTTGACCTTGGACGAACCGTCTGATACCTTAGATTTGTAATCTTGGATTTGATTCATTACTGTCCCCTTTCCCCGCATTGCAGTGCGGGGATATTTATTTGCCCTTCGCCAAGCTGCAAGTCCCGCCATCGTCATGGCTATTTTCGCTTGATTCCGGGGTGTTTACCGCTCCATGCCGGAGGCGTGCGCCTTGCATGGCTGACCTCCAGGCGGTCGTCGTATAAGATGACCCTCCCATGCTTCTGGTACTGGATCCGGCCCTCTTTGCGGAGGCGGTAGAGCGTAGACCTGGATACGCCAAGCCGTTCAATCGCCTCCTCCTCGCTTGTCGCGCACCGGAGCTGCCTCGACGCGATCAGCGCGATGTCCCGTTTGATGATCGCGATGTCGCTCTCGATCCGCTCAATCCGCTCAATCCGCTCATCGTCTGGCATCGCTGCTCTCCTCCGCGTTCGCAAGCTCACGCTTGATGAGCTGGCCCACGAACCCTTGCAAAGACATACCCTTGTTCTTCGCAAGAATCTTGGCTTCTCTTTTTTCGGTTTGACTGATATCTACCAGCATGTAATTTCTGTGAGTGCCACTTTTTCGTTGCATCATACCTACATATATGCAATGTTTTGTTTGCTTTGTCAATCAATAATGCAACTTTTGTGTGACTTGTTGGCGTGCTTGAGTGATGATTTGAGTATGGATGATACGTTAGCGAGAACCTTCTGGAATACTGTAGATCGGATACGTGGCAACGAATCGCTCAAATCCCTATGCCTACGTACAAACCTCAACTATGATTCGATACGTAACCGAAAGACAGGAGCCACATATTCGTTGCCTAGGCTAGAGACTGCATACTTGCTGGCTACGGCACTGCATACTACCGTTGAGTACTTGATGAGTGGAGCAGAAGATGCTATATATCCTCCACGGATCAAGCATATTGCAGATCATCTCTGTACAATCCCCGACCACGCGCTCGACACCGTCGAGGCGATGGTCATGGCAATCCCCTCAAAGCAAGCCGTGTCTTATATTTCCCCGAAAGAAGCATAACGTAAAGGAAGAATACAAATGGAATCTTTTACCCCTTATGTGGTAACAGCGCTGCTAGGTGTCGTCGCTTTTTTGCTTTTTATTGCAAAAATAAACAACAAAGACACAAAAAGCACAATAAATGACGATTTTTTGAAGGATTGCGTATACATCGACACAGAAACGACAGGATTGTCAGACCGTGACAGGATTGTCGAGATCTCGGCGATTAGGGTGAGGAACAACGAAATAGTCGATTCGTTCAGCGAGCTGGTAAACCCCCACATGCATATCAAAAAAGGAGCATCCTCTGTTAACAGGATCACAGATGACATGGTAGTCGGTTGTCCTGAATTCTCTTCAATAGAGAAAACTTTTATGGAATTTATTGGAGATGATGTTTTGGTTGGGCACAACATAAATTTTGATCTTGATTTTATTGGACGTGAAATTGGTGAATCACTCAAGAATCCCACATTTGATTCGATACGGCTTGCGAAGCTCGTGATGGAAAACATCGAAAACTACAAATTAGAAACGCTCTGTCGAAAATTCGGATTCCCGAGCCAGAATCACAGAGGCCTCACTGATGTGGCGTTGACTTACAGGGTTGTGCAAGCGATGAAGGCTGTGGCGGCAAAGAAAAAAATCAGGTTAAGCGAACAAATGAATTTCACACACATTGATAGAACTTACCAATTGGATGTTGCGAATATAGTGCCAGACGGGAATGCTGTATCAGGCTTTTTTGCTGGAAAGCGTGTGGTGTTTTCCGGGGTGTTGCCAATAAGAAGAAGGGATGCCATGCAGGCTGTTGTAAACCAGGGAGGGAAGATTGGTACAAACATCACAAAAACAACCGACTATCTTGTGGTAGGAGATGGAGACGCAGAGCAGGCGGTAAGATTACAGGCGGTGAAGGCGATAAGTGAAGGACAAGACCTCAAGATTCTCTCCTCATCGGCGTTTCTCGAGAAAATCGGACAAAACACAAATCAGAATCCTGTATAAAAAACCCAACCAGGCAGTATAATCGGGACAGCTCTCCCCCAGGCCTCTGGCAACGCCATGCACACTTGGGGGAGTTCTGTTTTGTAGGCTCAATTACCTGCCGGGAATCCGATCGCCTTCTCGACCACATCGAGCGAGTACATGTCATCGATCACCCGCGCTACAGGCAAGAGATTTCGTGCGTATACATGAGTATATCCTGCCTGCACCGCGTTGGATCCCTGATGTTCCCACGACAGATAGGTGCGTACAAGGAGAGGGTTCACCCCGGCGAGCATCAGGTTCGTGTTGAGCGAGTGACGCAGCTTGTGCGCCGTCATCTGCGCCACAGCCTCCCTGCACACCAGTCCAGGTAATGCCAGCGCACCGATCCTGATGGCGTCCATCGTCTCTTGAAAGACCTTCGGGGTGACGCCAGGGAATACCAGCCCTTTCCCGCTCGTCAGCATGCGCTGCTCGTCGAGCGCGTCCTTGGCGATCTCCGACATCGGGATCACCCTGATCTTGTCCCACTTCGGCTTGCCGACCAGACGGAACGAGGCGTCCTTGACGCCGCGGTCAATCCTGATGACGGCGATCCCGTCCTCTACGACGATCTGCGACCAGTCGAGCGCCAGCAGCTCCCCGCGCCGCATGCCGGTGCTGGCGAACAGCCGGAACAAGTTGCGGCTCCAGCCGCTGGGGAAGATGTCGGCATGCATGATCATGGCGATGTCATGCGGGTCGAGGGCCATGGCGCCAGGGCCCTTCCGCTCGACCTTGATATCGGGGAGCCCTGCGGCCGGATTGGCTGGCACCAACCCCTCGTCATACGCGTATGCCAGGGCACCCTTGAGCGCCTTGAATTCCTGCTGCGCGTCGTCAGTCCGTCCTTTCTTGTCCAGGATCAGGAACATGACGTCCTTGCACGTCTTGCGGTCGATGGACTTGACGGGACGACGGAGTACGGCAGGCATGTGCTCGTTGATGAGGTCGCCCACCCGCCGGGTATAGAGCGCTACGTTCTGCGCGTGACGCAGTCCGTAGAGCCTGCCGGTGACAGAGCTCTCCAGCCGCCTGGGATTCGTCTCCGGGTCGCAGAAAGGACTGAGCACGTCGGCAAGCGTCGTGACGGACCGCTTGCGCCGGGGTGACTTCAATTTGCGGATATAGTCCGATTCGAACTTGAGAGCCTCGGATTCGATCTCCGTGCCCGTGTTGACGGCGATCCTCCTGCCGTCACGCATGACGCGGAAGTAATAAGAACCATGATGAAGATAGATTGATGGTAGTCTGGTTGACACAACAAGTCCTCTGTGGTAGCCAATTCGGCTGGCTACCATGGTAGCCAAATCAGCCCTGTTTCAAGGGCTGGTTTCGGGGTTGGTGCGTCCACCAACCCCTTCCAGCATAAGGACTTGCTCAAATAAAGCGGGAGACGGGGATCGAACCCGCGACAACCACCTTGGCAAGGTGCTTATTCTGACTACCACTTGTGTCAGCCTGTGTCAATCATCCCGCATAATTCCTTAAAAATCAAGGTTTTGACACCCGTTTGTGTCACTCGTCGTCAAATCATGACACATGGATTCTGCATGGTAGCCAAATCGTTTGGCTACCACTTTGGCCAAAAATGGCTACCACCTGGCATGTCACCAGGTCCACATGGTTCCGATGGAGACAGACACTTCCCCATCCAAGTCCACGCCAGCACCGCCTAGCAGCTGCACGTGTCCGCGCCCGATTCCGATTACCCCGGATACGGATGGATCGAGTCCGTCGGCGAGAGAGAGAGGATGGCTGACGTAGCCGCCGAGGGAGAGGTGCCACCGGCGGGCAAGCGCCACGTCGTACTCGTCTAGATCAGACGCCAGGGCGTCCCTGTCCGCGGTCACAGTATCGAGCTTGCCCTGCAGCTCAGTGACCTGCGACTTGACAGCAGCCAGCTCAGCGTCCTTCGCCTCGACCTGGGAGCGGATCGCCTCCTGTTGCTCTTCCGCGGACTGGAGGTTTGCATGGAGCGACTGCGCGAAGCTGTCGCTGTCGGCAAGCTGCGCCTTGAGCTCTCCGACCTGCTTCTCCAGGCTCGCGGCTTTCGCTTTCGCCCCCTCCGCCTCCTTGGCATATGCCTCGCGGTTCTCCAGATGCTGCATCATGTCCACATAGATATCCGGACGGTAGAAGATACAGTAGAGCAGTCCGAGCGTGACACAGAGGCCGATCAGGCACGCTACGATCTTCGGCCATTGACTGCGATTCCTATCGGGTCCTGTCGGCATAGCATCGTAGTCCATCAATGCAACTCCTCCAGGATTACCGAAGCGACATTGAACAAGAAAGTGAGGATCGCCATCACAAGCTGCCTTCTATTCATCTGTACCTCCAAAAAAGGCCGGAGCGCGCATGGCACCCCGGCCGGAAGGTGGTCTCCATCATCGGCTAGAACAGCCTTATCTTCCCGCCAAAATGCAGGGCAAGATTCTCGCTGTCAGGGTCCTTCACGTCGCTCGCAGGAAAGAACTCGACAAGCGAGAAGATTCCGAACCGTCCCTTGCTGATCTCGATTCCCGCGTCGATGCCCCAGTCCTCCGCGCCGAAGTCATAGTTCCCACCGGCGAGAAAGTCCAGATGCCAGCCATTCAGGCGCTTGAGGAGCGCGTTTTTCTCGTCGATCGTCGCGGTCAGCGCCCCGATGCTCTCCGCCTGGTCCATGAGGATCTGGTAGGTCTCCCTGGCATCCTCCTGACTAAGCTTGACTGTCTTCGCGCCCGCCTCAACGCTTTTTGCTAATTTGGTCTCCGATACGGTCGGCTGCGGCTCTGCCACGATCGGCGTCCCGGCGGCTACGGTCGAGGAGATATCGCTCTGCGGCGCTTCCTCCTCCACCTCCACTACCTGGCTGGTAGTAGTATCCGCCCCAGACACCCCGGCCTCTACCGGCGCTACCTTGCGCCCAAAGCCCAGACCCATGAAATTCGCGAAGAGCTGCGATCCCGCCAACAGCGAGAGCACGCACAACGCGCCGATTTTTGTAACAAAACGAAATGGCCTTACAAAGCAATCTCCACACATCAGTTTCCCTCCTTGATCGCGCTGGCGGCATACTTCGCCAGCAGGTTGTCCGCGAGTTTGTCAAGCATCTTTCCGAAATTCTGGATCTCGCTGTTGAGCGCTACCTTGTAATCTTTATCAAACAGATAACGGAACGACAGGCGCGCGAGGCGAAGCTGCTCCAGCGTCCTGAGCGCATCATCCGCCGGACTACTAAAGTCAGTACCCAAATCAAAATTGTTGTTGATGCACTTGTAAACGATGAACCTTGAAAACAAGGACAACACCCGCTTGCGCTTGCCTTTTGCCGCGGCCTTATCGAGTCGCCTGCCGTAGCGCAGCCGGTTGTATCTGTCCAGGTCCTCAGGGCACACGCTGAGCAGCGCGTAACGATAGGGACGATGAAACCAATAAAGCGCCAGCAGGGAGCACCCCGCCATCACTCCAAGTCCGACGCAGCCGCTCCAGACGTGATTGGATTTGACGAATCCGACCCAGCCAGCGACTGCCAGATAGTCGAGGACATATCCGGCCCAAGCCTGCCAGATCATCGTCTCCTTCGCGTTCTGAATCTTGAACACGATCTCATCGCCGATGACTCCGCAGAGCATCGCCGCAAGTCCCAGACATGCGACAACGACAAGATCCGCAAGACTCCGCGTCACCGCTCCATAGATCGCTAGGAACGTTGCGCTGCCGATCAGCACGGCGAAGGCATTCTCCTCGATCGTCAGGAGCAGTGTTGGCTTGTACAATTTGTAGTCAGTACTAGATGCCATATCTACCTCCATACTCATAGTCTCACAGAGGCAAAAAACATTGTGGCAAACTATAGGGACAATTTTCGCATCAGGGCCGGGCGAGGTAGTCGTTGACGTCGAGCGTCTCGATGCGGAGACCCGTCTTGCTCCGCAAGTCGTTGCCTCCATCCCGATGCTCATCTGCAAGCATCTGGAAGAGCCGCACGACCTTGTTGTTCATTGCGACGGACTCGTTGCTAATTGTGTAGTAGCTCCAGCCAAGCCGGTCTGCCGCGGTCTGTTCGTCGAGACTCTGCACCACGCAGAGGTCGTAGACTTGCTTCTGGCGCGGAGAAAGGCCGCTTTGATTGCGAACGGCGTCTTTCTCAGGATCCGTAAATTCATTCCTGATTTTCGTGAGTATTTTTTTGGGTCGCCGTCGCTTAGCCATCTTATCTTAATACCTATCACAATCCGGCGCACCCGCAAAGCCTTAGCCATGAAACTCCTTCAAGGCCTTGCTGACCAGCTGCTCGATTATATCAGAGCGGCTGGTCTGGAAGGTCTGCGCCAGCTTGGTCAGACCCGCAATGGCTTTCTGGGATAGGGAATATGATTGGATCTGCTTCCCTGTGCCTTCGTCGGGAATAGCGAACAACTCCTCGACCTCCGCTTGGGTCAGATGCTCTTCCGCCCATTCACGCGCTTCTTCGAACGTGAGCGGAAGGATCCCTTCTCCCGACGAGTATCCGTCGATCGTACGGCTTGCCCATCTTGTCTTTGCTCCGCCTCCCCCAGCAAGGAAGAACTCGCCTGTTGCCTTCAGGTAAAGTTGCTCTTTCCGCCAATCAAAGTCGCCGATATAGCCGGTCTCATATGTCCCGACCAGCTTAGCGGTATCGGTGTCGTACCTCTTCCCTCCAATGATCTTCTTCATTTCTTGTCTCCTTACGTTTATATAATACGATTACGTTTATACAAAGTCAAGCAAATAAAGAAAAATTTTTAGGATTTTTTAGAAAGAACCAGCCCCGCGAGTTGCGGGGCGTATTTATGCACTAACGGTTATAAAATTTAGGTGTTTAGTACGGAGAAAGAATCAGGCGGTTTGTAAAGTCGGCCACTCCACCGTGTCAGGGAATCCCGCCTGCTCGGGCACCTGACGTAGTGACTCTATTTTGATGATCATGGTCAGTAGGATTGCTGGGAAGGCTATTCCATGGCGTTCGCCATCGCTATCGCCTCATCCGCCACTTGGTTCCTCTTTTCTGACGTATGTGAGAGGTACGCATTCAGGCTTCTGGCGGACTGCCTCAGTTCTTCCGCGGTCAGCTCTCCGCTCAAGAACTGCCGCTCCTTCTTTCTGATCCGTCTCTCACCTCTCTTGACGGTTGCGTGTTTCGGCTCAAGATGATGCGGAGCGCAGACATAGCCGCAGACCGTCACCTTGCCCCTAAAGGGCTCGGTTTGTGACTTCTTCTCGTTCAGCTTCAGCAAGAGACGCTCAGCGCAATATTCATCCACGTCCGCAATGATATTCCTGGCTTCTTGCTGTGTTCTTGTGAACCCGATGATGTCGTCCATATAACGAACGTGGTACTGCACGCCAAGAGCATCAAGATACCGGTCAAGTGTTGTCCCGACGAGGTTCGCCTCATACTGGCTCGTCAGGAACCCGATCGGCAAGCCTTCGGACACTGCGTCGATGATTTTGTCACTGAGCCAGACAATGCCAGGGTCGTCATAAAAGACTTCCCGCACAAGCGCTTTCGTTACCGAATGGTCGATGCTCTGGAAATAGCTCTTGATGTCTAGATAGAAGACAGCGAAACCCCTGTCATAGGCATTCAGTGCCTGTCGCTCCATATGACTCACCTCGTGGCACGCGGCAAGCTGGCCACGTCCCTCATGGCAGGCGTAGGAGTGCCTGTGGTACTCGTGCTCGTAGATCCTCTTGATTACCCTGATGAGCGCATGGTGCACAATCCTGTCTCTTAGCTGCGGCCTTGTGATCAACCGCTTCTTCGGCTCGTAGATGACGAATGACACAACAGGGCCCGGCTCGTAGGTGCGCCACACAAGGTCGTTGTGGATGCTGATCAGGTTCTCTTCCAGATTCAGGGAGAACTCCTGAAAGTCGCGATGGTATCGCTTTCCTTTGGCCACCTCAAGGTAGGCGGAATAGATGTTATCCAGATCATAGACCATCGGCCACAGATCAACCCTGGTTCTGCCGAAAAACATGGTACTCTCCTACCTTCAAGGAAACGCACCGCCACCACGCCGGATGGCGGTACTATGTTTTCTCGTCCGATACTCGATCCTTCACGGAGCGGTACAAAATCTCCCGCTTTGCCTTTCGCTTGTTCCGTGAAGCGACGCGCCCGCCACCGTTGTTGCTGTTCGTGTTGCCGAAGCTCCAGTTGTTGCCGTTCGAGTAGCCGAAGCCTGCGCTGCTACCGTTGTTCCAATTGCCGCCACGGATCGACACCCGCCGGGCCGACGCTCACATCTCGTACCGTTGCTGGATGCACGAGTTGAGCCAGCCACCCAACAGCCTGCCAAATTTCACCTCAAGCTCGTACAAGTGCGCCCTTCTCGCGGAGAGCGCCTTGCAACGGAGCATGAGATTGCAATCGAATTTCACCTGCTTGAAGAGCTGGTCCGCCTTTATCATCATCGCTTTGCGAAACCCTTGATTGCGCGAGAGATTGGCCGACTGTACGTACCACCCGACCTGCTTGAGTTCATTTATGATCTCCTCTCCAATCGAGTAGCGCATGTAGTTCGGCATATTCTTTCCGCTCACAACCACGAGCACGTAATCCCACAGTTCGTCGAACGCCGTCAGGACATCCAGTCGCGATCCTGCCGCTGTCGTCTTTGATGCAAGGCTGCCAGCCATCCTCCAGATCCTCCGATTAACAATATGAAGCGACGCGCCCGCCACCGATGCTGCCGTTCGAGGGGCCGAAGCTCCAGTCGCCGCCGTACGAGTAGCCGAAGCCTGCGCCGCCACCGCTGTACCAATTGCCGCCACGGAACGACACCCGCCGGGCCGACGCCATGTTGCGCATGTAAGCGTATCCGCTCGGCGTGCCGGTCAAAAGAGGCGCGTTGAGCATGAGGCGCATATAGAGCGGGATGGTCACACCGTCGCGCGCTGCCAGCGAGCTGAGTGGAATGCCCCCATAGGGGTCATTGTTGACTTGTTGATTGACGAGACTGGTTGCAATGACAAACGAGTGCTGGCCGCTCGTGACGGAACTCATGTCCTGCGCATAATCATACAACATGCTCTCTTCCGTCGTCGTCTGCTCAAGCCACGAGCCGTCGCTTTTAAGCGCCTTGTATGCCGATGATGCTTCAGCAAGCTCTGCCGTCATGCCGCATCCAGCAGCTTTTGAGCAGAGGTCGTTGTTAGGCACATATAGCAATCTGCCGCCGTAGAGCTGGAAACCGTGAACCAGTTCGCCTGTGTTTCCTCTGATGTCGTCGACGCCGAAGCACGAGCCGTCATGCCGCCACGAATCAGGTCCAGACCCTGTCTTGGTGTTGACGAATTTGCCCTCGTAGAGATATTTGGCGGGTGCGCCACTCTCGCTCGACACACTGTTGCTGTAGCATCTGTTGTCGTTGCCACGGGCGCAGAAGCCCTTGCGGACAGAGAGCAGGCCTAGGTACCCGAAATCGGCGATTGTGATGTTTTGCACAGCATCCCCATCTTCCCTTTTGGTGCCTGCGTTGATGGCGTCGCATGCTGACGCGAGTCCGCTATACGACATGGTCACTCCGCCGGTCCCGCATGCGGGGTCGAAGCCGGGCAGGCTCTGGTGGTAGTTCTTTCCGTTGTATCGGATATCGAGATATTTGCCGATGCGCCGGACATTAATCGGTTGATTGTCAACGATGAATGCCGGATGAATGTTGTACTTGTATGACGCATCCTTCGAGCTGTGCTCGGAGTCGGAGAAGTAGACGCCTCCCCCGGACAGGTACGAGAGCATAGCCTCCTTGCTGTTAGGAAAGTTGACCATGATTGATGGCCTTCCCTGCCTGTCGAAGCGCACCTCGTTCCGCCCATACGAAAGATCAAAAATCTGCTTCGCGCATTCCTTGATATGCGGCAGGTCGCTGTCGTCAGGCACCATGTCGACACCCCGGATGCACGCCTTCGATATTTCCCATTCGAGAGCATCCATCTTCGCTCGGATTTCCGCCTTACTGTACATTTATTCCCTCCATCATCATTCCCATCGGTTCGGTATCGTCCTGAAACAGGAAGCTGTTCCTCTCGCGGAGTGAAGCGAGGTTGGCGTTCAGCGCCTGCTCGACCGCGTCAGCCTCGCCCACGACCTCGATTGTCTGTGAGCAGAGCTCCGTGTCTCCGTCCCTCCAGCCGATCTTCCACTTGTCGCCCGTGACGTTTTCCCTGTATGCCGTAAAAGTCTTCATCCTACGCCTCCACCACGTCTAGCTCCACCTCATATCCCAAGGAGCGTGCATAGAGCGGCACGTCCTCTCCGCCAAAAGAGATGGAAATCGTTTGCCCTGGTTCCACGTCGCAGAAGCCCTGCTCGTAGACTGCGTTTGTCGATGACGCGGTAGAGATGCGCACTGTGACGGCCTTGTCGCGGTTATGCACCATCAGCGTTTTCCTGCCCGCCATCGTCGTGGATTCTGCCGCCAACAGTACAGACGCTCCATGGGTCGCTACAATCGTCGCCCATTTCGGCGTCAGCGTCAGCGCCACCTCTTTGATCCTGTCGTTGGCAGTCTGCTCGATTGCCATCTGCACGCCCGCAACCGAAGACCGGTCTGCGAGTCCCAGTATCATGCCCATTCACTCCTCCTTCACACCTTTGTTATGTACAGGTTCGGCACGCCGTGCTCCTGACGGAGCGTGAGCGTATAGGTCTCGTCGTCTACCATAGCGGTAGGTGTAACAACCTTTGATTCAATCTCTGCGGCATCTGATGCAGACTGAGCTGACGCAGTAGCATGCTCGCTCGCCCGCGAGGCAGACGCCGAGGCGGAAGACGACGAGATTGCCGCGTTTGTCTCTGACGACTTCGCCGCCGCCATTGCATCAGACGCAGAAGACGCCGATGCCTGTGCCTCAGATGCTGCGGTCACTGCGGCATCCTTTTGTGCCGCTATATCTGACAGGTACTTCGACACCGTCCCATCCAGCAACGTATCCAGATAATCCAGCAGTTGCTTGACCGTATAATTTCCGGCCTCTGTCGGATTCGACGGCTCGCCTTTGAACACCATCAAGTTGTCAGCCGCATCGACGGCGTCAATCTTACCCTTGAAATCTATGCTACCAGCCATATCGCCTCCTATATTCTGATTTTGAGCGTTCCGTAATTATGGTACGAATCCTTCTCATAGTAGATCCTACCGCTCTCATACTGACTACTGTAGTGATCCGGAATGTCTGTCATGTACAACTCTGTCACCTCGGTCGTGACAACGATCTGTCCAGGATCGATATCTGATCCTCCATAGAATTTGTGGCCACTTATAACCTGTCTCTCGGTCGTCATTGTTACGACTGGCTCTCTATCTGACGTATAGAGACGCACATAGTCCGTCTCGTGTCCATTGTCACTGTTGAGCGTACCCCATGCTTGTAGATATGCGACAGTAGGATATGCAGAGGATGAGCACTTGTACATCTTCATCGCTGACCAAGTAAAGGGATATTTTGAAAGTCTATCGACTATCGCGTATGCTTTTTGTGTATTAGCATATGTCTCAATCTCAAGATCTATCGTATTACCATCTTTTGTAACTGTTTTGAATCCTCCGACAGCGAAGGCTCCACCGTTCAGCGTGATGTTATTCGCCGTGACATTGTTCAGTGACACGTCTCCATTGCTTGCGATGACAATAGAGTTGTTGAGCGTGTGGATCGATCCTCCCGATGGCGAATATACGAATTGCGAGCCAAAACTGATCTCTCCTGAGTCGACGTCAACCGCAAACAGCTGCTTGTCGCCATAGAAAACATCAAAAACGGGTTCTGTCAAAGGCTTGCCGGTCTCATCCATATCCTGCATCGCCCTGAACCTAAAACCACTGCCCGACGCTCCCGTTCCAGAGCCCACTTTCAGATTTTTTATGAAAGCCTTTGCCGCTGCCAGCTGATCAGTTATTGCAGTCTTAGAGACAAGCAGATTGGTGAAGATGTTATATGCCTGGATTGAATCCTTCGCATTGGCGACAGTCAGCACGTCGCTGATGGTGTTAGTTAACGCGAGCGAGTACTGGAGCGGCACATCCTCGGCGCTCTGCCAGGCGCCGTTATAGTACACATAAGGCACATACGAATAGGTGCCGTCGTCATTCTTGGCACGCAGCACCACCTGGTCGCCTTTGATGATCCTTTGACCTGGATCCGCGGTCGTGATCGGGGCAGTACCGTCTTCCGTGATGACGGTGGCGGGGATACTCTCTGGCAGGGAGTCTTGGATGCCGAGATACGCCGAAGACAGGATTGTGTCCTGGATATTCGTCAGCTCGATGGATGCGATGAAGCCGCAGGACATCACCGTGACGACCCCGTAAGATCCATCTGTCAGTGTGAGCGTGTTGCCTGCCTCACTCCTCTCCTGACCGTTCACAACCCATGTATAGTCCGATGGGGAGAACCCAGTCGCCTTGGCGGTCAATGTAATCGACTGTCCAGGAACAATGGCGCCCCGGTTGGTGTAATGCCATTGGGTCGCAGTGGCGGTCAGCTCAAGCAACTTCCTGCTTGTCGCTATCGTGTACGCCCAATCAGACGACCCTACCCTGACCCTCTGCCAGACATACCACCCCTCGGGGATTTCACTCGGATATGTAGTGCTCCAGCAGTCCGTGTATCCGTTAATCAGATTTCCGTTGATGGTAACGAATTTGCCATTCAGGAAGAATGTGCCTCCGGTAGAAACCGGAGGAATGTCCGCATCAGGCCAAGCGGCCCACTGGATGACGACGCTCTGTCTGGACGTCACGATCTGGTAGATCCAGGTATCCCCGCCGGTGCGGGTCCGCATCCAGATGAAGTCGCCAGGCTGTGTGTTAGGTGACCCGTCGGTAGACCAGTATCCTTCTGCCTCATCCTGCGAGAGCGAGCTGTCGGTGATCGTCCTGGCGACCCCATCGATCACGTAGGTCCCGTTCGGGACCGGAGGCAGGTCGGCATTCGCCCAGGCGGCATACTCGATCTGTGTCTGCGCGGTCGTCTGGCGCGCGGTCTGCGGATGCCGCACGACGGTCCTCGGTGCGGCGGCCGGGGTGTAGTCTGTCACCTCGACGAGGTCCAGGCTGGTGCGCAGCGTCGACATCTGCGCGCCTTTCATCGTGTGCTTGTACCCCTTTACCTCCCAGATGTCGTCCTCGTCGTCGGTGACCAGGCGCATCACCTCCCCGACCTGCACCTGCGGTAAAAACGATGTCTCGAGAGAGATTATCCGATGAATCGTCTTGCCTCTGGCGACAAGTCTGGCCAGAACGGCAGACAGCTGCGTCGCGTCCGTCGCGTACTTGCCTTCGACCTCCTGCGTGACGTAGTCGACCTCGTCGGTGACGGACGAATCGACCTCCTCGACGGTGGATTCCGCGGTCTTGCGGTACGGGATGCCGTAAATCTCCAGGCCCTCGATCGTGCAGGTATCAGAGGACTCGTTGTAGAGCACAATCTGGCTCTCACCGCTCACCTTCTGCGTGTCTGCGGTAGATCCGTCAAACGAGATGAGTTTGAGCTTGCCGCCGACTGCGTAGATAGGATATCCGCGACCTCCGATCTTCGGGGTCTCGATATTGACTGCATATGGATACTCTTCCCCGCTGTCAGGATCCTTGTACTTGAGAGACAGATAGCCGCTCTCCGGGTATCTGGTCTTTCCGGGGATGGTGATGTGGCAGGTCTTCGTGGCCTCGTTCCAGTTGGTAGTGTCACGATAGATGACGCCAGCAGTCCCTCTCTCATATGTGGAGAATGTCGATTTTGCACGGTTGCATGTCGCGCTCGGTGCCGTGCGCGAGATCGAGCCGATCACGCTCGACGCCCTGGCAACCTTGCCTTCTTGCTCACGGGATGCGACCAGCGTCCAGTCTGGCGTCTTTCCTGTCCAGCCCGACTCGAGCGGCGAATGGAAGTAGAGCTTGCCGTCAGCTGTGAATGCGAGATCCGCGTCATAGCACTCCGCGATATCTTGTAGCTCCTGCCAGACGGTGTTTTCTCCGACCTCGACGATATCCTTTGCATACGCGCTCAGGTCGCCGACATCGAACGCCGTCACCCCCATCATTCTGCCCAGGATATGTACGAGCGACTTGTCCTGATCAGCCGGATTGCAGATATAGTATCCGGCATATGCCGTCGTCGACGGCTTGCGCTTGGTGCCCTTGTAGCTCGTCATGTCCACAATCGTGAACGTCAGCGTGTCGTCGAACACGTACCCTTGATTACGGACCGCCCCGTTGTCGTCGATGTGACCGGTCATGAGCGTGAGCCACGTGCTGCCGTCACATGACCATTGCACCGTCGCGCCAACTCCCGCGGCAGCGCCTTCGGAGCTGTCTCCGGTCTTGACCTTGATTTTCCATTGCACCCCGGTATTGCCGTCGCATGAGACAGAGATCGGCGTGAGGATCGTGCCTACAGAATCATCGAGCACGACTCGGATCCGGTTGCAGATCCGGTCAGTCATCACAGCCTGCACCTGGCTGATGGTCAACGTCAACCCACTTCTCATCTCATGCCTCCAGGAATGCGACCTTGCCGCCAGCGCCCAGATATGACTGGATCGCGCTTGCGCAGTATCTGCCGACTGCGACCATCCCGCCGTCTCCGATCACGTTGCCTTCGAAGGTCTGGTAGACGTAAATCGTATAGTTCGTCGCGCTCGACGAAGAAGAGGATGTGCCGCTCGACGAGCTGGTCGAGCCGTCACTTCCGGCGGCATACACGTCTTCTCCTGATATCGCGTTGAGCTTCATACTGTCATAATCCAATTTCTGCAACTTTTTGATATGCACGAACGGCAGCTTGTTCAGCATGCTGATCACCGCGTTGATCAGCGTGATGACCCAGTTGCTCGTCACGACCCCGACCTTGAGCACCAGGTTCCCGATCGGGACGATGACCTTGTTGTACAACCATGCGAAGGCGTCGCCGACCGCCTTCGTCAAGGTTCCAAGCAGCTTGAATGCAGGAGCCAGCAGCTTGCCCGCCGTCTGCCCGATGGTCTTCAGGATGCCTACAAGGGGAGACAGCACGTCGTCGACCATCGGCTTGACCGTATCGAAGAACGCCTGCATGATCGTCAGCCAGGGAGACATGATCGACTTGACGCTGGAGATGGTCGTAATCATGCCCATGAACGACCCGCCCAGCTTTGAAACGATACTGACAATGGATGACAGCACCCCGGAGCCGCCACCGGACAGCCCTCCCTGGATCATCTGGCCAAGTTCGGATCCGCCTTCATATTTCCCGGTATCCGGGTTCTTCTTTCCCATTACCGACTCGACGAGCGATTCAAACATAGGCTGCCAGAAATTGGCAGACTTAGCTGTTGTCGCGGATGCATCGCTGTCTGTTCCTGTACCGAGGATATAATTCTTGTCTTTTTCAGTATCGACGTCGTTCGCCTTGAGCGCCTCCTTGCGCCAGATCCCGAGCTTGGACATGCCGTTCTTCCAAAATTCGAGATAGGCCCCAATATCGCCCTTTCCGAGGTCTTCCATTCCCTCGGTGCCGATCGCGAGACCGGCGACGATGTCCTCGCCGAACTTGATCATTGTCCTTGCTGGCGAGTGCGAGTCTGCGGCCTTGCGTGCTCCGGACTCGAACTCCTGCCACCTTTGTTGTCCAGTCTTACTCCAGTCGCCCAAGCCGATCTCGAAGCCCTGGGTCGTATCGATTCCGAGCTTCTCCAGCTGCTTACGCGCCTCCTCGTTGGAGATTGGCGGGTTGTAGTAATTAGTATACTTGTCGATCATTCCCTGATACGACCCGGCGGGAGGATTGCTCGAATTGAATGTCGGCATCTCGCCAGTATCCGTATTCCCGACAAGGCCCTTCACCATGTCGCGCAGCCCGCCGAGCGGATTCAGGGTGAATCCGATGCTGAATACCAGCATCCCGGCCTGCATGCTGTGAGTGATGCCATAGGCGGCAAGACCAGCTGTCAAGCCAGAGATGATCTTCCCCGCAAGCTCATCGTAATCTCCGCTCTGGACTGCGTCTGCGATCCCGATCCCGATGGTGGCCATGGCGATAAATCCAGGCAATCCTGCCGCATGCAGGAACTTGGATCCAGAGAGGATCTGCGTGCTCAACGCGGACTCGAGCGCGGCGATACCAAGCTTGGCGAGCTGTACGGTCGCCAGTATGGTGAGCATCGGCTTCGCAAGGTCGATGGCCGCCCCGAAAACGTCCGACCAGTCGCCTTCCGAGAATCCCTTCTTGAGAGCCTCATACATCTCCCCCACCGGCTCGAAGAAGAACTTGATGACTGGGTTGCTATCTGCCAGATCGCCAAGCATCATCAGGATCGTCCCGAATGTCAGCCCCGCCACTTGCGCGAGATATTCGAGGTTGACGATCAGGTCGGGGATCTGCCCAGCGATCCAGCCGAACAGCCGGGTAATCTTGCCAACAAAGTCGGCGAAGCCTTCGCTTGAGAGGATCGAGTCGACCGCCTTCGCGATGTTGTCGAGGCCGGTCTTCACGTCCGGGAGGATCTTGGATCCGAAGTTGCCAAGCGCGTGCTCGATCGTGTCATGGAAGACCTGTAGTTGCCCGCTGAACGTCTTGTTCATCCGCTGCATCATTCCGTCGAACTTGCCGCCGTTCGTCGTCAGCTGTACGAGCGCCTTGTTGACGTCGGCATAGCCGATCTTGCCAGCCTGGCTCATCGAGAGGATCTCTTCGGTAGTGGCATGCATGCTGTCCGCCAGCGCCTGGATGATCGGCACTCCGGCCTGCGTGAACTGGTTGAGCTCGCGCATCGTGCTCTTGCCACGGGCCCTGATCTTGCCGAAGGCTCCGACAAGGTCGAGCATCTTCTCGTTGTCCCCCATGGCGGCATTGCCGAGCATAACGAGCTTGCCCTGCACGTCTTCGGCGCTCACGCCGAACGCCATGAGGTTCTTGGCGCCTTCGGTGATCGCGTCGAACGAGAGCGGCGTCGTCTTGGCGAAGTTGCGGAGTCCTTCGATGGTATCCTTCGCGGTCTTGGCCGAGCCGGTGAGCACCTCGAACTGCGTCGTTACCGTCTCCAGGTTTGCGGCGACCTTGGTCCCTTTGACAAGCGCGGTGAGGCCGGATCCGAGCGCGGCCAGCATGCCGCCGAGCGCGATCTTTCCCATCCCGCGGAGCGCGGCGTCCAGCTTGCCAGCGGCACCCTCGGCCTCGCCGAGCTGGCGGGCAACCTCTTTAAGCGCTCCTCCCGCTTTGTTGACTCCGTTGATGACGATCTGGACCTTCTGCGCCATGGCTATCTCCTCATCTGCTCACGCTGCATGCGCTCGAAATCCGCATGCCTGAGCTCGTTCCACCTACTACGGATCACGTCATAGACCTCCATGTCCCGCGCGGGCTGGTCGTACAGCCCGCCGGAAACCGGGTACATCACCATGACGCCATCTCCGTCGAGCATCCGCACCGCGTTGTCAACCCACCCCTGCCAGCGGTCTATCAGGACTGCTGGCTGCCTTCCGTCCGGGAGGATGTCGTCCCGGTCGAACCGGGTTGCCCGGTATGACCATTCGGTGACGTCGGAGAGGTCTTCGCGTTCCGCGGCGCTAAAGGGCGATTGTACTCCTGAACGACATTCGCGACCAGGCTGGCAAGATCGGGGTTCGCCACAATGGCGTCCTCTAGTTCCTGCGAGCACCCCTTTGCAGGCTCGCCGGTCACGTCGTCCACCGCAAGGTTTGTCTCTGCAATCCCGTAGCGGATCTCCAGACGGACCGCCTGCTCCATCGGCACGCTCTGCGTGTCGATCAGGCTCGCGATCTCGTCCGGCTCCAACAGCTGCAACGCCTCCGTGTTTGAGACATCCCCGCTCTCCTGGATGTCCTCGACCTTGGCGTATGCGCTCGCCAGCGCCTTCACGTTCATCTGTTTCCGCATTTCAAGCTGCTTCTGCCTGATCTGGTCGTTTTCCGCGACAGTGTGCTTTCTCGGAACGACCCAAAAATCCTGGAACGGCTCGGGGAGATACACCTTCTCCCCGACTACTCCCATGCGCAGCGCATTGCTCAATCTGATACCCATCAGGCACCTACCTTTCCGATCATGTATACGGTCAGCACGTCACCCACGAGCTCAGCATCGTCTACGGCGGAGAAGTTGAGCTCCTGCTGGAGCCAGTTAGTACCGGCGCTCTTCGAGCCGGACGTGTACTGGATCTTCGGCATCTGGAATATGCACTCCTCATCGAGTCCGGACTCGATCGCGCATCCCTTATACTCGAGCAACAACGCGCTCTCCTCGTCGCTCGCGACCTTCCGCGAGAGCTTCTCGCTCGAAGCATCTGCGTCCGCCGGAGTAAGCTTGAGAGTGATGCTTCCGGAGACCTGGAACTTGCCTTGCGCATGCTCGCTCTTGTAGAGCGTGCCTTGCTCCCATCCCTCGTCATCGGCGATGTTGTTGTTCACTTCTAGACTCTGGCTCTTGACGTAGCTGAACGCCACGCCATCGATGTACGTCAGGCCATCGTTGAACTTCATCGGGTTCAGATCACTTTCGCTGTATGCCAGTCCGGATGCTCCCTGCCCGATCTGCTTCTTGAGACCTACCATCGAATAGGAAAGGGTCGCCTTGCCCTTGAGCTCGGCAGAGAGGCTCATGGTGTTGGCCGCGCAGCCGACTGCAAGCACGTTGTCTCCGACGCCTTCCGTCAGGAGGCTCACGGTGCTGTTTTCGCCTTCGCCGTAGTTCGGAGTGAATACGGTACAGTATGCCTTGCTGGTCGCTCCTTTGAGAGGAACCGGCACGGCAGCTCCTGCCGCCTGGGCGCTGATCGGCCAGCATGCGCCGGTAGCGCTGGCGGTATCGGACCCGTTCATCTTCTTCGCTTCGAAGCCTTCGACGGCATTGACCGCGCCCACGATCGACGCGATGGTGCCAGCCAGCGAAATGCTGAATCCCTCGATCGTGGACTCTGATCCGAGCGCTCCGGCCTTGGCCGTGATCTTGTCAGCGCCGATGGTCAGGATGCAGCTCTCCGCGGACCCCTTGTAGTGGATCGCGATCGATCCTACGCAAGGTACCGGCGTGCTCCGCACTCCCAACAGGGACTTGAGCAGGAGCCAGTTCGCCTTGTTCGCCGTGAGCACGGTCGGGATCTCTTGCGAGTATCCTACGGAGTCGAGCGTCGAGCCCGCCTCAGTCCTGCGTCCGACGATGATGCCGGTCTCGCTCTTGGTAACGTCCTCCGCAAGCACCGACACGTCGGTGATCGGCACTCTTGCCGTCACGGCAGCGGAGGTGCCTACCGTGGCCTCCTCTCCGATGCTCAGCTTCACAAATTCCTTCTTAGCCATTGTTTACCTCCGTCCGCACGTGGCAGCTTACCCACGTGACGTACTGCTTGATATTTGTCGTGCCGCGGAATCCCGCGTCACCCTGCTCCTCATGCCTGATATCCCAGACGTATTCCGACGAATGCTTGTCGCGGAACAACGTATCGATCGCCGACGCGTATGCCATGATGTCGATGATGTTCTGATCCGCATCTGTACCGGAGACGAACACGCCGACCGCGACCGACACGACCGTCTCCGAAATGCCCTGCTCCTCGCTCTCGTCCTGGCTGCTGTCAGGATAGATGAGGACCGCGGGGTAGAGCTTGCCGTTTGCTGCGGCGTCGTTGATGCCGTAGTATGCTACAGGCGTGACAGGCTCGGCATGATCCGTCTCCCACTGCTCAACGCAAGCAGGAAGATTCTCACGGATCACATCGAGCACATCCTCACATACCCTCAGATAGTCGACAGCTAGTGTCATTGCCAGAGCCTCCCTTGCTTGAGCTCCCAGAGGAGCTGACGGTCAGCCGCCTTCATCGCCCTCCCGCTGTCGCGCGTGCGCCGAATGCTGTTGTAGAACCAGGGCCGTGGCTCGACGTGGACAGTGCCGGAGGCGATGAACGGCGGGTAGCCGTACTTGTTGTTGATGTTGCTCATGACGCCATGACGGCTCGCGAACGACAAAGCCTTCGCGGAGATGTCGGCACCGTAGTACTCGTAGATCGCGGAGAGATTGCCTCCGTACAGCGTGGTGCGTCTCGACCGACGACCCATGTGCTTGTACCAGATGCTCTTGTTGTACCTGCAGGAGCGCTGCGTGAACCGCTCGCGGTTCGCCTCCCGCGCGTCGTCCTTGTACTGCTTCGCGACAGCACCAACAACATCTGTCACAACTTCCTGGTTGCTGGCGAACTTCTCCAGCGTCTCCTTGAGCTCGGTGTTGAACTCCACCAGCTCGCCGCGTCTGAGCCGATCCGCCTTCTGCCTTGCCATCAGTGCGCCTCCGGGAGTGCAAGCGACTCCAGCGCCTGCCGGTCAAGGAGCGTCAGGTCGAAGTCGTAGGTGATGTTCGTGCCGTCGGACTGGTTGACGGAGCGATAGCCATAGGCATGGTCGTTCAGCTTGGTCAGGTTGCTCGATATGTAGTGGATCGCCGCAGCCATCGCCTCCGCCGGATAGGCGTCGGTCTCGTATCCCGCCGTGTATACAACCTGATAGACATTTCTGCCTCTAGCGAACGGACTGTCGAGCGACTCGACCATCCCCATGCGCTCGTAGAGCTTGAGCCTGGAGACGTCCAGCTCGACCGCATCGTCGAAGGCCCTTGCCGCGGAATACCGGATCGAAGATATGGATATGATAGGAGCGGCGGGAAGCAACAGCACATATGAGCCTGTGCCATCAACCAGATCGGTGCGCTCGGCCTTGTCCAGGTCACTCCGTCCCGCGAGCCGTTCGGCAAGCGAGGACACGGCCCCTATCAGGGTCGTCACGAGCTCCTTCTGCTCGTCTGACAACCGCAGACTCCTTTGCGCGAACTCCCAGCTGATCAATCTCGTACTCATCGATATCCTCCGGCAAGAGCCCCGGCGGCATCGCCGCCGGAGCATGTACGTCACGCGGTAGCGCTCACTCCGAGGATCGCGCGGTAGTCGACGATGTCAGCGCCGCAACGGGCTTCGGTGTAGAACGTGACTGCTCCCTTGGTGGTGTACGGATCGCGGAGGACGGTCATGCCTTCATGCTCCTTGATCATGTACCCCCTCTTGAAGTCGCCGAGCAAGATGAAGACGCCAGCGTCGCTTGCCCCAGGCATGAAGTCGTCGATGTAGATCTTCTTTCCGAAGAGCATTCCATCGTACTCTTCGTTGATCGGCTGCGCGACCAGCGGGCGCTTGTCGCCATCGACCCAACCGGCGATCTCCGCATAGGTGGAGGAGTTCATCACCCACGCCGCGTTCGGGCGATACCGGTTCTGCAAGATAATCGGGAGACGGGACAGTACCTGCCAGGGATTCGTCTCTCCGAACGCCCCCGCCGCGCCGGTCTTGAGCGCGTTGAGCTTGCCCCACTTCAGGTCACCCCGGTCGGTGATGATGTTGACCGTGTGGCTCAGCACGCCGACTGGCTGGTTGCTCGCGGCTTTGCCGCTGACAAACGCCTCGGCCATCACGTCGCCCAGAGCCTCGGAGATCGCGGCGTTGACGCTCTGGAGCAGGGAACCGTCGTCATCGCCCATCGCCTCGTTGGAGACCTGCGGCATGGCGTACATCGTCTGCTGGGCGATGTCGATCTTGGCGAACTCGGGATCCTTGCTCGCTGCGCGGGCGCCACCCTCGGCGACCCATCCGCCAGCGGTTCCGCTGGTGCGGACCCTGAGCGTGTAGACGCCACGCTTGGTGCTGGACACGTTCGCCAGGCGGTAGATCGCGCTCTCGCTGCCAGCGGTATCCCTGATGCCCTGCTCCACCTCGCCAGGCATGTAGACGCCGGTGCTCGGATCCTCGGTCAGCAGGTCCTTGTACTGCGACTGCTCGCGGCCACGGTAGTACGCGACAAGCATCTGCGCGTGAGCCTTGCTCTTGTCATCCGGCTTTGGAGGAGCGGCATCCAGCTTGCGCTGGAGGTCAGCCAGGGCGTCGTCGTACTTCTTTGCGAGGTCGTTCAGCTTCGCGCTGATCGAGTCGTCGCTCGGCATTGCCGCGAGCCGGTCTTCAAGCTTTTTCTGCTCCTGCTTGATGCTGTCAAGAGCGTTCAAGCAATCATCAATCGTAACTTTCTCTGCCATAATAGTTTACCTCTCCTTATAGGATCTGATAGCAGACAACAGCCTCCCGTAGTCCGGCTCGTCAGGCTCCGCAGCATCCCGCTGCGCATAACCCTTGGACAGGATCGCCTTCGCGACCTTGGCGGAGAACCCGGCATCCCGCAGGGCAATCTCCGCGTCACGGATCGTCAGTCCGGCCTCATCCGCCTCGTAGAATGCGGGCGTATGCCGATATCCATAGGCACGCGGCACGATGCATGCCGCCGCCTTCTCCTGGTCGACGGAGGTCGCGAATCCGTAGTCTTCCGCTTCCTTCGTCGAGAGCCAGGTTTCCTCGTCCATGAGCCGCTTCGCCTCGTCCTCATCGAGCGATGTGTGCCCGACATAGATGCTTACGATGGTGTCCCTGATCTTGTCGAGGTCGTCCGCGGCCTTGCGTAGGGTTGCGGCATTGCCTGACACCCACGTCCACGGGTTGTGGATCATGACCATCGAACCATCGTGCATGACGCGCTCATTACCTGCAAGCATGATCACGCTCGCGATCGATGCCGCAAGCCCAATCACATGCACTGTCAGGTCGTCGAATGCCGCGAGGTGGTTATAGATTGAGATTCCCTGGAAGACATCGCCACCAGGACTGTTGAGGTAGAGGTCGACATGACTATGCCGATATTGCAGCGTTGCGTTGATGAACTCCTTGCTGCTCGTGCTGGTCCCGTCGCCCCAATAGTCGTCTCCGATCTCGCCGTCGATCATGATCTCCACGGAATCGGCCTTGTCCTGGATTTTGTACCACTTACTCATTGCTATCCTCCTTGAGGGGTTGCCCGACGACCTGCATGTTCGCGGGACGCAGATACTCGTCTCCGCCGTTAATCGGATTTAGATTCTCTTTTTTGCGGATCTCGTTCGCGCTCATCCATCCGGCATTGCGAGCTTGCGTGTATGCGTTGTAGCGGCTTTGGATGTCGCCACGCTCGATGCCGTCCATTACGAACTCGCAGTGGAGCGACCGGTCTCCCGATACGTCCCAGATGCACTGGCGGGTCAACGCCTGCTCGATGCGGCGGCACCATGGGACCATCGTGAATGTCTTGAACTGTATGCCTAGATTCTCAATGTTGGAGAAGGTGCCATGCTCGAGGTCGCCGATCAGCGGAGGCGAAACACGAAACAGACCGCAAATCTCTTCCTTCGTGTACCTTGCGGTTTGGAGGAACTGGGCGTCCTCATTGCTGACGTTTATCGGGACCAGCTTCTTGCCCTGATCCAGGATCGCGATCTTATTGCCGTTCTCCGCACCCCGGTAGGTGAGGTCCCAGGTCTCTTTGAAGCGCTTGGCCGCCTGGTCGTCCATCTTGTTCGGCGTCTCGATCGCGAGGTTCGGTGCCGCTGAGTTCTTAAAGAATGAGCCTCCATACTCGCCGATCGCGATACCGCGGCCCACCGTGTCGGCTTGGCTTTTGAGAATGCTCTTTCCGTCGTGGGTCTTGATGTAGAGCATCTGGTCTGTCGTGTAGGTCTTGCCTTGATACACAAACTCGTACCGCCAGCTGTCGGTGACACGCACTTGGACGCTGTCGGGATCACGGATCAGGTCGAGCGCGACGATGTCGCGACCGACCCGGCGCTTGAAGGCGAACGCCCTGCCACGCAGCGCGAGGTCCCACATGACGAGCTCAAACATGTCGAACGCATCGTCTATTGGGTTCGGGGTTGCCAGAGTGCGGACAAACGGAAGGTCGTTCGGATCGACCTCTTCCTCTTCCGCCCTCCCGTCCTCCCATTTTTTCCGGTAGACCTTGATCGGGAATGAGGCAAGCGTTTCTGCCAAGACATTTACACAGGAATAGACGGAAGCGAGCTGTGACGCGATCTCAGGCGTCACAATCTTGCCGACGGAATGGGCCTGATACCCGGTGCTCCACCATGGATATTGATTCCAGCCAAGCTGGCTAGCGGCCATCCTGAGAATGAATCTAGGCAATCTCATATTACAAACACCTCTCCGTCGTCGCTCGCTGTCTGCTCCTGGTCGCCGTTGAGGTAGAGACCTGTCGCCATGATGGCGGCGACCACCCCGTCTATGCGCCTCGAGCTGTGCGCGAGAGCTTTCTTGCTCGGCTTAATATTCCCTGCTGGGTCTGATTCTATCGCAGTACATTGTAAATTCCAAGCCATAATCGGGTTACGATCGTGAACTATACGTCCGTCTAGTACTGCCTTTTCGAAATTTTTGCTTGCCGGGCTCATGCTTGCGAAGCCTTGGCGGAACTTTACCATCGGCACTCCTGCGTCCTGAAGATGGTTTACCAGCTGGCTTGCATTCCATGGGTCGTAGCCGAATGCCTGGATCTGGAGACCGTACGTCTCGATGAGCTGCATTACATCCTTCTCAATATAGTCCTGGTCGACCGTGTTGCCAGGTGTCGTGGTGATCCAGCCCTGATCTCGCCAGAGAGCGTAGGGAACGTGGTCCTGCCTGCTCTTCTCATCGATGATCTGGGCTGGCATGTAGTAGTGCACAAAAATCGCCGACTCCTTCTCCAAGTCTTCCGGAGGGAACGCGATGGCGACAGCCGACAGGTCGATGCTGTTGGACAGGTCGACCGCGCAGAAGCATTCTCGGCCCGCGTAGCCATCCAAGCTGATGTTGCGCCCGAGCGCGTCCCACACGTCGTCCCTAATCCATGTAGTGGCGGAATCGACCCACTGATTGAGGTTCTTCGTTCTGATCAGCGCCTGCTTGCGCGGGTTGCTGAGCGCCTCCTGGATGCGCGCCTCAATGTAAGACGGCTCGACAGAAACGCCTAAATTAGGATTGGCCTTGACCGCATTCTTGAGGTCGGTCCAGTCGTCCCCTTCGTCAAGCTCGTACATGAGTGGGAAGAATGCGTCAGCCTTCTCTGCTCCGGTCAGGACGCGGATCGCCTGATCACGCTCTTCCGCATAACACGGATAATTCTTGTTTGCACCAGCCGTCGTGATGATGAACGTCAGCGGCTGCTCGCGCGCGCCCATGCCGGACTCCATGACCTCCAACATCTCGTTGGTCTTGTGCGCATGGTACTCGTCGATGATCGCCATGTACGGGTTGAGTCCGTCTTCCGTACCGCTGTCGGCTCCTACCGGCTTGATCACGCTGTTTCCCATTTTGACGGTGGAGTTCATCTTGTACGTGTGGCAGCGGGCACGGAGATAAGGTTGTTTCTGGATCTCGTTGTTGATCTCATCCCATGCGAGCTTTGCCTGGTCGCGTTTCGTGGCGCAGCAGTAGATCTCACACCCCTCTTCCCCGTCAAGGAAGAAGATGCCGTTTGCGATGCATGCGGCCAGCGTCGTCTTGCCGTTCTTCCTGGCGACCTCGATGAACACCTTGCTGAAACGCCTGAGACCTGTATCCTTCCGCCGCCATCCGTGAATCATGGCTACAATGAACTGCTGCCAGGGCTCAAGATGGATCGTCTCGTTGTGCCGTGCCCACTTGCCCTTTGTGTGCTTGAGCAACTGTGCGAACATGATGTACTTTGACGCGATGTCTGGACGGAATATATATGGGTAATTCTTCTTCTTGCTCGCCTTGAGGTCGTCCACATGGCGCTTGACAGCCAGCTTGACCCAGCGGCATGCGACCTGTACCCCTGACGTGACGTCCTTGATGTACTGGTCATATGTGGTCGGATAGGGTCTTGCCGCCTTCGTCATCCGAGCGCCCCCTGGAGTAACTGCTCCATCGGATCCACATCCTCATGCTTGTCCGAGATGTCGATCTTGTTGCGGTCGGCGGGACTGATGCCGAGCTTGCCGCAGAGGGCGGCATATGTCGCCTCGCACTTCTCCAGGGCTATGAGCTCCGGCATCGCCTTGCGCAGGTATCCCCGCGACTCATAGTAGTCGGAGAGCGAACGTGTCTTCCCGTTGCCGTCATGATAGATGGCGTGCTGGTTCTCCTTCATTCGCTGCCAGACATTCGCCGCTTCCTCGAGGATCGCCATGTCGACATCACCGAGCACGCCCATGTCCGCCAGCGCTTGCCCGATCTGCGTCCACCAGCGGCGCCCATATTTGCCGATGCCCGCCGGTGCGGCAGGGAAGACGGCCGAGCTTACCTTCTTCGCCTTCGGTTCCTTCTTCGGGTTGCGATCAGCCCTGAAGGTTCCTTGAAGGAGCTTCAGGGAGGAGGGTTTACGGGGTCTTGCCATCGTCAGGACCCCCATTTTTCAAAAAATGAATTTTGCCATAACTCGAGCCGAAGTCCACGCGCGGTCTATGCCCGTCATCCTCCAGAGATTTCACCCCCCCTAGGGGTGTCGTGGAGGACTGGACTGGCTTCACACGGTTTCCGAACCCGCCGTCATGCGCTGCGGTCTTGCGGCTGTGATCGGCATGGAGTCTGGGCACCAGCGAGTATGCCCAATGGTTCGGTTCGCGGGACGGGTCGTATGGCGGATTGTGGTCGACGTCGTACAAGCGCCACTGGTCCTCAGGGATCCCTGCCATGCGCAGCACGTACGGACGAACTACTGTCTGCCAGTACCTGTCGTATCCACGTGCCGATGAGCTCTTCGTGTGCGTGCGGTCCTTCCCGGAGCGGTTGTGAGGGCAGTCCGTGCAGACGGCATGTATGCCGTCGCATATGCGCCGCTTCGTCGCGCAGAAGAATCTCTCGCAAGTGTTTGCCAATACCGCACCTCTATATTCAATGCCTAACACGGAATATTACTTGCGTCAACTCTTCTTACACGTGAAACTTCTGTTCCATTGTCTGGATCTGTATACAGATAGCTCGACTTGCCCAAGTCCAGCCTGTGAGATGATCGCCTTGGCAGTCTCGTCTCCTGACAGCACAGGTGTGCAGAGATGCGCCGCTATCACTGACGTGACTGGCGCAACCGCTGGATCGCACACCCCTCGATACCTGCACCATCCGGAGATAGACTTCAGACAGCATTCACAACTCTTCATCCTGATAGATCTCCTTCACCACCACGTCCACATGCGCGTCTTGATGCGTGTACTCAAGTGACGCACTCAACTCCGCCACCTGTCTGTCGTCATGCCATACATGAGCGCGAGTACAGCCGTCCATGATTCCCTTGACTAGGTTGTCGATGTCGCCTGTCCCTCTGATTGGACGCGGTCGTTTTGCGTCGTCTGTGTCGATGAGCGCGGAATCAGCTTTCTTCATCCTTATAGGAGACTTGCGGTAGATGATGACACTCATCGATACCGGACCTTCTAGCGTGCGTGAGTGATGACGGCCCTCATGCGCCTTGATTGCGACAATAGTCAGCCAGTCGGAGTATCGCTCCGGGGTGTATACGACTGGACAGCTGTTACCACGGCCAGCGAATCTCGGCCTAGATGCGGGGACTGCTTCCCCTGCAATTGTAAATCTGACCTCCATATCATCTCACTCTTTTCATCGGGATCGAGTCTACGTACTCGCCATAGGGGCTGAATATTTCGAACGTCAAGTCCATGTCCATGCCATCCGCTCTGCTCCTCGCCACATACTCCCCACTGCGGTATACGTGGAGCGCCTTCCGCTCCTTTCGTGACAAGTGTGAGCGACCAATCAGCTCGTAGTACGTGTCGCCCTCGCTGAACGTCATGTCTTCCGGAAGGATTGGGCTATGAACGACATGCCCCGTCTCACTGTTCTTGTACTTGAACCATTTCTTGCGCTTCATTTTTTCGTCTCCTCTTCAAGGAGAGCCTCGATGCCGTCCCCTTCCATGATGGTGTGGATGCCGTTCAGGAAGCCCTTCTTGAGCCGGTCTTTCCTGCGCTCCGAGATGTTTGCACGCTCGATTGCGATACGGTATATGCAGGCGACGGTCTTGCTGGACGCATCCAACAGCGCCAGCCTCACGAGCGTGTCGTCCTCTCCTTCTACGAGTCTCGAGAAGAATTGCACGACCTTGTGCATCTTCTTCAGGCTCTTCTCCACTTTCTCTTCATTGACACGCCAAGCCGATTTTGCTTCAGCCATTTTGTTCTCCTCCTCAAATTCCATTTATTCCATATGTGTCTGTAGCGAACCGGTGCGGAAGATTCTGTATCCCGTCTATCACCATCCGCTCGTAGCAGAACCAGAAGCATGAACGACAGGTCGGGATGTTTGTGTCTGCCCTCTGCATCATCATTTCTTTGTCTCCTCCTTTACAGAATCCCATCCCAAGTCTGTCACCTCGCGCCTTTCGTTCGGGTCTAGCCAATAGTCGATGACAGACAAATATTTGGCCTTCTCGATGGCTTCCTCTTTGCTTTCTGCCTCTACATCTCTAAGGTAATCTGTGACTACCCTATGCCGTACCGTGTACTTCATTTATTCTCCTTCTCCCAGCTGTCGAACGTCTTTCCACGGATATCGCCATAGAGCGGTGTCCGTCCAATCACAGCAAGCACATTGCTCGCCGGTATCTGGTTCTCGCTCCACTTCATCACCAGCGTTCCGTTCGGCTTCAGTACACGCCAGCACTCAGAGAAGCCCTCTTGTATGGTCTTCTGCCAGTCGCTGGGGAGCCTTCCGTACTTCTGCGCCATGTAGCTCCTCTCTCCGACCACATTGAGGTGCGGAGGGTCGAACACTACATGGAAGAAGGAACAGTCCTGAAACGGAAGCTTCCTGAAGTCAGCGATGACGTCCGGCTTGACGGTGAACTTGCGCCCGTCGCACAGCGTCAGCTCTTCCTCCCTGTTGTCGCAGTAGAGGACTGACGGGGCATGCTTCTGGTAGTAGAACATCCTCCCTCCGCAACAGACATCAAGCACAGACATCATCTCTTGTCCTCCATCCAGAAATCAAAAACCTGCTTCCCGTCCGTCCAGTCAGTAGGAAGTCCGTCTGCCTTGCGCTTGTCCACCATGCGCTGGAAGGTCCGCACCCATTGTTCTCGGAACTTCGGCCAGCGGGCGAACTCCCGCTCACGCTCCTTTTTCCCTGCCATTGGGCACCCGATGCATCCGAGCCGCTCGAAGCCCTCGTCATAGAGTGAGCAGTAAGGCATTCCTTCCTGGACGATGTACCGCCAGACCTCCGTCTCGCCCCAGTCGACGATGGGGTTGCATATGTATTTTCGTTTCGGCACGCAGTGTTCCAGCACCCGTCGGTCTGCGTCGTTGTCGGCATTAAGGATCTTCGCCTTGCCCGCGTCGTTGTAGGTCTCGTAGATCCCTCGACTGTTCCGCCTCCTCGCGCTCTCCGCCCAGCGCACCCCGGTCACGACAAAGCGGCCTTCGCCCCATCTCTCCTTCAGTTCGCTACAGCAGTAGCGGGCTATCCGTGTCGGCGGAATGCGTTTTCGCACGCACAGCTGCCAGATGGTGGTGTCTGCCCTACGCATCGTCACGTCAGGAAAGTTCTTGCGGATGAACCAGACAAGCTCCGGCGGGTCGATGCCGGTCAGGTTGTAGAAGAAGTCGCAGCACTCGTGCATATGCTCACCGAATGCCTTCCGGCACAGCAAATAGACACACTCACTGTCTTTCCCGCCGGAGAAGCAGACGTACAACTTGCCCATGCCAAGACGAGTAGAGAAGCGGTATGCGTCCCTAATTCGCTCGACCGCGGTGTTGATTGCGTCGTCGATGCCGAACAGGAAGTTACTTTCGGTGTATTGCTCGCGCTTGGTCATCGTTTTTCTCCTTTTCCGCCTCTTCTTGACTGTCGAACCGCTTGCAGAACTTGCCTTCCGTGATAGGCACCTCGACGTACCAATATTTCATTTCCCTTCCCATCGTGTCAGTCATCTTCCACCTCCACCAAATCCCACTTGTCCTCTGTGACAAGCACATCGTCCGCAGGCTCGTCCTGCTCATACATCCTGTACGCCATCTCCCGTGCCTCAGCCTCGCTGTCAGCCCAGACGACATACTCGACCTGCATGCCGAGATTGTGCCTCAATGTGTACATGTTCACGATATTCCTCCAATCCGATGATCGTGTCCGGTCAGCGCATAGCAGCAGTCGGCGACTCTGCTGAGAAATCCACCGGTGTAACGAGCCGAGAAGTCGCTCTGGCTGAGGTTGCTCAGCATGATTGTCGGCTTTAGCCCGACGCGGTGATCAACGAGCTGCTCAAGCACCGCAAGTCCGTCTCGCGACGGGCTCCATTTGC
>Ga0256406_1001472_pt1 | contig 37869 bp, 28 predicted proteins | sample RumenRJG_03DNA_FD_185986 | JGI IMG/M metagenome (GOLD analysis project Ga0256406, IMG submission 185986) | Bovine rumen microbial communities from Lethbridge, Alberta, Canada - RJG_03 | ecosystem: Host-associated > Mammals > Digestive system > Stomach > Rumen | place: Canada: Alberta | collected... | reverse complement strand
GGCGACGACGGCCGGCGCCGTGGACACGGACAAGCTGACTATCGACAAAGTGACCTTTGACGGTCTCGTGTCGGGTGACAGCAAGAGTGATATCATCACGGATGCGGTGCTCGATACGCTGAACAAGAATGGCAACTACTATAAATTTAATAAAGAAAAGAATGCCTATGTGCCGGACGCGCATGTAGCCCGCGACGGTAATAACAAGGTCACAACGCAAAAGGTCAAATACACGGGCCTGAGCTCGGCCAGCAATAACTATCTCTTTGACACGGATACCGTGGAGGGTGAGGGCACCATCGATGCCCTCGCTATCAAGGATGTTACGCTGGCGAAAAAACAGGCTATCACCAAGGTCTACGACGGAAATGCCTCGGTCGCGCGTGACGCCTACGACCCACAGAGCCAGACGGCGCAGGCGGCCACGGAATTCGTGGGCGACCTGAGTACCGAGGTCAACGGCCATACCATCACGCTGGACTATACCCTCAGGGACGCCAACTATACCGATGACAGCGGCGCGAAGCAGAAGAACGTGGGCAAGGCAACGCAGGCCCGCTTTGTGCTGCAGGTCTCGACCGATGGTGATAATGGCGACTATTCCCTCGCGGGCGGCGGTGACGCCAACTATACGCTCGATCAGGATGGCAATGTCGTCAAGGATCTCGTGCTGGACAAGGGTAAGGGTGACGGCATCACGGCGCGCCACATCTACGCCCGCGCAGCATTGGAGCCGGTGAAGGACTACGATGGCACGAAAGTCGTCAAGAAGGACGGCAAGGCCGTCAGCGGGGCCGATGTGGTCACACTCACGGGCATGCTCGATGCCGATAAGGGCGACAACGCGAGCACGGCACTTTACACGAGCAAAGATGTCGTGCGCAATCAGGACGGCAGTGTCGGTACGCAGACGGTGAAATATACCGTCACGCTCCATGGTGACAGTGCTACGAACTATGAGGTTTATAAAGATAGCGATCACAGCCAGGCGGTGACGCTGGATCAGGCTGGCGCCCTCACGAGTGATGGCATTATCAACCCGCTCGATACGAAGGTGCATTTCAGCACTATCAGCAAGACCTATAACCAGTCGGCGGCCATCGACAGTGCGACGCATGCCGATGAGGATAGTACCAAGCAGACGCTGGCTACGGTGAACAATCTGCAATCACATGCAGACGGCACCACGACGGCGCAGGATGAGGTCAACGTCAATATCGATACGAATAAATCGTCCTTTGATTCGCCGAACAAGGGTGTCAAGACCCGCAAAGTGACCTATCAGTTCACGCTGAGCGGCGCCGAGGCGAACGACTACAACCTCACGAACGACGGCCTCACCTATACGACGGATGCGTCGGGCAACCGTACCTATACGTTGACGGTAGAGGGCAATACCATCAGCCCGTATACGCTGAGTGATAGCGATATCGTGATCGGCTTTAATGACATCAATAAGGTCTACGATGCGACGACAACGCTGGACAATCCCGAGAGCTATATCAATACGAAGGATAAAACGAAAGATATCGGCTTTAAAATTGCAGGCTATACGGTAGGCACGGGTGACTACAGCATCAAGTCGGCGGCGTATCAGAGCGTGAACGTCACGAATACTAAGGCGGACTATACCTTTACGCTGTCTGATACGATGGTGGAGAACTTTGACTTTAGCAAGGTGTCCTCGACCTTGTATCAGGGCAAGGCAGTGACAAAGGATGGCGACAACGAGGTCTATTGGCACCCCACTGCCACTATCACGCCGAAAGACCTCACAGCTACGCTGACGAAGACACCGGCGGACAGCACCATTTTCAAGGATTACGATGGCACCAAGGCAGTCTATCTGAATAATGATAAGAACTCTCCGCTGAGCGGCAGCACGCTCAACAGTAAAATCAAGTTCGAGGGTTTCGTCGATGGCGATACCGTGGCGCTCGATACAGCTAAAACCACGGCGCTTTATACCGATGCCAACGCCAGCGATACGGCGGGCAGCAAGACGGTGGAGTATACGCTCGCGCTCAAGGACACGACGGGCGGCACGCATGCGGGCAACTATCGTATCAATTATGATGCAGGTACGAAGCAGGCAAATAATGTGCTGAAGGGCAAGGGCACCATCAACCGCCGTCAGCTTACGCTGAAAGTGGCGGACGATGCGCTGACCAAGACCTATGACAGTACACCGACACTCTCGACGGACAGCAAAAAGAAAATCGGTCTCGACGGTTTGCAAAACGGCGATACGCTGGTGCTGAACGTCGATAAAATCAACGCTGTTTACGGTAAAAATGACAGTACGGCGGAGAAGTTTGAGCAAAATGGCGATTCTGAGCAAAATGGCGATGTCAACTGGGATAGCAAAGCTGGAAAGGCGTTGTCCAAGACTATCTATATCTCAGGCCTCAAGAATGCGGCGGCGAACGGTACGGGCACGGCGGATTTTGCCACGAACTATAAAATCGACGATACGCGGTTCTACAGAAGAGAAGATGGCAAAGGCCATATCAATCAGCTCGACTTGACAGAGGATAACATCGAGACCGGCTGGGAGGGGACGATTACCAAGCAGTATGATAATACTGACAAAGTTCTCGACCCGAAGAGCCATTTCTATATTCGCGTCAAGGCAGGGGTTGTCGGTACGGGCAGTGATGTTGTGCCGATTGAATATGATTTGGGCAATGCCGTCTATGCCAATGGCCAGAAGGATGTTACTACCGCACCGGTAAACGTCGTTTATACGGTCACGGGCCTGACCAAGACTAAGTTGAACAATTTCAATATGACGACGGCTTTGGCAAATTCGTTTGCGCATGATTATCAGACGACCGGTACCATTACGCCGCGCCATTTGCTGGTATCCACCCAGATGGCGGACGAAATCAGCAAGGTCTATGATGGCACGACCACCATCGCGCAGACGGATCCGCAGACCTATAATCAGACCAAATCCAACGTGCTCATCAAGAAGCTGCTCACGGGCACGGCTAACGATGATGGTGCCAGCGTGACCATCACGCCGACCTATGCGGACGAGAATGTCAGCTACAGCGGCGGCTATAGTGACGCCAACGTCACGACCAAGGATGTGAACTTTGGCCTGGCCATCAAGAACGGCACGGCGGGTAACTATGTGTTCTATGATGCCACGGACACGAATAAATTGCCGCAGAATGCGGACACCAAGTTGCAGACCATTACGGCACCTAATGCAGGTAAAATCACGACCGCGACGTTGACGCTCAAGGATGTATCACTGGCCAACCGTGTCTATAATGGCGAGTCGAATGGCGAGTCGGACATCGATATTACGGATATCGACACCGCGGGCATTACCTTTACCTTGGACGGCTTCAAGAAAGATGCCGACAAGACGCTGGATAATTTCGCGGGTGACGCGAATATCAAAAAAAATAATATCAAGGGCAAATACGGCGCGGCTGCGACCGAGGATGCCTATGATGTCAACCGCGATACCACGGACGGTACGGCAGGTACGGATACACAGGGCAAGGACTATGGTTACAAGGCTGTTTACTATAGCGACCTCAACGATGCTTTGCAGAAACTGCGTGAAAGCGGTAGTACTGATGCGATCAAAACGATCGCGGGGAACTATACCATCGGCAATACGCAGTATTTCGCGGCGGCCAAGCGGCGCGGCGTGATCCGTCCGCTCGCTATTACGGCGGCGGCCGTGCGGGAGAACCTGATGGGCACGACGAAGGTCTACAATGGCAACGCTTATGTCGATAAGGCCAATCTGAAAAAGAATCTGGCCTATGGCGTGGTGCTGGATACGCAGGCAGGTGAAGCTAAAGATAAAGATTTTAACTATGACGATACAGACCAGCGCTACCAGTGGGTCAATATCGACTATCAGCTGGCGGATGGTGACGGTGCAGCAGTCTATGATGCGGGCAAGAATGTCGGCAAAGACCTTGCTATCACCTATACCATCAGCGGTATCACTCCGGAAAAGTTGCATAATTTCGCGATGGACAGTGGCGCACAGAACGCCGTCATCGGTACGCATCATGCCAACAAGGGCGCGATTACGCCGAAGACGGTGACGGTGCATCTGGCCCAGACCAAGGACATCAACAAGGTCTACGATGGCAATGCGCAGGCCAAAACGCAGAATATGCTCGTCATCGACGACGGTATCCTAGCGGGCGATGTTGGTAAGGTCAACGTGGCGCTGACGGATGGTTACTATACCGACGGCAGCGGCACGGCGGACAAGAATGCCGGTACCAACAAAAATATCAAATACACGGTGACGTTGAGCAAGAGCGATGCGGGCACGGATACCGATAAGGAGAACTACACCCTCGTGGCGCAGGATGATACTGCCTATCCGTCTACGGGCAATACGCAGACAGAGACGAAAGAGCTCGACGCTACGGGCACCATCAGCAAACGGCCAGTATATGTGCATTTCACGGATGACCGGTCGCCGACGGGGCTCGACAAGGCCTATAACGGCAGTGGCAACACGACCTATACTACCGATGCGGCCAAGCTCGCGGCGGCGCAGGGCAAAGTGACCGTCGTGAAGGCTGGCACCGAGTCGGGCTTTGTGACCGGCGATGATGTACAGCTTGATAGCGGCGCGATTACTGTCAACTATGCCGATGGCAACGTAGCGCGCGATGCGGCAGGCAAAGTCACAACCAAGGATGTTTACTTTGCCAACTTCCAGGGTACTGGTGCCGATAAAGATAATTATGACTTTAAGACAAAAGAAGCTGATTCGACTAAGCTTACGGCGAAAAACGGCGGCACCATTACGCCGCTGACGCTGGGCGTCAGCCTCAAGGACGCCAATCCTACGAAGGAATACGACGGCACAAGCAACGTGTCGGCGGCCTATGCGGCGGCTCCGGCTTCTACGACCTCGAATGTGGCTGTAGATCGCACGAACCTTGTGACGGGCGACAGCATCAACGTCAGCTTTGCCAAGGACGCTAACGGCCATACACTTACGCCGCAGTATGCGGATAAGCATGCGGGCCAGAACATCGGTGTGGATTATTTCCTGCAATGGGATAATCAGAACTATGAACTGGTGCGTACGCCGACGGGCACGCAGAGCACTAACGATGTAACAGTGGCGGCGGATGGCAATGGCCTCACGACGACGCTGCACACGACGGCGGGCAGTATCACGCCGCGCGTGCTCAGTGTGGCGAACGTGGCACAGGCCGAGAAGACCTATGACGGCAACGCAACGGTCAACAACGCGGCGGCCAATATCACCTTTGGCAACGTGGTGAGCGGCGACACCCTCGGCCTCACGGCTGCTGGCCTCTATGACAGTGCGCAGGCGGCGCATAACGAGCAGGAGGACGAACAGGGGCATCAGGTCACCTATAACCTTGCAATCAATAATGCTGACTATAAACTGGCAGACGCGACGGTTACGGGTACCGGTGTCATTCACCGCCGTGGCCTCGTAATCAAGGCTGACCCTGCCTCGGTGCGGGCTGGTGAGGCGATGCCGAGCTTTACCGGCAGCGTGAGCAACTGGGCCACGGGCGAGGATGGTTCGTCCAGCTTTGCGTTCCAGACGGAGCCTGAGGTGACGACGCAAATCCCGGGTGAGTATGCAGTCTATGGCTGGTACAACGGCGCTACGCAGGGCAACTATGGGCAGAACTATACCTTTGCCCAAGACCCGGCCAATGCTACGGCCTTCACGGTCGAGCTTATCGACCCGGGCAAGGAATACCACGAAAATGTCAACCCGCGGCAGCAGTTTATCCCCGACCATACCACCTACAGTCAGAGTTCACATGACGGTGTGGGCGGTTTCGTCAAGCCACCAGAGGCGCAGGTGGCCTACATGGTCAATCAGCAGCTGGTGCAGTATGCTGGCAGCCAGAGTGACAACAGCAGCGCGGCGCAGCTGGGACAGAACACGTCCCTGCAGGGTGTGTATACTTTGCAGGATACAGGCACGGTGCTTGGCAGCATGAGCATTCAGGCTGCGGACGTGGTGAACCTGGAGGGTGACAACCGTCTCGACCTGACCGATGCGACCACGACGGCCGAGCAGGCACCGAGTGGAGAGATTGCGATTGTGAGCGAGGACAACGCGAGCATCGCCATCGAGAGTGAGGATAATGCGCGTATTGCCATCGAGCAAGAGGGCTGATAGCGAGATAGTGAGGAAAGGAAGCAGAGCATGGTGAGAGCAAAGCAGAGCAGGACGCGGGGGATGTTGGCCTTGACGGTAGCCCTTTGTCTGGGGAGTACCGTGGCTGCGGCGGCACCAGCGGTGCCCCAGCCGCCGCGTGAGGTAGATAACTCGATCGCGGCCCTGCCGCATAATCCCGGTCTCGAGCAGAAACAGCCTGCACAGGCTGAGGCTCAGGTCGAAAATCAGACACCGGCGGCACCAGCGGGGCCGGATGAGGTGAAATTCACCATCCGTAATTTCCGCTTTGAGGCGCCGGAGATGATTTTGGACAAGGAGGATTTGTCGGCCATCCTCGAGCGCGCTATGGGGCGTGAACTGACGCTGGCGGAGCTCAACCGTACGGTTAACGAGCTGACGACTTACTGCCGTCAGCACGGCTATCCGGCGTCGGCGGCCTATGTGCCAGCACAGGAGAGCACGGACGGGGTCGTACTCATCCGGGCACTGCCGGGACGTCTGGGCGAGGTGCAGGTGGAGAACCACAGCCAGCTCAAGTCGCGTGTGGTGCAGGGCTTTATCAACGGTCTGCATGCTGGCGATATCATCAACACCCCCGAGCTCGAGACGGCATTGTACAACATTTCCAGCGTCAGCGGCACGCGGGCCGTCGGTGTGCTGCGGCCGGGCAAGGCTTTTGGCACGAGTGACCTCACGGTGCGCATCGAGGACGGCAAGGGGACGAATACCGTGCTTTACGCCGAGAACTACGGCAGCTACAATTCGGGCCGCTATCGCTACGGTTTGCAGCACAACGTCTACGATGTGGCGGGGACAGGCGCCAAAATCAATACAGGCGTGCTGATTTCCAACAACAATCTGCACAACTACTATGTGAACTACGAAATGCTGGTTGGACACGGCGGTACGACGGCGGGCGTCGGCGTGAGCCGCATGGACTATGACATGGGGACGGTGCCGAATGGTACAGGCGGACATGTAGATGATGTTACCGGTATGGCGACGACGCTCAGCCTGTTTGGCAGCCGTCCCATCTACCACCTGACTCAGCGCATGTTGCAGTTCAACTATGGCTATGATTATAAAGACCTGCATGATGACCTGGTGGCGGGTGTGATGCGCAACAGCAAGAAGCATTCACACAGTGCGCATGTGGGACTGTCGGGCTATTGGAAAAAACACAACTTCCTTTCCGATTATGATTTCAAGGTCACTTATGGCACCTTGGGCATGGACTCTGACTATGCGCGGCTGCTCAATGCCCTGCATGAGACGAGCGGTACCTATACGAAGGCCGAGTTTGCGCTGAACATGGTGCAGCAGCTGGGGCATCGCAGTGATGTGCTCATCAAGACGAGCGGACAGATTGCGGGACACAACCTCGACGGCTCGGAGGAGTTCTACCTCGGCGGTGCGAACGGCGTGCGGGCCTATCCTCAGGGCGAGGGCTCGGGCGACTCGGGGCTCATGGGGACGACGGAGTTCCGTTACTATACCGATGTGCCGGGGCTGGTGGCGAGCACTTATTTCGATATCGGCCATGTCTGGTATAACTATGATGGTGCCTATGAGAGCATCCCCGGTGGCCGGGCTAAGGACGGCCAGACGCTCAAGGGCTGGGGCCTCGGCCTCTCCTATACGCGGCCCAACGACTGGTTCTCGCGTCTCGACTATGCGCGGCGCATCGGCGACGACCCGAATCTCACCACGCATGCCTGGGCGCGTGACCGCTTCTGGTTCCTCATGGGCAAGAACTGGTAAAACTTTGGTTGCTTGATTTTTTAGTGCGGATTGGCAAAAAATCCGCACTTTTTTATTTTAACCGTTGACAAGCGGCGGCAAAATGAGTATACTATTCCTTGTCAGTCAACGGCAGTGCTCTTCGGAGCGTGCCTAGGCGGCAACGATGCGGAAATAGCTCAGTGGTAGAGCACCACCTTGCCAAGGTGGGGGTCGCGAGTTCGAATCTCGTTTTCCGCTCCATGTTGCGGAAATAGCTCAGTGGTAGAGCACCACCTTGCCAAGGTGGGGGTCGCGAGTTCGAATCTCGTTTTCCGCTCCATTTTTTTGCCTAAATACCAGTTTACTGGTTTTAGATAATGGGCCTATAGCTCAGTTGGTTAGAGCAACCGGCTCATAACCGGTCGGTCCTTGGTTCGAGTCCAAGTGGGCCCACCAATTTATTTTGCATATCCCCTTTATAATATGGCCCAGTAGCTCAGTTGGATTAGAGTATTTGACTACGAATCAAAGGGTCGAGGGTTCGAGTCCCCCCTGGGTCACCATATTATGGGTAGGTGCCCGAGTGGTTAAAGGGAACAGACTGTAAATCTGTCATCTTCGGATTACGATGGTTCGAATCCATCCCTGCCCACCACTATGCAAAGCAAAAGCGCCGCAACAGCGGCGCTTTTTTTGCGTTGGGAGACGACCCTCTCAGTCGCTTCGCGACAGCTCCCCCAGAGTGGGAGCCATAATAAGCCTCCCCCTTTTGGGGAGGTGCCGAGCGTAGCGAGGCGGAGAGGGTCACGATGTTCCTCGATGATTTATTTATCACTGGCGCGGCAGGTGAACTGGCCATGCTGGTCGCGGCTGACCTGATGCTCGCCCTCGAACAGAGCCTCGCTCATACGGCGCATGAGCTCGTCCTGCTCCTGCTGTTCGTTGAAGATGACGCGCTGGTCGGCTGGCTGGGTCTCGCCCTCCAGCGCGGTGAGGGCCAGTTGCAGGCGGTGCTCCTTATCCTTGCGGAAAGAGTATTTCTGCCGCGTGGCCAGCCACTCCGTAATCATAGTGATGTTTTGCAGCGAAGCGTTTTTATTGTAGTCTTTGTAGACCTCGGCGGCCATAGCGGCCGCTTTTTGTTTGTCCGGGCTGGCGCCGATGAGGGAGAAGGTCTGATTTTTCCCCTCGGTCAGCAGCTCGGTGACGATGTATTGCATGTTGCTACCTCCATTCATCATTACGCTTAGTATTCTAACAGGCTGACCGTTTTTGTCAATTCGTATGCAGTGCGGGCATGGTGGCTATGTATACATAGCATGGACACGGCTCGGAAATGTCCGCGACGGTCAACAAATTTACAAAACTGCAAAATTTTTTGTCTTTATTTTACAACCGTAATTCTACTTTGGTGCACCATATCATATGGCTTGGCTGAATAAAGGGTATACTTACGTGGTAATGTATTTCTGTACAGGACAAAATGGCCATGTGTCCTGTGGGTTAACAGTCTTTACACTCTAAGACTGTTTTAATATGGACGAAGGTATGCTATAATAGCACCGTTGTCGATACTGATGCTGGGGTATCGGCGTTATGCTCAATTAGATAAGGAGAGTTTCTATTATGGCTACTCAGGTACGCAATCGGAAGAAAGCGTTTAATATGCTGTTCTTCCTCGAATTTTGGGAGCGCTTTGGCTACTACGGCCTACAGGCGGTGCTCGCTTCGTTCTTTGTCAAGAGCCTCGGCATGGCTGATGCGGAGTCGTTCATTGTGTTCGGCGCGTTCACGGCTATGGTCTATGGTTATGTATCCATCGGCGGTTTCCTCGGTGATAAGGTGCTGGGCACGCAGCGTACGATTACACTCGGCGCTATCGTGTTGATGATTGGCTATGCCCTCATGGCGCTGGCGGGAGCGGACAAGTTCCTCGTCTTTGTGGCACTTGGTGCCATCGCCTGCGGCAACGGTATTTTCAAGGCGAACCCGTCCTCCCTGCTCTCGAAGCTCTACGAGGACGATGCGGCACATCTCGATAGTGCCTTCACCATGTACTACATGGCGGTCAACATCGGTTCCTTTATCTCGATGCTGCTGGTGCCGATTATCGGCGGGCAGTTCGGTTTGTCGCTTGGTTTTATGATTTGTGCGATGGGTCTTGTGCTCGCAGTGGGCTCGTTCGTGTCGTTCCGCTATCTGGTCAAGGGCATTGACTCGCCGGCTGGCCTCCAGCCGCTGCCGAAGGCAAAACTGCTGCTGACTATCGTGGGCATCGTCGCGATGACGTTGTTCTCGGCCTGGATGCTGGGGCATCTGACTGTCGCGCATGTGCTGCTCGCGGCTATCGGCATCTGTGTCTATGGCGTGTTCTTCAAGATGATTTTCCAGGCGCACGGCGCGGAGCGCAGCAAGATGATTGCGGCGATGATTCTCATCGTGGAGGCTATTGTGTTCTTCACGCTCTACCAGCAGATGCCGACGTCGCTGAACTTCTTCGCGATTAAAAATGTGGAGCATTCCATCCTCGGTATCACCATCAGCGACGCTGAGGTGTTCCAGACGCTCAATCCGTTCTGGATTATGCTCGCCAGTCCGATTCTGGCCTGGGTCTATGCGCACTTTGGCGATAAAGGCACGGACCTCTCCATGCCCGCGAAGTTTGCGCTGGGTATGCTGCTCTGCGCGGCGTCGTTCCTGCTGGTCGGTTTCTCGGCGCATTTCGCCAACGAGGCAGGCATTGTCTCGGCCTGGTGGCTCGTGGGCTCCTACGGCCTCTCGGCTATCGGTGAGCTGCTCATCAGCGGTCTCGGCCTCTCGATGATTTCGAAGCTCGTGCCGCAGCGCCTCATCGGTTTCCTCATGGGCGCCTGGTTCCTCACGAATGCGGTCTCGGCCGTGCTCGGCGGCTGGGTGGCTACGCTCACGACGGTGTCTAAAGATATCGTGGACCCGCTCCAGACTCTGCCGGTTTACAGCCACGTCTTCACGCAGATTGGTCTAGTGACACTCGGCGTGACTGTAGTGATGGCGCTGCTCGTGCCGGTGCTGAACCGTCTCATCAACCACGAGACTGCACAGGCAGATGAGGCTGAGCCTGTGACAGAAAGCAACTGATTTTATCTAGCACGACAAAAAAGTATTGACATACATCTGCTGTCGTGCTATTATATTTTATGTTGATTGCGAGAGCAACGACGAAGTGGCCCAGTAGCTCAGTTGGATTAGAGTATTTGACTACGAATCAAAGGGTCGAGGGTTCGAGTCCCCCCTGGGTCACCATTTAGTAAATTAAACGGCTTGCACAGTGATGTGCAGGCCGTTTTTCGTGTACTATACTTTCCCAAGCGGGCAGGAATATGGTATACTGATAGAGAAATATGAATAGCGTTCATATAAGAATAACGTGAACCGAAGATCGGGGTGATATTGATGGCGGAGGAGAAAACGGGCCGCCGGGAGCGCAAGAAGCAGCAGTCGCGAGCGGAGATTTTGGCGGCGGCGGTGCAAAACTTTGCTGAGAAGGGGTATAACAAGACCTCGATTGCCGACATCATGGAGACGGCGGATCTGGGCACGGGTACGTTCTACAATTATTTCTCCTCGAAGGAGGAGATTTTGCAATGCCTGCTGGGACGATTGGTGGTGCAGGTAGATGATGCCCTGCGGGAGAACCGGGCGGCGGGGCGGAGCCAGCTGGAACTGCTGGCGATTGCCTGCCAGATCACGGCGGCTTTTCTCGATGAGAACCGCTTTGTGCTGCCGCTCTTTCTCTCGGCGCCGACGTCGCCCGTGCCTGAGCAGCCGCAGGGCAAGGTACCGGCACCGGGCTTTAAGCCGGTCTATATGGATATCATCGTGGCGGGACAGCGGAACGGCGAAATCCGTACGGACATTCCCGCTGACCTCATCGCGGAGATGTTCCATTCGATTTTCCAGGCGGCGGCTTTCAGCAAGTTAAAGTTGAGCTTTCAGGAGAATGTGGCGCTCAAGACGCGCCTGCTGCTCGATGGCATCCGTAACCCAGGGAAGAACTGACGCGCGCGTCAGTGTGTAGAGGATTTAGGGGAGAAATATATGATTAGTGTCACCAAACTGCTTTTTGCCCGCGACTACTATGGCGACCAGCTGCGCTATACGCACAATGCCCACAGCATGCGCAACGGTGCGGCGGAGGGGATGGGCCCAGTCGTGGTCTGGAACTCGACGAAGACCTGCAACCTCAAATGTATGCACTGCTACATGCAGTCGGACGCACAGAAGTACAAGGATGAGCTCACGACGGCGGAGGCAAAAAAGTTCATCGATGACCTCGCTGAGTTCCACGTACCCGTGCTGCTTTTTTCGGGCGGTGAGCCGCTCATCCGGCCGGATTTCTTCGAGCTCGCCGAGTATGCGCAAAAGGCGGGCGTGCGGCCTACCCTTTCGACGAACGGCACGCTGATTACGCGCGAGGTGGCACAGCGCATCAAGGATATCGGCGTGGGCTACGTGGGCATTTCGCTCGACGGGCTGAAAGATGTCAACGATAAATTCCGTGGGGTCGACGGTGCCTACGAGAAAGCCATGCAGGGCATCGAGAACTGCGTGGCCGTGGGGCAGCGCGTAGGTCTGCGCTTCACGATTAACCACCACAACATTCAGGAGCTCGACCGCATTTTCGACTTTATCGAGGCGGAGCACATCAACCGTGTCTGCTTCTATCATCTCGTGTATTCAGGGCGCGGTGAGCACATGGTGGACCAGGATGTGACGCCGGAGGAGTCGCGGCACGCGATGGATACGATTATCCGCCGCACGCGCGACTTTGAGGAGCGCGGCCTGCACAAGGAAATCCTCACGGTGGATAATCACTGCGATGGGGTCTACATGTACCTCAAGGCGCTGGCGGCGGGCGAGGATGAGACGGCCGCACAAATCAAAAAGTATATCAGCATGAACGGCGGCAACCGCTCAGGCATCGCCTTTGGCGAGGTGGACCCGCTCGGCTATGTGCATCCCGACCAGTTCACACAGCATCATACGTTCGGCAACGTGCGTGAGCGTAAATTTGGTGACATCTGGTGTGATACCAGCAATCCCATCATGGCGGGGCTGAAAGATCGCAAGCCGCTCTTAAAAGGCCGTTGTGCCAAATGCAAGTGGCTCGCTAACTGCAACGGCAATTTCCGCACGCGCGCTGAGGCGGTGACGGGCGATTTCTGGGCGTCCGACCCTGCCTGTTATCTGACGGATGAGGAGATTGGCCTCACGGAGGGCAAATAAATGAAGATTGTTTCCTGGAACACGACCAACGCCTGCAATATGTTCTGCGCGCATTGTTACCGTGACGCGGGTTGCAAGGCCAGTGAGGAGCTCTCGACAGACGAGGCAAAAAAGCTGCTGCGGGAAATCGCCAAAGCGGGCTTTAAGATTATGATTTTCTCGGGCGGTGAGCCGATGATGCGCCCAGATATCGTGGAGCTCGTGCAGTACGCCACACAGCTCGGCCTGTTTCCTGTTTTTGGCACGAACGGTACGTTGATTACACCGGAGCTCGCGACTAAACTCAAGGCGGCGGGTACGCGCGGTGTGGGCATTTCGCTCGACTCGCTCGATAAAGATAAGCACGACAAGTTCCGTTCCTTCCCCGGTGGCTGGGATGGGGCGGTGCGCGGTATGAAAAACTGTCAGGTGGCGGGCATTCCCTTCCAGATTCATATGACGGTCATGGACTGGAACCAGCAGGAAATCGAAGACATGGTCGATTTCGCGGTCGAGCTCGGCGCGCATGCGGTGCATTTCTTTTTCCTCGTGCCGACAGGGCGTGCCGCGACCATCGCGGAGGAGAGCCTGCGCGCCGAGCAGTATGAGGACGTGCTCACACGCATTATGCGCAAGCAGGAGCAGGTGTCTATCGAGCTCAAACCGACCTGTGCTCCGCAGTTCCTGCGTATCGCCGACCAGCTCGGTATCAAGACGCGGTTTCACCGCGGCTGCCTTGCTGGCCTGTCCTATTGCATTATCAGCCCCAAGGGCAAGGTACAGCCCTGTGCCTACCTCAAAATGGAGCTCGGCGATGTACGTGAGACGCCGTTTGATGAAATCTGGGCCAACAATGAGGTGCTCAAGAAGCTGCGCACGCTCGAGTATAGTGGCGGCTGCGGTACCTGCAACTACAAAGGCATCTGCGGCGGCTGCCGCGCCCGCGCTGCCTGCTACCACGACGGCGACTACATGAGCGAGGAACCCTGGTGCCTCTACCACGGCCGCCGCGGCGAGTGATTGTTACGAGAATTTTTTGCCTGCTTTACGTGAGCAGGCAATTTTGCTATAATGAGCGCGTAATTGACGGTTTGAGGTATGCTTTATGATAAAAATTATTTTTTCGGATATGGACGGCACCTTGCTCGATGACGCTAGCAAATTACCCGCTGAGTTCCCCAAAGTGGTGGCGGGGCTGAAGCGGCGCGGCGTGCTCTTTGCCCCGGCGTCGGGGCGGCAGTATTTCTCCCTGCGCGATACGTTCAAGGAATATGCGGATGAGTTCCTGTTCCTCGCTGAGAATGGTACGCTGGTGATGTATCAGGGGAAAGAGTTGTTCTCCGATACCGTGGATAAAGAGCTTGCTAAGGCTGTTTTGTTCCGCGCGGCAGAGCTGCCGGGCGTCTACGAGGTGTTCTGTGGCAAGAAGGACGCCTATGTGCGCGAGGAACAGCATACGCCGGAGTTTTTGGGAGAGCTCTATAAATATTACACGCATTCGCAGAGCATTGCGGACTTCCATAACGTGCCAGACGAGGCTGTGAAAGTTTCCCTGTTTGACCCTACGGGGCAGGCGGAGACGACGATTTATGAGACCATCAAGCGGGAGTTTGGCGACCGTTTGCAGGTGGTACTTTCGAGCGCCTATTGGGTTGATATCATGAACCAGCATATCAGCAAGGGTGTGGCCGTGCAGCAGGTGCAAAAGCGGCTGGGGGTCACGCCTGACGAGTGTGCGGCCTTTGGCGATTATCTCAACGACGCCCAGATGATGGAGGCGGTCACGCATAGTTTCGCGATGGCCAACGCCGTGCCCGAAATCAAACAGCGCGCCCGCTACGAGACCGCGAGTAACGCGGAGCACGGCGTGATCAAGGGGATATACCGTCTGCGGGATATGGGACTGCTGTAAGGCAAGAGGCGTTCCTTTAAGGAGGTAAGACTATTGCGACTGGACTATCATATGCACTTTGAAAAGGGCTCCTATGACCGCCAGTGGGCGGAGGGGTTCTTTCGGGCGGCGGCTAAACGTCAGCTCGATGAAATCGGTATTTCTGAGCACTCACATACCTTCCCGGAGTTCAAAGAGCTCTACTATCACGACCTTATCCTCGATGATTCTTTCGTGGGCAAGTTCCAGCAAAAATGGTTGCAGTCGAATAAGTTCAAATACACGCTCGATGACTACTTCCGCTTTATGGAACTGTTGCGCTGCGACCATCCGACAGTCAAGACAGGTATTGAGGTCTGTAATTTCCAGCAGCAGGACAAGGTGCGTGACATCCTGCGTGACTATCCCTTTGATTATGTGATTGGTTCTGTGCATTTTCTGCGCGGCTGGGCCTATGACTCTGCGGAAATCAAAGCCGAGTGGGATAACCACCCGCTGGAGGAAATCTATCAGTGGTACACGGAGGCGGTGGAGCAGCTCGCGGACAGCGGACTCTACGATGTACTGGGGCATCCGTTCAATATCCGCTTGTTCCGCTATTTCCCAGCGTTCGACGTTACCCCATACCTCGAACGCGTGGCGCGGGCACTCGCGAAAGCACACATGGGCATCGATGTGAACACGGGCACCTACTACCGTTATCCGGTCAAGGAAATCTCGCCGTACCCTGACTTCATGCGCCTCGCTGCACATTATGACCTGCCCATCATTACGACCTCGGACGCACATAAACCCGAGGACTGCGGTGCCTACCATGATGAGGCCGTAGCCTACGCCCGTCAGTTCGGCTACACGGAGTGTCTGCACTTTACACAGCGTCGGCGTGACCTGGTGCCATTGGACTGAAGGCGCTGGCAGTTAACTGACATATATTTCCTGGCGGTGGTAATCGTTGTCAGAGTAAATGACTTAGTAAATGAGTCCTATTGATAGTAAAAGTGCGGCAGGATAATTTTTGTTTATAAGTCGTGTAAATATTCTGAAAACGCTTGACAAGGGACTGCTAAAGTCCTAGAATATAGCTAGATAGAAAAAAGGAAATTTGGGTTACACGTTCATTCCAATACATTCTCGGGTTAGGCAATACTTCATCGTTTCACCGTCATCACATGAGACGCAACGACTACTGCGCAAGCAGCCCCACATGTATGGTTTGTTCTCGCATGGGGATGCGAATAGGGAAATCAGCGTGGATGCACTGTGGATGGTTCATTATCATCGCTGACATGACTATGGCAGTAACAAGGAGTTGTTTATCATGAAGATGAAAATTTATTCTCAATGGATGGAAGATGTTTATATTCCCGTACGTGTTGGTCAGCTGACGAAGGCGGCAAAACTCATGGGTAAAAAGAGCTTTGCCAGCTATGCCGATGTTACGGACGACTTGAGCACGCTATCCCGCAAGGAGAACGAGCGTCAGGCAGCAGCCGCTTGGCTCGACAGCCGTGCAGATCGTAAGCCAGCAGAGATGGCCAATATCGCCTGAGAGAACGTGAAATACGATGAAATCATTGCATAAATAGCATTGCCACGTATGAGTTTTATGAGGTCAATGTTTTTTGTGGCAATGCACGTCATAAAATAAGCACCACGTCACATCCACGACGTGGTGCTTTTCGTATGCCTTTTTTTATGGGCTTGCCGGCCGTCAATGCAGTTTGCGCTGGCTGGGCGGCGTGGGTATGGCGAGGGGCACGCTTTGTACGGCCGTGGCTGCATCGCGCATGCTCTGGCCCGTGGGGTGCTGGGCGTAGATAGTTTGCAGGCGGCGCAGGTAGTCCGGTGCGGTTAGCGGCGTGGCAAGACTGGCCTGCACATGGTCGCGCAGGGCCTGCATAAAGCCAGTCTCCAGCTGTATGTCGCGTTGGGCGAGCAGCAGTTCGAGCTCGGCATCGACGAGGTAGAGGTGCAGGCAGGCGTCCGCGAGGCTTTGGGGTGAGGGCAGCTGGGCGGGCGTCATATTGTGGAACGAGAGCGGTGCGTCGCCCCAGCCGCCTTTGAAGATGCCGTCAATCTGGTAGAGCAGGAACAACAGGCCGTCCTGAGCGTAGAGGGCGAATTCCATCGCGCCGGTGCGGAAGGCTTCGACGGCGATGACGTCGAGGTGGCGCAGTTTGAGGATGAACATGAGGCCGTTGGCGTCGGCCTGGAAGAGTCCGCCCTCGCCTTGGGCCTGGATGGGCAGGGGAAATTTCGCGCCGATTTCAAAATTTATTGCATCTGCCATACAATTTGCTCCTTTGTCTGTGTTTTGTTTAGAACTTAAGTCTATTCTAGCACATTTCGTTCGGTATATGCTATACTAATGACATATAGGAGAGTGATGGAAAGATGAGTCTGAATGATACCCCCCGGGCTACACGCCTGCATATCGGTCTCTACGGCCGCCGCAACAGCGGCAAGTCCAGTTTGCTCAATGCTCTGACCGGGCAATCCGTGGCCACGGTCTCTGAGGTCGCGGGCACGACAACTGACCCCGTGTACAAGGCGATGGAACTGCACGGCATCGGCCCCGTGGTCTTTATCGATACGGCGGGCTTTGACGATGAGGGGGCGCTTGGTGAGTTGCGCGTGGGCAAGACGCAGGATGCGGCGCGGGCCACGGATATGGCGATGGTGCTGTTCCACGATGCGGATATGACGGAGGAGCTGGCCTGGGTGGCGAAGTTCCGCCGCCATGAGACGCCGGTCATCCCGGTCGTGAGTCAAATCGATACTTTGCCCGACCGTGGCGCGGCGCTCGTCGCTGCGGTGACGGAGCAAACGGGGACCAAGCCCGTCGTGGTCAGTGCCGTGGAGGGCACGGGCATCGAGGCTTTGCGGGCAGAAATCGTGCGGCAACTGCCTGAGGGCTACGCCAGTGGTTCCATCACGGGGGCACTTTGCCAAAAAGGTGACCTCGTACTGCTCGTGATGCCGCAGGATATTCAGGCACCTAAAGGGCGTCTCATCCTGCCACAGGTGCAGACGCTGCGGGAGCTGCTCGATAAAAAATGCCTCGTGATGAGCTGCACGACGGACTGCCTCGCGGCTACGCTTGCAAGTCTCAAGGAACCGCCAGCGCTCATCATCACGGATTCGCAGGCTTTCCGTACGGTCTATGCGCAGAAACCTGCGGCGAGCAAACTGACCTCGTTCTCGGTGCTCTTTGCGGGTTATAAGGGTGATATTGACTATTTTGCCGCCTCCGCACGCAAAATCGGCAACCTGCCGAAAAATGCGCATATCCTTATCGCGGAGGCCTGCACGCATAAGCCTTTGGCCGAGGATATCGGCCGTGTAAAAATACCGCGTCTATTGCGGCAGAAACTCGGCGAGGAAATTACCGTCGACGTGACGGCAGGGCGTGATTTCCCAGAGGATCTCTCGGGGATTGACCTCGTCATTCATTGCGGGGGCTGTATGTTTAACCGCAAATATGTGTTGAGCCGTGTCGCGCAGTGCCGTGCAGCGGGGGTGCCGATGACGAACTACGGCATTACGATTGCCTATTTGCTGGGTATCCTCGATGACGTGGAGCTGCCCTATGGCAACTATGAGGTACTGTGAGGCCCTATGGAGGTGTGCTGGATGAAAAAGTGCATAGAGCGTTTAGCTGGTCTGGTCTGCCTGTTACTGGCAGTCGTGGTGGTGCAGGGCACGGCGTTGCCGGTGGCGCAGGCGGAGTGGTATTGGCTTTCGTCCGATAGTAAATACAGTAAATATTTTGACCCCAGTTCGGTCTATACGGAGGAAGCGGCCAAGACGGCCAAGGGCAGTGTGCCTATCGCCATCCGTGCCTGGACGCGTACGAACTACAGTTATGGGGGCGCACAGGAAACACTGGCCGCCTACAAGCTGACTTCACTCATCCCCAATCCGGGGCAGCTGAACTACAGCTATGCCCAGGTGCTCATCAACCCGCAGAACCGCACGCTGCAATATGTGGAAGAGGCGTTCTACGATGCCACGGGCAAGCGCCTCTGGCATACGACGACGCCGGGCCGGCTGAAGGAAATCAACAGTCAGGAGTTCGATGAGGCGTTCTACACCGCGATTGTCGATGAGACGTTCCGCACAGAGCAGGAGACCCAGCGCGCCAAGGCTAAAGACCGCTGGCTCTCGCTATGGGAGGAGAGTCTGGTGGATGGTCAGCGTACCTCGGTCATGGCTGATACGTCGACGCTGCGTCTGCGCGACAAGAACCTCATCGGCTGGTTCTGGCAGGAGACCAAGGACAGCAACGGCAACGTGCTGGAAATCAAATTCCTCAAGCTGGCCGTCAACCTGCCGCAAGGCTCGGAGAAAGTCGTGAGCGGCAAATACTGGAGCGCCCAGACGGGCTGGCAGCCGCTGCGCGACATGGACGGCATCTATCGCGCTATCCGTACGAACACGCCGAAATATAGCGGCCTGCAAGTTCTGCGGGACTACGCCCAGAAAAATCACAGCTGGCTCACGCGCTATCAGCTGGGGAAATAATGGCTGGTTTACAAGGTTGTGTCTCTTTTTGAAAGACACAGCCTTTTTTGTTATAATGGTAGCAAACACTATGCAAATCACTACTGCTTGACGTTAAGGAAGTGCCGCTATGCCTATTAAACTCCCTAATAACCTGCCGGCTACCCATATACTCGAGAGCGAGAACGTCTTCGTCATGGACGCTGACCGCGCCTACAGGCAGGACATCCGCCCGCTGCATATCCTCATTTTGAACCTCATGCCCATCAAGTATGTGACGGAGACCCAGCTGCTGCGCCTGCTCGGCAATACGCCCATTCAGGTGGAGGTGGATTTCATCTATACGAAGTCCTATGTGCCGACGCATACGCCACAGGAGTATCTCTCGGAGTTCTACGGTACCTTTGCTGACGTGCAGCACAAAAAATACGATGGCATGATTATCACCGGGGCACCGGTGGAGGAGATGCCGTTCGAGGAAGTGGCCTATTGGGATGAGGTCGCGGAGATTATGGAGTGGAGCAAGACGCATGTTTACTCGACCTTTCATATCTGCTGGGGCGCGCAGGCAGGCCTCTACTATCACTATGGTGTGCCGAAGTACTTCGTGCCGCAGAAAATTTTCGGTGTGTATAAGCATCACCTCTGTGTGTCCCATGAGAAACTATTCCGCGGGTTTGACGATGAGTTCTATGTGCCGCATTCGCGCCATACCACGGAGCACCGCGAGGATATTGCCAAAGTGCCACAACTCACGATTTTGGCCGAGGCCGAGGGAGACGCGGGGGTCTATGCTATCGCGAACTTGAAAAAGCGTCAGTTCTTTATCACCGGCCATGCGGAGTATGACCCGCTGACGCTCAAGGCCGAGTATGACCGTGACGTCAAGGCAGGACTCCACCCGGCTATCCCCCAGAACTATTACCCGGGCGATGACCCCACGCAGCACCCTGTGGTGCGTTGGCGCAGTGTGGCACATCTGCTCTTTGCGAACTGGCTGAACTACTATGTTTATCAGGAGACGCCGTACGAGATTGATACGATTACGGGCGAGCAGGATTAAGAACACGGTGCTTAAAACGAAATTTAGGCTTATTTCATCGCCTTTTCAGCTTTTTGTGACATACTAATGCCTAGTGTTCAAAATTAGTCTAGGACTATAGGGGGACTTTGATGAGAAAATGGCGTTTGCTGCTGGCTTTGGCCGCCATGCTCTGCCTGCCCGTGTGGGGGACGCAGAGCGCAGCGGCTGCGACCGTGCCCGAGGATATTTTCCAGTGGGTGCAGTCAACCTCGCGGCAGAATTATTATTTCAACAAACAGCAAATCAAATATGCCATCGGGGCTGATGGCTATGTGGATTTAAATACTTTGATTGTGCCGACTTTGCGCACGTATGACGATGTGCAAATCCGCGATGTCGTGACCAAGCGCCGCTGGAAGATGCTGCCCATGAAAGGCTACGACCGGCTCGTAGGCGCGGCGGAATATCTGAAGTTCAATCTCAAGGCGCAGACGGTCGAGGTCGTGGAGCACGATGACCTCGATGATACGTTTACGGCCATTACGAAAGATACGAACAGCATCCCGGCGGAGAGCTATGCGACGCTTTCCGAAAAAGATGTGGACGGGCGGTTCTACCGCGCCATTCTCGCCTATGCAGAGGCCCATCAACAGGAACTCATCGCACGTACCGGGGCGCAGTTGAGCAAGGCGGATGCACAGCTGCTCAAGGGCGAAAAAGCACCGGCTGCGCCGCAGAAACAGACGGGTCGGCACAAGAAAAAGGGGAAATAAACATGCAGGCAGAGAGCACGGCACTCATCGCACGGGCAGCCCAGACGCATCAGCTGACGGAACAGGAGCTCGTACAGCTGCTGGGTGATGCGGCGGCAACGGAGCCGTTGGCGGCGGCGGCTGACCGTGTGCGTCATGCCTATGTGGGGGATGGCGTGCATTTGCGCGGCCTCATTGAGTTCTCGAATATCTGCCGTCAGAACTGCATGTATTGCGGTTTGCGGCGCGATAACAGCCGTGTGGAGCGCTACCGCCTCGAGGCAGAGGCGATTGTGGAGCTGGCGCGCAAGGCCAAGGGCTACGGCTATCGCACGGTGGTGTTGCAGTCGGGCGAGGATGTGTATTTTACCGTGCCGCGGCTCTGTGCTATTATTCGTGCCATCAAGCAGCTGGATTTGGCGGTGACCCTGTCCCTCGGCGAAAGGCCGCGCGAGGAATATGCAGCCTGGCGCGCGGCGGGGGCGGACCGCTATCTCTTGCGGATTGAGACGACGGACCGTGCGCTTTATGAGCAGTATGACCCGGGTATGAGCTGGGCCAACCGCGACCGCTGCCTGCGCGATTTGCGCGAGCTGGGCTATGAGGTGGGGACCGGGACACTGGTGGGCCTGCCGGGGCAGACGCTCTCGATGCTCGCCAAGGATATTCTCTACTATCAGGCGCTGGATGCCGATATGCTAGGCATCGGGCCGCTCATACCCAATGCGGATACGCCACTCGGCACGGCGCAGGCGGGGGACTTTGACCTCACACGGCGCATGGTGTCGTTGCTCAGACTGCTGCTCCCCGAGGCCAATATCCCCGCGACTACGGCGATGGAGACCATGCGCCCGCGCGGTCGGGAAATCATTCTCGCCTCGGGCGCGAATGTGGTCATGCCCAACGTGACGGAGGGCGATTACCGACGCAAATACGCACTCTATCCGGGCAAAATCTGTGTGGCCGACACCCCGGCTGACTGCCGTGCCTGTATGGGCGGACGAATCAAGGCTATGGGGCGCTACGTTGCCACGGATAAAGGCTTCCGCAAACATCAGAATTTGAAGGAGCAAACAGCTTTATGAAAGCTATTATCAATGCCCGTGCCCTCCTGCCGGAGGCGACGGGCTCTTTTGCTGTACAGGCAGATACGGCCATCATCTATGACCAGCAGATAGAAAAAATTCTCACGATGCAGGCGTTCGCGCATTTGCCTTTTACGGGGGAGGTGTACGATGCGGCGGGGGCCTACGTGGCGCCGGGGTTCCTCAATCTGCATATCCACGGCTGCGGCGGTGCGGATACGATGGATGACGACCCGGTAGCGCTGGCCACAATGGCGGCGATGCAGGCGCGTCATGGTGTCACAGGTTTCTTGCCTACGACCATGACCTACGATATGCCAGCCATCCGCGCGGCGTTGGGGCGCGTGCGGACGGCGATGCAGGCACCGGCGCCGGGGGCACGGGTGCTGGGGGCGAACATGGAGGGGCCGTTTATCAGCCCGCAGTACAAGGGCTCGCAAAAGGCCAGCCATATCCAAAAGGCTGATTTTACGGCGATTGCGGACTATGCCGATGTGGTGAAAATCATCACCCTGGCGCCGGAGAAACTGCACGGCGACTACCGTTTCGTCGACCAGTGCCGTGCGGCGGGCATCATTGTGGCCATGGGGCATACGGCGGCGGACTACGATACGGCTATGGACGCTATCGCGCATGGAGTGCGGCATGTCACGCATCTCTACAATGCGCAGACAGGCCTGCATCACCGTCGCCCCGGCGTGGTGGGGGCAGCTCTGGATAGTGCCGCAGTCTGCGAGCTCATCACGGATAACGTACATGTCCATCCTGCGGCACAGCGGCTCGCGTGGCACGCCAAAGGCGGGAAAAATATCGTGCTGGTCACAGACTCCCTGCGGGCCTGCGGCCTGGGCGATGGTGAGTCGGAGCTCGGCGGACAGAAAGTATTTGTCAAAGGACGTCTGGCTACGCTGGCGGATGGGACGATAGCGGCCTCGGTGCTGGCGCTCAATGAGGGCGTGCGTATTTTCCGCGATAACGTGGGCCTGACGACGGCGCAGGCCGTAGAACTCGTAACCAAGGTGCCCGCAGAGGAGCTCGACCTCTACGACCGTTGCGGTTCGCTCGCGGTGGACAAGCAGGCAGATATGACTATTTTTGATGAGGATATCAATATCCAGCGTACCATTATTGGCGGCGCAACATGCTATGCACAGGAGGCACAGGCAGATGAATAATATTGTCACGCTCGACATCGGCGGTACGGCTATCAAATATGGCCTCGTAGCGGCTGATGGCAAATACGTTGAGCAGGGGAGCCAGCCTACCCAGGCCCGTACCGAGGGCGGCGCAGGTATCGTGCAGAAGGCCATCGCTATCGTTCAGGGCTATCAAGAGCGGTTCTATGTGGATGCTGTGGGAATCGATACCGCCGGCGTAGTGGCTCCAGGTGAGGACGGTACGATTGTCTTTGCCGGGGAGGACAGTTTTCCCGGTTACAGCGGCACACAGCTGGGCAAGGCAGTACGGGAGGCCACGGGGCTACCCTGCGTGGTGGAGAATGATGTCAATGCGGCGGCACTCGGCGAATATCTGGAGGGCGCGGCCCGTGGGGCACATTCGGCCTTTATGGTGACCGTGGGCACGGGCGTAGGCGGCTGCTTCATTGTCGAGGGCAAGGTTTGGCACGGCGCGAGTTACAGTGCAGGCGAACTCGGTTTTCTGCGCGTGCACGGTGAGCAGCGTATTTTTGAGGAGATTGCCTCGACCCGGGCACTCATTCAGGCGGCAGCCTATACGCACAACATGAGTCCAGCTGAGCTCACGGGGGAGCAGGTGTTCCGTTGGGCGCGGCAGGGGGATGCCGATGCGATGGCAGCCATCCTAAAGTGGTGCGACAACCTCACGGAAGGTCTTGCTGCGGTGGCCTGTCTGCTCAATCCCGAGGTTATCGTGCTGGGCGGGGGTATCATGGCCCAGCGTCCCATGCTTGCACCGTTGCTGGAGCAGCGCTTCGCGGCGCGCGTGCCCGAGGCCATGCGTAGTCATACCCGTCTGGCCTTTGCGCTGCTGGGCAACACCGCCGGTATGCGTGGTGCCTGGCACTTGGCAAAGCAGTTAATGACGTAACCTTTGGCTCCCCCGCTGGGGGAGCTGTCGCCCGTAAGGGCGACTGAGAGGGTAGCGACGTAGCTCTATTTCGAAACTTTCGCTACTGCGCTACCCTCTCCGCCTCGCAAGCTCGGCACCTCCCCCCAGTGGGGGAGGCGTAGGATGGTTGACCTGCAACCAATTTCTTCCTTTCAGTGATTTAAAAATAACGTGAGGGCGCCGACGGTGGGGAGGGCCACGATGAAGAATTTGAGCACGGGGCGGGGGGCCAGGTGCGTCCATCTGGCCCCAATCCAGGCGCCGAACATGAGGCCCAGGAGCGTTTGGATGAAGATGGTAAAGTCGAGGTGCCCGTTAAAGAGGTAGCCGAGGCCGCCCGAGGCGGATATGGGCAGTACAATCATCATGCAGGTGCCGATGGTCTGCAGCAGCGGCACGCCGAACACGACCATGAGCGTAATCTGGATGAAGGCCGCGGCACCGATGCCGAAGGCCCCGGAGAGAAAACCGTTGATGATGCCCGCGATGATGCCGTAGACCCAGAGCTTGCGCCCGGTGAGCAGGGTCTCGCGTACGGGGAAATGCTGTTTCAGCCAATCTCCTTGATAGACTTTGACGTAGAGGATGCCGGCACTGATGAGCATGAGCAGACCAGTCAGCAGGGAGAGCAGGGGGCCGGCCAGCTGGTTGGAGACCTGCGCACCGAGCCAGGCGCCCACGATACCGCCCAAGCCGATGACCGCGCCGGTTTTTACGAGTACCTCGTGCTGGCGGAAATGGCTCAGCGTGCCTGAGAGCATGGTGAAGACCATCGCGGCGAGCGCCACGCCCAGTGCCGTGTGGATGGGCACATGAAAGCCGGCCGTCAGCAAGGCTATCGTGACGCCTGCACCGCCCGCGCCGACAAAGCCGATGATGGCGCCGAGCACCAGCATAGAAGCGAAAAGCATAAATATCCTTCTTTCAATGAGTAGTTTAATAGGGTTAATTTTATACTAAAAAAGTCAGGACTGCAACAGTCCTGACTGTAATCTGCTATGGTGACACCTATGGGATTCGAACCCATGAACCCGGCGTGAGAGGCCGGTGTCTTAACCACTTGACGAAGGTGCCAATATAATGGTGACGCCTATGAGATTCGAACTCATGAACCTGGCGTGAGAGGCCAGTGTCTTAACCGCTTGACGAAGGCGCCAATATAATGGTGACACCTATGGGATTCGAACCCATGAACCCGGCGTGAGAGGCCGGTGTCTTAACCGCTTGACGAAGGTGCCACAATTCATCCCCTGTTGGAGACGAAAATTATTATATTACATTGCCGCGAGATTTGCAAGGCTTTTTTGCAAACGCGCCAAAGAATTTTCTTTGCCCAGCAGGGCGAGGATTTCCGTGGCGCCGCCCGGCGTGACCTTCTGGCCGGCGGCCGCGATACGTACGACCCACATCAGGAGGCCCTTCTTGACGCCCGTGGCCTCGATATGTGCCTCGAGTTTGGCATAGAGATTATCGTTCTGCCACTCGCTCTCGGGGACAGACTGGAGCAGCTCGATGACGGCGGGCAGCAGCTCTTTGGCCTTGTCCGGCGTGACTTTGTTGCGCTTGTTCTCATAGAGGCTGGCGTCAAAGGCCGGATAGTCGATGAGGAATTTGATTTGCTCGGGGATTTCGCCGAAACGGCTGATGCGCGTCTGGAGGAGCGCCGCGAGCTCCGTCCAGTGGGCGGCGAGATAGTCAGGCAGGTCACCTGCGTAGTCGCGCGCCGTTTGGGCAAAGGCAGCGGCGTCCATCGCCTTGAAGTATTCGCCGTTGACCCAGCCGAGCTTGTCGTAGTCGAAGACGGCCGGCGACTTCGAGAGGCCGTCGAGGCTGAAATGCGCGATGAGCTCAGGCATGGAGAAAATCTCCTGATTTGTGTCCTTCGGGCTCCAGCCGAGCAGGGCCACGTAGTTCACGATGGCCTGCGGCAGATAGCCCATCTTGACGAGGTCGTCGAAGGAGGTAGCGCCGTGGCGTTTCGAGAGTTTCGAGGTCGAGCCGTCGGCGTTCTTGCCCATGACCGGTGCGAGGTGGATAAAGGTCGGCAGTTCCCAGCCGTAGGCCTGATAGAGCAGCACGTGTTTCGGCGTGGAGGTGATGAACTCCGAGCCACGGATGATGTGCGTGACGCCCATGAGATGGTCGTCGATGACATTGGCGAAGTTGTAGGTCGGCATGCCGTCGCGTTTCAGCAGCACTTGGTCCTCCAGCTCCTCGTTCGGGATGCTGATATTGCCGTGCAGCACGTCGTAGTAGCTCGTCTCGCCCGTGAGCGGCATCTTCTGGCGGATGACGTAGGGATCACCGTTTTTTAGATGGGCGTCGATGATGTCCTGCGGCAGGTCGCGGCAGGTACGGTCATAACCGCCGAATTTACCCGTGGAATGGTCTTCGTCGGGGTCGCAGAAGCAGTAGTAGGCGTGGCCGAGCTGGACGAGCTTTTCGGCGTACTCCTTGTAGATGTCCATGCGCTCGCTCTGTACGTAGGGGGCGTAGGGGCCGCCGAGGGCCGGGCTCTCATCGGGCACAATCTGTGCGAGTTCGAGCGTGCGGTTGATGAACTCTACCGCATCGGCCACATAGCGGTTGCGGTCCGTATCCTCAATGCGCAGGATAAAGGTGCCTTTTTCCGCCTTGGCGTACAGATAGGCATAGAGTGCCGTGCGCAGGTTGCCGATGTGCATGTAGCCCGTCGGGCTCGGGGCAAAGCGCGTGCGTACTTTCTTCTCAGTCAATGTTCTTCCTCCTCAGCGTCTGCGGGGCAGGCGCGTGTTTGTCTCAAATAACTTCTCTCAAAGTATACTACATTAAAGGGTTCATGACAAAAAAATCCTGCGCTCCTATAAAAATACAGGTAAAAACATTGCCTCTTTTGCCTTAAAAAAGTATAATAAAGGGCAAAGCTATACGTTTTTGTTATAGGAACAATGATATTTACAGGGGAGCAACACCATGAAGGAAGACAAACCGATGGAGATAAAGGATATGCGGGCGTTCTACGCCATCGTGGAGGAGGGGAACATCAGCCACGCGGCGCAGCGGCTCGACCTCGCCCAGCCCGCCCTCTCGCGGCAGATGAAGCGGCTTGAGACGGGGCTCGGCGTGCAGCTCTTCGAGCGCGGCAGCCGCCGCATCCGCCTCACGGACGCGGGGCGTGTGCTCTACTCGCGGGTGGAGCATATCCTCGGCATGGTTGACGGCACTGTGCGCGAAATCACGGAAATCGGTTCGGGCGTGGCGGGTACGGTGCGCCTGGGCACGATTACGACCTCGGGCGCGATGCTGCTGCCCGAGCTCATCAATGAGTTTCATCGCCGCTATCCCAATGTGACCTACCAGATTTGGGAGGGTGAGGGCACGCGTATCCTCGAGTTGCTGGATAACCGCGTCATCGAAATCGGCATCACGCGCACGCAGGTGGACAGCAAGGTCTATGAGTCCATCGTATTGCCCAATGAGCCGCTGGTGCTCATCATGAACCGCGAGCACGAAATCGGCGCCCAGCCGGACAAAGTGACGCTCAAGGAACTGGCGGGGCAGGAAATCATCATCCCTCTGCGCTGGCAGTCGGTTTTCACGACGAATTGCCGCAAGCAGGGCTTCGAGCCGCACATCATCTGCACGAGCGACAGTATCGTGCAGGATTTGCTGCTCGCGAAGATGGGCATGGGCATGGCCCTCATGCCGGTGTCCTCGAAGACATTGCTCACGGATGGCAATCTTATCTACAAGCGCCTCGTCGAGCCGGAGATGAACACGCACACCGTCGTGGCCTGGTTGAAGAACCGCACGCTTTCGTCGGCGAGCGAGCATCTCATCCAGTTGTTCCGCGAGATGTATCTCGGCGAGATTGCGGCGGACTAAATAGGCAGTGGACACCATTTTGCGGCGGGGGGCAGGATTTTTGCCCACCGCCGCGAACTATATATAGCGGTAGCAGTAAATAAAGGCTGGGTTATAATACAAATCTTGCAAGATTCTTAGAGGTTTTTTCTTTCATTTAGCTTGGCCCTGTAATATAGTATTATGTGTATAACGATACCTTGGAGGGATAGTCATGGCTGATTCTACCCGTATTTTTATTGTGGAGGACGAAAGGCGCATCGCCCGTTTCCTGCAGATTGAGCTCGAACATGAGGGCTATGAGACGGAGATGGAGGATAACGGTGAGCGTGCGCTGGAACGCATCGTGCAGGGGAGTTACGACCTCGTACTGCTCGACGTCATGCTGCCGGGCATGGATGGCCTCGAGATTTGCCGCCGCGTGCGTGAGGTCTCGAACGTGCCCATCATCATGTTGACGGCGCGTGATGAGGTCGAGGACAAGGTCGCGGGCCTTGACCTGGGGGCGGATGATTATATGACGAAACCGTTCGCCATCCAGGAACTGCTGGCCCGCATCCGCAACGCGCTGCGCAAGCACCGCAATACCGATGAGTCCCCCGAGGGTGAGAAGCTCACGGTCAAAGACCTCATCATGTATCCGAGCCGTTACGAGGTCACGGTACAGGGGCAGGATGTACAGCTCACGAAAAAGGAGTATTCGCTGCTCGAGTACATGTTGCGCAACAAGCGTACGGTGCTCACGCGCGACCAGATTCTCCAGGAGGTCTGGGGCTACGACTACACGGGCGACACGAATGTGGTCGATGTCTATATCCGTTATCTACGTGCCAAAATCGATGACCGCTTCAATCAGAAATATATCTGGACGGTGCGGGGCGTAGGCTATGTGGTCAAGGAGTAAAGCCTGGCTCTGTCACTTGATGACTAAATTGGATGGCCGCACGGCAAAGCTGCGTATTTCCACGAAGATTGCCTGCTTGTACGGGGCCATCCTTTTTGTCATGCTCTGCGTGATGAGTTTTGTGACGGGGCTGGGTATCTATTTTTCGTACTATAATCAGGCCGAGCATGAGATGCAGCTCAGTATCCGCAACGTCATGCGCCATATGGATGATGGCACGGCCTTTACGCGGGAGTTCTGGTTCAACGAGCCCATCATGCCGGGGGTTATCCTGCGCGTGACCGATATGAGCGGACAGCTGCTCATCGACACGGACTCCCACTATCCGGCCATCGACGATGTGAACGCGAACGTAGTCCAGCACAAGCCGCTTTGGGCCAGCGACCATATGCAGGTCTCAAAGCTGCACAATATGGTCATCTATCATGCGAAAATAGACACGGTCTATCACGGTGAGGTTTTGCAGCTGCATTTCTACCGCACGATTACGGCGGATGAGAGCTTTTTGCGGCACTTGCAGCTGCTCGTATTGCTGGGCACGGTGTTGAGCTTTATTCTGGCATTGTTCGCGGGCTATTTCGTGAGCAGCCGCATCCTGCGGCCTATCCGTACGCTCACGCAGACCGCGCGCAAAATCGAGGTCGAGAAGATGGACCGGCGCATCCCGGTGCCCGCCTCGCATGACGAGCTCTCGGAGTTGGCCGATACCTTCAACCATATGCTCGACCGCTTACAGGCGGGGTTCAAGCAGCAGCAACGCTTCGTCTCTGATGCCTCGCATGAGCTCAGGACGCCGGTGACGGTTATCCTCGGCTATTCCGATTTGCTCTCGCGTTGGGGCCGCACGGATAAAGAGGTGCTCGATGAGGGTATCGCCTCCATCCGTTCCGAGGCGGAGGATATGCAGCAGCTTATCGAGAAGCTCCTGTTCCTCGCGCGCGCCGACCAAAAGCGGCAGGTGCTGCACAAGGAGAATATCGAGCTCAGCGAGCTCGTGGCCGATGTGCTGAAAAAGACACAGCTCGTGGCGAAAAACCACACCGTGGAGCTCAAGGAGAACGAGCCGGGTGAAATCTATGCTGACCCCGTGACGATACGGCAGATGATACGTATTTTCCTGCAGAACAGCGAGAAATACACGCCCCAAGGCGGACATATCTGGGCCAGTTCGCGGCGGGCTCCTGATGGGCAGCATATGCTGCTGGAACTCGCGGACGATGGCATCGGCATCGCCAAGGAAAATCAGGCGAAGATTTTTGAGCGCTTTTACCGCGTCGACAGTTCACGCACGAAGGCCGAGGGCGGCGTGAGCGGTACGGGCCTCGGCCTCTCCATTGCACAATGGATTGCCGAGCAGCACGATATCAAAATCAGTATCGAAAGTGACCTCGGGCAGGGCACAAAATTTATTTTAAGCATCCCTTTAGTGGGGGCGGCGGAGCCCGAGACGGTATAGAAAGCAGCAGGATGATATGAAAGTTTTAGTAACAGGTGTTACGGGGCAGCTCGGGCACGATTGTGTGGCCGAGCTCACGCGGCGCGGCATTGTCTGTCAGGGTACGAGCAGCCGTGATTTTGATTTGACGGACGCGGCGGCGGTCAAGGCCTATTTGGCCGCCTATGCGCCCGATGTAGTTATCCACTGTGCGGCCTGGACGGCGGTGGACCGGGCGGAGGACGAGCAGGCGGCCTGTGAGGCCGTCAATGCGGCAGGTACGCGCTATATCGCCGCCGCATGCCGTGACCTCGGTGCGAAACTCATCTACATCAGCACGGATTATGTGTTCCCAGGCACGGGTACGGAACCGTGGCAGGTGGACAGCCCGACGGCGCCCTGCAATGCCTACGGTCTGGCAAAACTGCACGGTGAGCAGGCGGTGCAGGAACTCTTGACGCGGTATTTTATCGTGCGTATTTCGTGGGTTTTCGGTATCAACGGCAAAAATTTCATCCGCACGATGCTGAAGCTCAGCGAGACCCACGATAAACTGACCGTAGTTGCTGACCAGGTGGGTTCACCGACCTATACGCATGATTTGGCCGTGCTGCTCGCCGAGATGGCGGCCAGTGACAAATACGGTATTTATCACGCTACCAATGAAGGCTATTGCTCCTGGGCAGAGCTGGCAGCAGAGACGTTCCGTCAGGCGGGACGCACGACCATTGTGGAGCCGGTACCCTCGACAGCTTACCCGACGCGGGCGGTGCGGCCGCATAACTCGCGTATGAGTAAGGATTGTCTCGATGCGGCGGGGTTCGCCCGCCTGCCTGCCTGGCAGGACGCGGTGGGACGCTATCTGCGCGAGCTGGGAGTAAAATAAAGAGAACGAAATTCTTAGATTTTTAGACGGTGCGTGTACATGATGAGTGTACACGCACCGTCTTTGTCTATATATAATATACAAAATATAAAAAGTATTCTCTGAAGGAACAATACGCCTAATTACTACTTGCATTTTGTCCACTAATCGTGTATACTTGCAACTGTTGGGATGAGGCTGTAAACGCCTGTCCTGTAGTACGCTATTATCATATGGTGATTGAAGGGGGCTTCTCTATGCTCAAACAGTTGGGCAAGAAATATCAGGAGACGGCGTTGATTAAACTCATCATCGTCGGCCTGATTGTAGGTATCGCTATCGCGCTCTGTGCGCCGGCGGCCGTACCAGCCGTGTCCGTGCTCGGCGATTTGTTCGTCAAGGCTTTGAAGGGCGTGGCACCGATTCTCGTCTTTGTACTCGTCATGAACGCGATGGCACAGAAAAACGCTGACGCCAGTGCCGCCATGAAGCCGATTGTGCGGCTGTACATTTTTGCGACGTTCCTGGCTTCGCTCGTAGCGGTGGCCTATTCGTTCGCTTTCCCCACGGATTTGCAGTTGCAGGTGGCGGATGCGAAGGTGGCGCCTCCTTCGGGTATCGTCGAGGTATTGCATAACCTCATCCTTTCCGTGGTCGATAACCCGATTCACGCTTTGGCCTCGGCCAACTACATCGGTATCCTCGCCTGGGCGGTGCTCGCAGGTGTCGCGCTGCATGCGGCGGGCGACAACACGAAGACGTTTATCGCCGACCTCGCGAAGGCTGTCACGAAAATCGTGCAGTGGGTCATCCGCTTCGCACCGTTTGGTATCATGGGCCTCGTGGCCAACGCCATCGGTACGAACGGTCTCGGCGCATTGATTGGTTACATCCAGATTATCGGGGTGTTGCTAGCGGCGTTCTTCTCCGTGGCGCTCATCATGAACCCGATTATCGTCTATGCGCATATCCATCGCAACCCGTATCCGCTTATCTGGACGACGTTGAAGGAAAGCGGCCTGTATGCGTTCTTTACGCGCAGCTCGGCCGCTAATATCCCTGTGAACCTCTCGCTGTGCAAACGCCTGCACCTCAACGAGGACACGTATTCTATCTCTATCCCGCTGGGCGCGACCATCAACATGAGCGGCGCGGCCATCACGATTGCCGTGCTCTCGCTGGCGGCGGCACATACGCTGGGGGTGGCGGTTGACCTGCCGACGGCGCTGTTGCTGTGCCTCGTCTCGACGATTGGCGCCTGCGGTGCCTCGGGCGTGGCGGGCGGCTCACTGCTGCTCATCCCTGTGGCCTGTGCCTCGTTCGGTATCGGCAACGATATCGCTATGCAGGTCGTCGGCGTCGGCTTCATCATCGGCGTCATTCAGGACTCCTGCGAGACGGCGCTGAACAGTTCGACGGATGTGCTCTTCACGGCTACGGCGGAGTTCGCCGAGCGGGCCAAAGAGGGCAAATTGACGGGCGAGGACCTCGTGCCGGAGCCGGAGGCTGACAACTAAGTTTTGCAGTAAAATCAGTTTAACGAAAAATACCGGGCTGCCTTGGGGGCGGCCCGGTATTTTAGTGTGGCATTATTTAGTTGGCGCGGCTATCAGTTCATAAAGTCCTGAATGAGCACGATGATGAACATGGCCACGGCAAAGCCGATGCTCACGAGACTGGCGCGGTCGGCGAATACGGACTGCACCTCCGAGAGCTTGGCATGGCGGCGGATGTAGGTCAGGAGCAGCGAGACATCGAGCAGGATGTACATGACGCGGTTCCAGTTGTTGAGAGCCCCCCAGCCGGCGACCGTCACGACGGCGGTGAAGATGAGTACGCCGAGCAGGAGATAGTCTTTGCCGACTTTCTCTTTACGGCGGTTGCTTTGTTTATCGTCATCTTGGTGATAGATTTTCTGTTGCAGTTTCTTATACTGTTTAGCCATAGCTTCGTTCTCCTTCATAAAACAAATTTTCTCCATTATAACATTAAAAACTATGCTTTGGCAAAGAATTGCTTTTGTCGCGTATCTTTGTACTTTATGCAAATTTGCTTTACAGTTAGTTGGTTGTTAAGCAGGAATTTTCCGCAGTTGCGAGGAAAATATACAACATACGTGAATAGATAAAGCATAGGGACGCTGAGCAAGAACGTCTGTACTAGGGCAGTAGTCCTTTACATTGCGTGTAAATGTGGTATACTAAAGTGCTTGAGTTGTAACACAGAGCTATTCTTGCTACGTCCAGATGGCTGAGGACGGCCATCCGTCAACATAAATTACTGCCCTTGTGGCAGTCTGGGGAAGAATAGAAACATAGATCAGGCAACATGTACACCAAATGGAGGGGGAGTACGGCATGCTTAGAGAACATCGCAGCCGAGAAAAACTAGACTATTACTACAAGCGCTTTACGGAAGAAGGCGTGATGGACCCGAATGTACATCCGCTGGTAGCCGATTCGTGGCGCCGCAGCCAGGAACTGCACGTCGCACGGGACTTTATGGATACGAGCCATCGCCTGTCGGCTGAGGCACTGCACGATTTGCAACAGAAGAACCGCGATGCCATTGAGTATCTAGGGCACCTCAGCGAGTCCATCAAGGAGTTCTTCCAGGAGTACAATCTCTCGCTATTGCTCGTCAACGACGACTGCGTCGTACTGAAGAGCTTTTCGCTGCCCTACTATCAGCTGACGCCGGGCGAAATCGAGGGCGTGCGCGTGGGCATTGAGGAGGTCGGCACCTCCAGTATCAGTGTGGCCTACGAGCAGAAACAGACGTTCTGGATGTTCGGTCCCGAGATGTGGGTCAAGGAATGCCAGCTCGGCGACGCCTGCTCGGCCCCAATCTTTATCGGCGGCGAGTTCCGCTATATCCTCACGCTCGTGTCGATGGAGCAGATTATCATGCCGCAGGATGCGGTCATCGCGCTCCTCATTACGCTGAAAAATGCGTTGGAACTGCATATCACCGAGCACAGCCTGCAAAATGCGCAGGAGGCCATCCTCGATGCCACGCCGTTCGCGGTCTATCATGTCCTGCCGGGCGGCGAGGTCTCCTATGCCAACACGTTGGGGCATAAACGTCTCGCGGGTATCGGCATGAAGAAGCCGCAGGACATCCGTCAGCGTGAGAACCTGAACGACGTGATTACGAACTATCGCCACACGCCGATTTACAACGGTTTCCGCGGTATCCCATCCTACAATAAAGAGGTGACGTGGATTACACCGCGCAAGACCTATGAGGATATCACGACGGTCGTGCCGCTCGAGCGCGACAGCGATCAGGTAGTGAAGTCCGTAGCGGTTGTCTCTATGCCGATTGAGGATTTGCGCACTCTGGTGGCGCATGCGGCAGGCTACACGGCGAAATACAGCCTGAACTCGATGGTCGGCGAATGCGATGCGTTTCAGTCTGTCAAGAACAAAGCCGAGCGCGTGGCGCGTAACAAGCATCACGTGCTCATTCAGGGCGAGGCCGGCACGGGCAAACAGCGTATGGCTCACGGTATTCATCAGGCCAGCCATCGCGCGGCTGGCCCGCTCATCACCCTGCGCTGCGGTGATACGACGCCCGAGATTCTCGAGCAGGAGCTGTTCGGCAGTGTGCAGGGCGAGGTCAGCCATCAGGGCCGCATCGAGCTCGCCTCGGGCGGTACGTTGTTCCTCGACGAAATCGAGCGTATGCCGAAAAATATCGCGCAGGAGCTTGCCGATGCCCTGAACCGTGGCACGAGCCGCCGGGTAGGCGAGGATGTGGAGCGCCCGATTGATGTGCGCATCGTAGCGGCCTGCGACAGCGACCTCAAGCGCCTCACGGAGCGTGGCCTCTTTGCGCGTGACCTCTATGACATCGTTTCGCGCAGTGTGATTCGCCTGCCGTCGTTGCGTTCGCGCCGCGAGGATATCCCCGTGCTCGCGAAACATATCATCAACGAGCTCGCGGAGCAGCATCAGATGCCTGTGAAGGAAATCCTGCCTGAGACCATCGAGAAACTCAATACCTACGATTGGCCGGGCAATATCAAGCAGTTGCAGAGTGTGTTGGAACAGGCATTCTTCAACACGCAGGAGGACGTCATCAAGCCGGATGACATCAGTCTCATGGGCGATGTGAAGCCGGATAACCGCTGGAAAGAGGACAAAGATGTCTTCGTGCGGGCCTGGCAGGCCGCCGGCGGCAACGTGAGCCGCCTCGCGAACTTGCTCAACGTGAGCCGGGTGACGCTGTACCGTTATCTGAAGAAATATAACCTCGAGAAACGATAAGGAGCATTATAGTGCGTTTACGCAGAAAACCCTGGGTTGACCAGGCAATCCATGATTTTGACGCGTTTGTCATCAGCCGCGACCAGACCATCGGCGAGGAACGGCAGGGACATTGGCGCGAGTGGTTCGGCAATGCGGCACCGCTTTACGTTGAGCTGGGTACGGGCAAGGGCGATTTTATCACGCAGTTGGCGGCGCGGCACCCCGAGATTGATTTTATCGGCATCGAGATGCAGCAGGATGTGCTCTACTCAGCCGCAAAGAAAGTCGCCGAGCTTGAGCTCCAGAACGTGCGTCTGCTCGTCTTTGACATCAACAAAATCACGACGATTTTCGCGCCGGATGAGGTGGACAGGTTCTATATCAACTTTTGCGATCCCTGGCCGAAAAAGCGTCATGCGAAGCGCCGCCTCACGCATGTAGGGTTCTTGGAGCAGTACCGTCAGTTGCTGAAAAAGCCGGGCGAGCTCCATTTCAAGACGGACAACCGGCCACTGTTTGATTTCTCGCTGGGGCAGTTTGCCGAGGCGGGGCTCGAGGTGCGCGACGTCTCCTATGACTTGCACGCGGAGAACCGTCCCGATAATATCGAGACAGAGTATGAGCGCAAATTTAGTGGCTTCGGTGAGAAAATCAACCGCTGTGAGGTTATCTTCCGCTAAGGGGGCAGGACACGGTGCGATTGCGCAAAACGCTGTGGGTGAACGATAGCGAGCCGATCATTGTCATTATGGCGATACTGCTCGTGCTGGGCACCATCAATGTGTTTAGTTCCAGTTTCGTGCTGGCGGTTACGGAGTACGAGGACCCCTTTTACTTCCTGCGCAAGCATGTGATTTTGGTGCTCGTCGGTTTGTTGTTCTTTGTGGGCTGTCGGCATATTGCCTATGAGCATTGGCGCGTGATGATGCTGCCGCTGCTCATCTTCATTATCGGCTCCCTGGTGGCCGTGCTCGTGTTCAGTGACCCCGTCAACGGTGCGAAGCGCTGGCTGGGGGTGGGCGCTTTCAAGTTTCAGCCGGCCGAGTTCGCCAAGCTCATCTCGCTTATGCTAATGGCGGCTTTCTTAGCCAACTGTTTGCAACGGCGGCGGCTCTCGGCACTGAACGTCGTTTTCTCCTTACAGATGGGGCTCATCCTCCTGATGGCGTTCCTCGTCTACAAGGAGCCGGATATGGGTACGGCGGTTATCATCGCCGGGGTGCCGCTCTTGATGGCGATGGTCACGGTGATGACAAAGCACCAGATTGTCGGTCTCGCCTGTATGTCGCCGTTCCTGCTGGGCGGGCTGGCAGTCTTGCAGCCGTATCGTCTCCAGCGTCTGCTCACAACCTGGGACCCGTGGCAGGACGCGCAGGGCGTAGGCTACCAGACGGTGCAGTCGCTGGCGACGATTGGTTCGGGCGGTTTTACCGGCATGGGTTTTGGCGCGGGCGTGAGTAAATACCAGTATTTACCCGAGGCGCATACGGATTTCGCCTTTGCCATCTTCTGTCAAGAGCACGGTTATCTCGGTGCGCTGATGGCATTTGTGCTCTATTTGGCACTGATGGTTTATTGCGTACGCGTGGCCAACATGGCCCGGGACCTCTTTGGTCAAATTCTCGCGACGGGCATCATGCTGCTCATCGTGGGGCAGGCCGTCATCAACATGCTGATGGTCGGGGGCATGTTCCCCGTCGTGGGTGTGCCGCTCCCCTTCATCAGTTACGGCGGTTCCTCGCTGGTCGTCACGATGTCGGCTATGGGTATGCTCACAAACATCGCTGACCACTGCGTACATCCCGCACAGCGGCCCAAGCCTGCGCCGCAGGCACCAGCCAAGCCCCAGCGCGCACAGTTACGCGTCGTGCCCGGCGGACAGAGCACAGACAACTGAATTACCCTATAAATTAAAGGCACCTGCTAGAGTTGGCAGGTGCCTTTTGGTGTGGGGGTATAGCAAAAGCCTCGGCGTAGGGATGGTGTGGTGTGCTCCCCGTCAATAGGACACGCAAAAAAATAACGAATTTTTCACCTGCTCCCAGCGTGGGGGCAGGTATTTTTATGCGGCGAAATGCGCTTCATGGTATG
>Ga0256406_1001471_pt1 | contig 37913 bp, 31 predicted proteins | sample RumenRJG_03DNA_FD_185986 | JGI IMG/M metagenome (GOLD analysis project Ga0256406, IMG submission 185986) | Bovine rumen microbial communities from Lethbridge, Alberta, Canada - RJG_03 | ecosystem: Host-associated > Mammals > Digestive system > Stomach > Rumen | place: Canada: Alberta | collected... | reverse complement strand
GATTTCCGCGATTCTATGACCATACAGAGTTGTGACACAAACTGAAATAAAAAGGATGCAAAAAGATAAAATTATTGTAACTTTGTAGGGTTAGACAGAATAACTAGTTTTAATGACGCAAGAACAATATAACATATTAACATGGACAGTGAGGACAGTGGTTTTCAAGAATCCTCTCGCGTACGTCTGCGCGCAGACGTACGCGATAAACTTTCTATTTTTCACTGTCCATACTGTCCACTGTCCAAATAGTAAACCACAGACTTATACATCGTAAACCATAGAGTAACGACTTAAAAACCATAGAGTAACGACTTAAAACCATAGAGTAATGAAGCAATGAGAAGCTGAGCAATAGCAAGAAAGCAGGCTAAGAATTAGTATCTCTCTCTTTGAGACTTTCTAATTGACTTCTATTCCTAGGAACGTCAACAAACTCTGTACTCAGATTATCGAATAGAATCTTTTCTTCATCAGTAATGGTGATGAGTCCATGTCCTACTTCTCGATACCACTTTCTTAGAGCAATTTCATTATAATCACCATCCATGAATGGAAAACGTTTATTCCGAATCACAAATAAACGGAAACGAGAAAGAACCTCGAAGAAGGAACCTGAAGGGAGCGAAACTATTTTTCCATATCTATCGTAATCATATTTTTGTGCAATAATCACCATACCAGCTTGCTCATCAACAGTCATACCATATCCTTCTTTTAAAATATGGCATAGTGTAGCGATAATCCGCTCGCGTTTTATTGCGTCTGTAGAAAGATAATCACTCAAACGAATCACTAGCTTACCCTTATAATTCCAATAAGCTTTCTCTGATATTTCCTTTAATATCTTGCGCCATTCTATCGAATGCCAGATATCCAAGTCTATATCAAAAGTTCTTCCATGGATAACGATTCTATTCTTGTGTTTTTTCTGCTTGTCCTCCACAATAGAATCTTTAGACTTGTGGACTTCTCCCTTATCTTCCTTTTCTCTTTCTATCAAGACCGTTTTTTCTGTCTCGTCCTTGGTTGGAATAATATTCTCCGTTGGGACATATTGTTTTATGACCGTAATAAATCGTTCTCCATAAGTATCTCTCTTATGTTTACCAATACCATATATATTACCAAAGGAGGCAAGAGTTGTGGGCCTCTCGGTAGCAAGTGCCATGAGTGTCTTATCAGACATCACAACAAATGCTGGACTATTCATTTCATCGGCGATTTCTTTTCTCAGCATCTTCAAATGTTTAAGCAACTCCAACTTTTCACTTTGGTCTGTATTGGTCTCCGCTGAGACATGTTCTTTCATCACCTCGCAACGAACATCTTTTACGTTATAGTCTCTACGGCCGATAACAATCAGTTGTACTTTAGCTTTCCCGCACAGAACATTATAGCCAAGTGGGGTTACATGCAAATGATTGTCTTCGTTGTAAGCAATTTCAATATATCCCATCTGCAACATCTGAAGCAAATAGTCATGCCAGTCTCTAACAGGAACTTCTCTTCCTGCTGCAAAGGTTTTAATCTGAGCATAACCACGAGATACAACTTCTGGTGAGAAGTTTCCATGCAGAATATCGATAGTCAACGTAAGACCAACCTGTTCGCCCGTTCTGAGTATAGCAGAAAGTGCCTTTTGTACGAGTTCTGTCCCGTCGAAAGTCGATGGCGGATTATTGCAAACATCACAGTTTCCACAGCCTTTGTCACATATCTCGCCAAAATAATTCAGCAGAATACGTCGTCTACAAACCTGCGCTTCGGCATATTCCTGCATTCGTTGTAGTTTTTCCATATTGATATCCCGCTGTCCGCTTTCCTCAGCAAAACGGCGTAAAGTAATAATGTCCTGGAGATTATAAAATAGGATTGTCTCGCAAGGCAGTCCATCACGACCACCACGTCCTATTTCCTGATAATAGTTTTCTATGCTCTTTGGCAGATTATAATGAACAACAAAACGCACATTACTTTTGTCAATGCCCATTCCAAAAGCAATCGTCGCACAGACCACCTGGATGCGGTCATTGATAAAATCCTCTTGTACACGATTGCGTTCGTCTGTTGGTAGTCCGGCATGATATACACCCACAGAAACACCCTCTTTCTTAAGTTTCTCGGCAACCTTCTCGGTGGTTTTCTTAGCTAGACAATAGATAATACCACTTTCTCCTTGATGACGATGTATCAAACCCAAAATTGTGCGGATTTTCTCATTGGCCGTATATCCTCTTCTAATGCCCAGACTCAAATTCGGTCGGTCAAAAGAACTGATAAAGATTTCTGGTTCCTTGAGATGTAATTGTTCAATAATATCGGTTTTGGTTATCTTATCAGCAGTGGCTGTAAGTGCCATGATAGGCACATCTGGAAATAACTCATGCAGATTACCCAATTGTGTGTATTCTGGTCTGAAGTCATGTCCCCATTGTGAGATGCAATGTGCCTCGTCAATAGCAAAAAGCGATACTTTCAACATGGTTTGCATCCACCTCAATTCTACCATCAATCGCTCAGGCGAAATATATAGAAGTTTAATTTCACCCCGTAAACATCGTTCAGCAATCTGTCGATTTGAAATCTCATCATTGGCACTGTTAAGTGCCTCCGCAGCAATTCCATTAGCTCGTAATGATTCGACTTGATCCTTCATCAGCGAGATAAGTGGCGAAATGACGATAGCCGTTCCTTCCATCATCAAAGCTGGGATTTGAAAACAAATCGATTTACCACCACCTGTCGGCATTAGTACTAGCGAATCCTTTCTCTGGAGCACGTGATTAATAATATCTTCCTGTAAGGGTCTAAAATAGTCGTAACCAAAATACGATTTTAACGCATGTTTTATATTATACATACTTATCTCGCTCGATAATTACAATTATTATTTAATCGTTTGAACAACAATCACATCCGCTGGCAGCCAATCTACACTGTCCAGTTGATCTTTATATAGCCATTTCGCCGCCTCATGCTCTTTCAGCGTCAGACTTCCGCTCTCTACGTGACACCAAAAACAATGCATGGTGAGATGAAACTGCGGGTAATCATATTCCACGGTCTGCACCAACCGTTCCACCACGATTCTCGTTTCCAGCTCTTCCCATATCTCACGCTTCAGCGCCTCCTCAGGTGTTTCCCCAGCTTCCATCTTTCCGCCCGGGAATTCCCAACCGTCTTTATAGTCGCCATATCCTCGCTGAGTGGCAAAGATGCGACCCTCGTCATCATGCATAATTGCTGCTACAACTTCTATGTGTTTCATTATCCTACTGACCTATGTTTTGCTATATTCAACATTGATGCTGGCATTGGTGTTTTCAATCGCCATATAATTTCCATTGGCTTTGCACCGCAAAGTTACAAAAACTTTATGAGATTGTTGTAATTTCAATTGGATATTTCAAGATATTATTACCCTTTCGAAGAAAAAAAAGGGTTGGTGTGGAAAAAGAAGGAGAATTAAAGAAAAAGAGGACTGAAAATGTAGCGGAATATCTATATAGCTGAAATCATGAAATGACCCGAGTGATTTCATGACTTGAGCTAATTCGATGAATTCACTCGAGTGAAGATTTTGGGGGTATTATGAATACATTAAACATTAAATATGAAACATTAAATTACGACTTGATATTTTTTTTTGGGGGGATAAGGAGAAACGTCGTTTCTCGATGAGCAACACGTCGTTTTTCAGACAGAGAGACGACGTATTGCTTCCTGTAATACAGGCTAACATGATGAAAGATTTTTATTTACATGCTGCATATCTCTTCCGCCATTTGGTTCAGGGCTACGCAATCGGCGCGACTGATGTGGCGCTTGGTGGCATCATAGGGCCAGGGGCTTAACAGGAGGACGCGACCTGAAGCGCAGGCATCGAAAAGGGCGTCGGAGGGCTTAAAGAAATCCCGGAAGCCATTATCGAGAAGTATGATAAAAGGGCGTTGTTCGCGCAGCAGCACTTGCATCACCATCTTCTCTTGGGTAGAGATAAAAGGCGATACCATCACGACGCCTTGGCGGGCCTTCAACACGCAAGAATTCATGTAGTTGCGCAGGGACTCTGTCTCGCCATGCTCAGCTGCCGCCACCATCGCACTACGCACGTGGACGGGAGCAAAGATCTGGGCCATCAGCAGCATGGTATTTCCTACGCCATCATAGCTGCGGCCATGGATGATAATATCCCTCTGCACATGAAAGAAGCCGGGCTTCAGGCGCTTGGTGGCCAGGCGCTGAGGGTTCATCTGTACATAGCGCATCATAGTATGAAGCTGACCGCGGCGCGACAAAGGGCGGATAAAGGGCCTCTCGGTGAAGATAGGAAAGGGCCATGTGGGGGCTTGGGGCGTTGACCCCGAATTGAAGGCTCTTGCCATTTCCATTTATCTTGCTCCGCCATGAGTTGATTAATTTGATTGGAGTGCAAAGAAGGCTCCCGTTTCTGGGAGCCTTTCTATGTTTACTTTCGGAATAACTTCATGTTTTTCTTCAGGCGCCGCACGGCGCGGTCGCGTATCTGGCGCACACGCTCACGCTTCAACGACATGCGCTCGGCTATCTCGGCCATGGTCTGACGCTCCTCACCAATACCGAAGTAGGCATTGACAACGACGGTCTCGCGCTCGTTGAGCGTCTGCAGCGAACGCTCGATGGCATCCTCCAGACTGGCATTATAGACACGCTGGTCGGCCTGTGGGGAGTCGGCATTGACCAGTACGGACAGCAGACTGACATTGGCCTTGGAACCCAGTGGGGCATCCACCGAACGCGTCTGTCCGTCGCGGGTGCTCTCCACACGCTGCTCGTCGCTCTCCTTGCGCACCGCCTTCTCTATCTGCTGACGGATAAAGACCACGGCATAGTTGACGAATCGCAGTCCGCGCGTGGCGTCAAACTTACGTGCAGCCTTCATCAGACCCAGGTTGCCCTCGCTGACGAGGTCTTCCATAGACAGGCCCTGTCCCTGATACTGGCGGGCAATGACAACGACGAAACGCAGGTTAGCCTCGATCAGGCGGTTCAGCGCCCGCTCGTCGCCCTGAAGGATACGAGCCGAGAGGCGGGCCTCCTGCTCTTCGGAGAGCAGTTGCTCGCGACCAATCTCGTCGAGGTATTTATTCAGTATGCTATCTTCCATCTTTTAGGAGTTAAAGGAGTTAAGGAGTTAAGGAGTCAAGACGATAGTCTAATAAACTCTTGGTCCGAAGATGGTGGTACCGATACGCACCATGGTGGAACCGTTTTGCACAGCGATGTGGTAGTCGTGGCTCATGCCCCAGGAGCGCTCACAGAAGGCATCGTCGGTAGCGAAATACTGCTGTTTCACCTCGTCGAAGAAACGGGCAGCCGTCTGGAACTCCTGCGCTATCTGCGCCTCGTCGTCCACATTTGACGCCATCATCATCAGTCCGCAGATCTGGACGTGCTCCATCTGTCGCCACTCGCCATCGGCCAGCAGCTGGCGGCAGGCATCGAGGGTGAGTCCGTATTTCGTAGCCTCCTCAGCGATATGCAGTTCCAGCAGCACGCGCACCACCCTACCGGCCTTGGCAGCCTGTTTCTCGATTTCGCGCAACAGCTTCAGCGAGTCCACCGCCTCGATCATCGAGATATAGGGGGCGATATACTTCACCTTATTGGTCTGCAGATGACCGATGAAATGCCACTCGATATCGCCAGGCAACGACTGCACCTTGCGGGACAGTTCCTGCTCGTGGCTCTCGCCAAAGATGCGCTGGCCCTCCTCGTAGGCAGCAGTAATATACTCCTCGGGGTGGAACTTACTGATAGCCACGAGCTGCACCCCCTGAGGGAGCGACTGACGCACTTCGTTTAATTTCTCTTTAACAGGATACATAAAGCGGTAGCAAATTTTTCACTTTTCACTTTTCACTATTCCCTTTACCCTTCAAACTCGGGTTTATCGTCCTGCTTACTGGCCTTTGCCAGGTGCTCGAAGACATCCATGAGCGTGGTCTCGTTGACGCTGACGATAGAATAGTCGATCATGGTGCCACCCATCACCTCTTCCAGGTTTTTCACGGCACCATTGAACGAACCGGCCTGAACCAGGTAGTTCACGTTAGAGCGCTTCTCCTTCTCAGTCTTCTCGTCGAGCGTGATAAACTGCAGTTTTGCCTTGTACCAGCGGTCGGCCATCTCCTGGTCGCTGAAGAAGATCTCGCCATAAGGCGCCTTCTTGATGTCGGTGACATTGAACTCACCACTGATATATGAAGACATCTCCTCGATGATACGCTCCTCGGCCTCGCTGAAGCTCAGGGCATCCACCACATAAGCCTCGGTGACCTTCTTCTGCATACCATCTTCCATTGTCTTCTCGTAACGAATCTTGCATTCAAACCATGTTGCTGTTCTACTTCTCATCATTTTTATATATGTCTATTAAAAAATTTTTTAGGAGTTAAAGGAGTTAAGGAGTTAAAGGAGTTAAGACGTTAGTTCTTATCGTCCCCTTCCTTGGCCTTGATATAGCCATGACGGCTGAGGCCCTTCTGCTTCTGCTGGGTGAGCTGCTCCACTATCTCGTGGCCAATACGTCCAGCCAGACCGTCGGGCAAACCAGCTTCGCCAGCCAGTTCCTTCTGCACCTTGAGCAGTTCCTCGGCCATAGACTGCGAGTTGGCCATGAAGGTCTTCTCTGACGACCCCATGTGTTTGCTGTTATAAACCTTCGAAAGAATCTCATCGGCAGCTTTCTGGTAACGCTTACGGTAAATCATCTCAGCCTTTTGCATCAGCGCTTCATCAGAGAGATCTATTGTATCAGCCAGAAATGCCGTATCCTCCTCCAGTTCGTCACTACTAAAGAGATCATTAGTCTGCTGTTTAGCCGGTTCTACGAACTCTATATTGTTAGTAACCTCGGGCAGCGTGTCTACATAGATATAGACGGCCAGCAGAGAGACGAGCACGCTGGCAGCCATCAGCACGGCAGAGCGTCGCATACTGCGCTTCTGGATGATGGCCTTGTGCATCTCGTCGAGCGACTTATAGCGCTTCCTGGGCTCCTCGGCCGTGGCCTTCTTCACCACCTGCTTATACTCGAAAGGCATGGAGCCCTGCTCGTAGAGGAAAGCGATGAGCTTACCCAGGGAATAGACATCGCTGCGCCCGGTAGCCTCCTCACCGGCAAGCACCTCGGGAGCCACATAGTCCTCGGCCCCGGCAAAGAGTGCCTTCTGGTCGGTCATGGCCTTATAGAACGAGCCATGGGAGAGCAGGAAGGGATGGTTGTCGCTCTTGCGCACAAAGATATTGTTGGGCGCATAGCAGAGCTGGAACACGCCCTCCTCATTGAGCTTGGCGCCAAACTCAATCAGCGGTTTCACGATGCTGTCCACAAACCCCTTGCCGGCCAGGGCAGCGGGATTCTGGTCGAGGAGAGATGCCAGCGTCAGGAACTGTCCCTGCTCCAGTTCGAGTTCATAGAGCTGGTCATTGCTGTCCTGATGCACCTCGTAGTGGAGCTGCTGCTTGCCACGCTGGCGCACAGACCACTGCTGTTCCTGCTTCAGGGCTTCGCAGAACACGATACTGTCGGTCAGCTCCGGTCTTAACTCAATGACATAGCGGTATTTACCATCCACCTGACGGCGATAGTAACTGCCCAGCGGGGTTGACTCACGGTGGGGTTTCTGTCCTTCCTGAACATTCAGCATTTCCTCGAAATTCATATGATGTGCGCTTTATTTTGACGTGCAAAAATACGCATAAAATCCGAAATGAGCAAGCAAAAGCCGTTTTTTTCAGATTTATTTGTTGTTATGTCGGAAGAAAATCGTATCTTTGCACGCAATTATAAAAATAGCACATAAACAAGATGCCAGAAATATCAGTACGAGGACTGGAGATGCCAGAGTCGCCAATCAGAAAATTGGCTCCGCTGGCTGTTGCCGCAAAGAAACGCGGAACGAAGGTGTATCACCTGAACATTGGTCAGCCCGACCTGCCCACACCGCAGGTGGGACTGGATGCGTTGAAGCAGATAGACCGTTCTATCTTGGAGTACTCACCATCGCAGGGCTATCAGAGCTACCGCGAGAAACTGGTGGGCTACTACGCGAAATACAACATCAACGTCACGGCCGACGATATCATCATTACCAGCGGCGGTAGTGAGGCGGTGCTCTTCGCGTTCCTGTCGTGCCTGAATCCTGGCGACGAGATTATCGTGCCAGAGCCTGCCTATGCCAACTATATGGCCTTCGCCATCTCGGCCGGTGCCAAGATACGCACCATCGCCACGACGATTGAGGAAGGCTTCTCGCTGCCCAAGGTGGAGAAGTTTGAGGAGCTGATCAACGAGCGCACACGTGCCATCATGATCTGCAACCCCAACAACCCCACGGGCTACCTGTACACCCGCCGCGAGATGAACCAGATACGCGACCTGGTGAAGAAATACGACCTGTATCTCTTCTCTGACGAGGTGTATCGCGAGTATATCTACACCGGTTCGCCCTATATCTCGGCCTGCCACCTGGAGGGCATCGAGCAGAACGTGATCCTGATTGACTCCGTGTCGAAGCGCTACTCTGAGTGCGGTATCCGTATCGGTGCGCTGATCACTAAGAATAAAGAGGTACGCGCAGCCGTGATGAAATTCTGTCAGGCCCGCCTCTCTCCCCCACTCATCGGACAGATTGTGGCCGAGGCATCGCTGGATGCACCCGAGGACTACTATCGCGACGTGTATGACGAGTACGTGGAGCGCCGTAAGTGCCTGATTGACGGACTGAACCGTATTCCCGGCGTCTATTCGCCAATCCCCATGGGCGCTTTCTATACCGTGGCCAAACTGCCTGTTGACGATGCGGAGAAGTTCTGCCGCTGGTGCCTGTCGGAATTTGAGTACGAGGGACAGACGGTGATGATGGCTCCCGCAGCCGGTTTCTACACCACGCCAGGCGCAGGCATCAACCAGGTGCGTATAGCCTACGTGCTGAAGAAGGAGGACCTGATGAAGGCACTCGTGGTGCTGCAGAAGGCTCTGGAGGCTTATCCGGGAAGGGTCATGGAAAAGTAAAAGTGAAGAGTGAAAAGTGAAAAATCGGCTACCGCTGTAGAGTGAACTTCCCATTATTCATAGCCAAGAGAATTTATAGCGACAAGGGCGACCGCCGCAAGGTGAGCCGCCCGGCTATTCGTATAGCTACCATCGGCGTGGCCATAGGACTGGCTGTGATGATTATCACGGTGAGCGTGGTGCTGGGCTTCAAACATGCCATCCGCGAAAAGGTGGCAGGCTTCGGCAGTCATATACAGGTGTACAACGTGCAGGCTACGGGCTACCCCATCTGCATCAATGACAGTACGCTGGCGGCCTACGAGGCGGTAGAGGGCGTGCGCCATGCGGAGCGCTTCGCCATGACGCAGGGCATCCTGAAGACCGACGAGGACTTCCTGGGCGTGATGCTGAAAGGTATCGGACAGGAATACGACACGACCTTTATCAGCGAAAACCTGGTAGAGGGATCGCTGCCGCAGTTCTCGGATAAAAAGACTAAATATCCGCTGGTCATCTCGAAGAGCATCGCCAAGAAACTCCGCGTGAAGACAGGCGACAAGCTGTTTGCCTACTTCATAGGCCAGGACGACGTGCGTGCCCGCCGGTTCACCATCTGCGGCATCTACCAGACCAACATGAAGCGCTTTGACGACCAGATATGCCTGACGGACCTGTACGTGACGCAGCGGCTCAACGGATGGGACAGTCTGCAATGCTCGGGTGCCGAGTTGCTGGTCAACGACTTTGAACAGCTGAAACCAACGAACATGAACGTGCTGCGCGAGCTGAAGGGACAAACCGACCGCGACGGCAACACCAGTGTGAGCTACAGCATCACGGAGGTGTATCCGCAGGTGTTCTCCTGGCTGGAACTGCTGGATGTCAACGTGTGGATTATCCTGGGACTCATGGTCTCGCTGGCAGGATTCACCATGATCAGCGGCCTCCTTATTATTATATTGGAACGCACGCAGATGATTGGCATCCTGAAGGCACTGGGCGCAGGCAACGGCAGCATCATCAGTACTTTCATGTACTATGGCATCATGATTACCGGGCGCGGCATGCTGTGGGGCAACGTGCTGGGCATAGGACTGGTACTGCTGCAGCAATACACGGGCATCATCACGCTCGACGCCCAGACATACTATGTGAGTGAGGCACCCATGGAACTGAATCCGCTGCTGATTCTACTCATCAATCTGCAGACAATCATGTCGTGCGCCGTGGTACTTCTGCTGCCCTGTATTCTGATACTTTTCATCCATCCGGCACGCTCGATGCACTACGAATAATTCGAAAAGTTGCGCATATTAGTCTATTTTTCCTTAATTAACAAAAACGTCTAAAAAATTGCACGATTTTTTTTGAAATGTGCAAAAAATATCGTACCTTTGCACAAAATTTTGAAAATTGTGCAATGAGCTCAAATATTAGCTTCAACAAGTATATTTACGACGCCATCATCAACAACTGGGACGCTGATGCCTTGACTGATTTTCAGGGACAGACGTTGCAGTTTCACGACGTAGCCCGTAAAATAGAAAAACTTCACATCGTCTTTGAGAACTGTGGCATTGAGAAAGGTGACAAGATTGCCATCTGCGGACGTAACTCTGCTCACTGGGCCGTGACCTTCCTGGCAACCCTGACCTACGGAGCCGTGGTAGTACCCATCCTCCATGAATTCAATGCCGAGCAGATCCATAACATCGTGAACCACTCTGGCGCCAAGGCCCTCTTCGTGGGCGACTTCGTGGCCAAGGAGATTGACCCTGAGCAGATGCCCGCACTTGAAGGTATCGTGTTCCTGCCCGATTTCTCATTGATGGTATCACGTTCTGAGAAACTGACGTATGCCCGCGAGCACCTGAACATGATGTTTGGCGAGAAGTATCCCAAGGCTTTCAGGAAAGAGCACGTACACTATCACGAGGATTCACCAGAGGAACTGGCGCTGATCAACTATACCAGCGGTACCACGGGATTCTCGAAGGGCGTGATGATTCCCTATCGCGCCATCATGGGCAACCTGACCTTCTGTCTGCGCCATCTGGGTGCGGTAGTGAAGGCCGGTGACCCCATGCTCGACATCCTGCCCATGGCCCACATGTATGGTCTGGCCATCGAGTTTGTGTTCGGTTTCTGCAACGGTTGTCACCTGTTCTTCCTCAACCGCCTGCCATCGCCCACGCTGATTGCCCAGGCCTTCACGGAGGTACGCCCTACCCTGGTGGTATCGGTACCCCTGATTATCGAGAAGATTATCCGCAAGAAGGTGTTCCCCATCATACAGACCAACAAGATGAAACTGCTGATGGCCATGCCTATCGTATCCACGAAGGTGAAGAACCGCATCTGTCAGCAGGTGTACGAGGCCTTCGGCGGCCGCGCCTACGAGGTCATCGTGGGTGGTGCGCCCCTATCGAAAGAGGTGGAGCAGTTCCTGATGAGCATCGGATTCCCCATCACCGTGGGCTATGGAGCCACGGAGTGTGCCCCGCTGATCAGCTATCGCGACCATAAGGAGTTTGCCGCCAGCTCATGCGGCTGTCCGGTGGACGACATGGAGGTGCGCATCCTGAGCGACGACCCGCAGAACATCCCCGGCGAGATTATCACACGCGGCAAGCACGTGATGCTGGGCTACTACAAGAACGAGGAAGCCACGCAGCAGGTCATCGACAAGGACGGCTGGTATCACACGGGCGACCTGGGTACGATGGATGAGAAGCAGAACATCTTTATCCGCGGACGTATCAAGAACATGCTGCTGGGTGCCAGCGGACAGAATATCTATCCAGAGGAGATTGAGGATAAACTGAACTCCATGCCGATGATTGCAGAGAGTCTGGTGGTGCAGGACGGCGACAAGCTGGTGGCAATGATCTATCCCGATCAGGACGAGGTGGTGAACTTCTCACAGGAGGAACTGGAGGCCGTGATGGACCAGAACCGCGAGAACCTGAACGCCCAGTTGCCTGCCTACAGTCGCATCAGCCGCATCGTGCTGCGCGACGAGGAGTTCCAGAAGACACCTAAGAAGAGCATCAAGCGTTATCTTTATCATGCATAAACAAATCTAAGATATGGAAACAATACCAAGTTTTAATAAACTCATACAGGAAAGTATCATCGCCAACTGGGATGCAGATGCGCTGACCGACTATAAGGGACAGACATTGCAGTTCCACGACGTAGCCAGAAAGATAGAGAAGGTGCACATCCTTTTCGAGAACTCAGGCGTACAGAAAGGTGACAAGATTGCACTCTGCGGACGAAACAGCAGCCAGTGGGCTGTGGCTTTCATCGCCACGCTGACCTACGGTGCCGTTGCCGTGCCCATCCTGCACGAATTCATGCCCGAGCAGATTCATAATATCGTGAACCACTCTGATGCGAAGCTGCTCTTTGCCGGCGACTATGTGGCTGGCATCATCGACCCTGAGCAGATGCCTCACCTGGAGGGCATCATCCGCAATACGGACTACTCGCTCATCGTGTCGCGCTCGGAGAAGCTGACCTATGCCCGCGAGAACCTGAACGCCCTCTATGGACAGAAGTATCCTAAATACTTCCGTCAGGAGCATATCAACTATTACATCGAGCAGAGTCCTGACGAGCTGGCCCTGATCAACTATACCAGCGGTACCACAGGCTTCTCAAAGGGTGTGATGATTCCCTACCGTGCGCTGTGGTCGAACTACGACTTTGCATGCAACGTGCTGGGCTCTACGATCAAGAAGGGTGATAACATCATCTCGATTCTGCCCATGGCGCATATGTATGGCATGGCCTTCGAATTCCTGTTCGAATTCCTGCATGGCTGCCACGTGTTCTACCTGAACCGCACCCCGTCGCCTGCCATCATCGCGCAGGCCTTTGCCGAGGTGAAGCCGAAGATTATCATCGCCGTGCCCCTGGTTATCGAGAAGATTATCCGCAAGAAGGTGTTCCCCAAGATTCAGAACAACCGCATGCGCCTGCTCCTGCAGATGCCTATCATCTCTATGAAGGTTCGCGAGATGATCTGCAAGGAGGTGCTCAAGGCCTTTGGCGACAATGTATACGAGGTGATTATCGGTGGTGCTGCCTTCAACCAGGAGGTGGAGCAGTTCATGCACCGCATCAACTTCCCCTACACGGTGGGCTATGGTGCCACGGAGTGTGCCCCGATTATCTGCTACAGCGACTGGCACTCGTTCGTGCCCGGCTCTTGCGGACGTTCGGTAATCCACATGGAGGTGAAGATCGACTCTCCCGATCCTGCTACGATTCCTGGCGAAATCCTGGCCCGCGGCCTGAACGTGATGCTGGGCTACTACAAGAACGAGGAGGCTACGGCAGAGACCATCGACAAGGACGGCTGGTATCATACGGGCGACCTGGGTACGATGGATGTCAACGGCAACGTATTCATCAACGGACGTTCGAAGAACATGCTGCTGGGTGCCAACGGACAGAATATCTATCCTGAGGAGATTGAGGACAAGCTGAACTCTATGGCCATGGTGGTAGAGAGCATCGTGGTGCAGCGCGACACCAAGCTGGTGGCACTGGTACACCCCGACCTCGACGAGGCCAAGAACATGGGCTTCACGATGGACGACCTCGCTGGTATCATGGAGCAGAACCGTAACACGCTGAACGAGGCGCTGCCTGCCTACGAGAAGATTTCGGAGATTGAAATCCACGAGGAGGAGTTTGCCAAGACACCTAAGAAGAGTATCAAGCGCTACCTCTACAAGTAAGGAAGCCTACTTTTCGCTGATTATATCAGACTGTTTGCTTAAAAAGTTTGGTCTTTAGACTGGGAAAGACTAACTTTGCAGGCAAACAGTCTTTTTTTGATAACATCAAAACGAACACAAAAATGAGGAAACTGGTTCTAACCACCCTGATAACACTGGGCACACTCCAGGCGCAGGCCTATGACTACCCGTATCTGGTATTCCAGAATACGGAGGGCACGACGACGGTCCTCGCCGTGGAGCAGCTCTCTATCACAATCAGCAACGGACAACTCGTGGCCACGAATGCCGACGGCACACAGTCGTTGCCGCTGACCGACCTCAGCAAGATGTACTTCACCCAACAGGCCGACCTGACTGGCATCAGTAATGCCGGCACGCAGGAGGAAGAGGTTGTGGAGGTCTTTACTACTGGAGGAGTCAAACTTGGTAAGTATCTGAATGTCAACGAAGCAAAGATTTCTCTTAAACCAGGGCTTTATATCCTGAAGAGCAAGCAGAAATCCTTTAAGATAGTGGTAAAATGAAGAAGATATATAGCCTCATCACAGCCCTGGTACTCACTATCGCAGTACAGGCTCAGACGCTGAACGTGGTATCGGGCGGCGTCACGTATCAGTTTCCCGCGGAGAAAGCTGGCGAGATGAACTACGCCAGCGGGACCACGCTGACCATCATGGACAAGGCATTCGCTGTCGGCGATATCAGCAGGATGTATATTGATGGCACGGAAGTGACGGACAACAGCGTCAGGATTACCTACGACGGCACGACGGCAAGCGTCAGCATCGCCGGCAATATCGCCGCCTATGTCAGCGCATCGGTCAATGGCGGGCACGTCAGCATCAGTCAGGCCAACACGGCCGACATCGATGGCGACGAGATAACGTATATCCTCAAAGGCAGTACCGAAAACGGATCGCTGACCCTCGACGGCGCCTATAAATGTACGGTACAGTTGGCCGGCATCACGATGACCAACCCCAGCGGGGCTGCCATCACCATCAACAACAAGAAGCGCATCCAGCTCAGCGTGAAGAAGGATACGGAGAATACGCTCACCGACGGGGCCAGCGGCGACCAGAAAGCATGTATATACAGCAAGGGACAACTGCAACTGCAGGGCAACGGCACGCTGAATATCTACGGCAAGACGGCGCATGCCCTGAAGAGTGGCGACTATATCACCATCAAGAACCTGACGCTGAATATCCTCTCGGCCGTGAAGGACGGTATCTCGTGCAACAAGTATTTCCAGATGAAGAGTGGCAGCGTCAGCATCAGCGGCGTGGGCGACGACGGCATCAACGTGGACCTGGAGGAAGACGATGAGACGACAGCCCAGACAGAGGATCATGAGGACGAGAACTCGGGCACGCTGTATGTGGACGGTGGCACGCTGGTCATCAACAACAGTGCGGCACCCACCATCGAGAATGGCGAGGTGAAGGGTGCCAAGGGCATGAAGGCGCTCTGCATGGCCCTGAATGCGGGCGATATCACCATCAACATGAGCGGTAACGCCTCGAAGGCTATCCGTTGCGGCAACGGCACAGAGACGACAAGCGGTGGCAACAACTGGGGATGGGGCGGTCCCGGCGGCATGGGCGGAAGTACGAAGTGGACGGACGTCACGGGTTCCTACACCCAGGGCAAGCCCGACGGTACCGGTCCGAAGCTGACCATCCGTCAGACGGGTTCTACCTACAGTTCCTCATCGGCCAAGGGCATCAAGGCTATCTGTGCGGTGACCATCTATGGCGGCGAGACGGATATCTACACGAAATCAGACGGAAGTGAAGGTCTGGAGTCAAAGACCAGCATCGATATTCAGGGCGGCAAGCACTATTTCCAGTGCTACGACGACTGTATCAACTCTACAGGAAAGATTATGTTCAACGGCGGCGTCACGGTGTGCTACTCCAACGGTAACGATGCCGTAGACTCCAACGCAGGCACCACGGGGGCCATCACCATCGGCAACGGCGTGGCCTTTGCCTACACCACCAAGGGCGATCCCGAGGAAGGCTTCGACTGTGACAACAACTCGTATATCCAGATTACGGGTACGGGCATCGGCATCAGCGCCGGCGGCAGTCAGGGCGGAGGCGGCGGTCGCGGCAGTTCAAGTGGCAACACCATCTCGAACGCCAAACAAGGCTATGCCTTTGTCACCAGCACCATCAGTTACACGAAGGGTCGCTACTACACCCTGGCAGATGCCTCGGGCAACAACCTCGTGACCTACAGTTTTGATGGGTCCTGTAGCAGCAAGCTGGCGCTGTTCACGGCTACGGGAATGGTCAAGGGCTCCACATACAACGTGAAATACAGTACCACGGAACCTACCGATGCCACCACGGCTTGGCACGGCCTGTATCTGGGGTCCACACATCAGGGAACAACTAGTGTCGCTTCAATAACTGCCAAATAATTTATGACGTCTGCAAAGGCAGACAGCAAATATCTCCTCCAAAATTTGGAGTTGTAAGAGAAAGTTCGTAATTTTGCATTATGAATATTATCGAACGATTTCTGAAGTATACTCAATTTGATACACAATCAAATGAGGAGAGCGATAGCGTGCCAAGCACCAGCAAGCAATTGGTGTTTGCACGCTTTTTGTATGAAGAGTTGAAACATGAGGGACTGGAGGATGTGACCCTGGACGACAAGGGATACATCTATGCCACGCTGCCCGCCAATATCAAGGATAAAGTGCCCGTGATAGGATTCATTTCCCACTATGACACCAGTCCTGACTGCAGTGGCGCCGATATCAAGCCGCGCATCGTCAACAACTACAGCGGCGGGGATATCGAACTGTCGGAGGGTATCTACCTCTCACCAGATAAGTTCCCAGAACTGCTGCAGCATACGGGCGAGGACCTGATTGTGACGGACGGACACACCTTGCTGGGTGCCGACGACAAGGCTGGTATTGCCGAGATTGTGCAGGCCATGGTATTCCTGAAAGCCAACAAGCACATCAAGCACGGTAAGATACGTGTGGCGTTCAATCCCGATGAGGAGATTGGCATGGGTGCCCACCATTTCGACGTAGAGAAATTCGGATGCGAATGGGCCTACACGATGGATGGTGGCGACGTGGGCGAACTGGAGTATGAGAACTTTAACGCCGCGTCTGCCAAGATTACCATCAAGGGCGTGAGTGTTCACCCGGGATATGCCAAGGGAAAGATGCTGAACGCCAGTCTGCTGGCAGCGGAATTTGTCAGTATGATGCCTGCCAACGAGACGCCTGAGACGACGGAAGGCTATCAGGGTTTCTATCACCTCACGGGCATGCAGACACAGACCGAACAGGCCAGACTGTCGTATATCATCCGTGACCACGACCGCGAGAAATTCGAGGACCGCAAGCGTTTCATCAAACGCGTAGCTGAAGAGATGAATGCGAAATACGGTGAGGGAACGGTCAGCATCGAGGTCTGCGACCAGTATTACAACATGAAGGAGAAGATTGACCCGCAGATGCATGTCGTCGACCTGGTACTGAAGGCCATGCAGGAAGCTGGCGTGGCACCCAAGATCAAGCCTATACGCGGTGGTACGGACGGTGCCCAACTCTCGTTCAAGGGTCTGCCCTGCCCCAACATCTTTGCCGGTGGCATCAACTTCCACGGTCCGTACGAGTTTGTGCCTGTACAGTCTATGGAGAAAGCCATGCAGGTCATCGTCAAACTGTGTGAGCTCACCGCACAATACAACAAATAGCGCCATCCCAGGAAAGGATTGCGCCTCATCTAACAACACGTAGAGTCTATGGCAGAACTTCCCGCATTGATAGAAGACCTTGCCCTGATACTGATGGTGGCTGGTGTCGTGACGTTGGTATTCAAGAAATTGAAGCAGCCCCTGGTACTGGGCTATATCGTAGCCGGTTTCCTAGTGTCGCCCCACATGCCCTATACCGCATCGGTGGTGGACATGTCCAACATCCATCTGTGGGCGGATATCGGCGTGATGTTCCTGCTGTTCTCCCTGGGACTGGATTTCTCTTTCAAGAAAATCCTGAAGATGGGAGCATCGCCCGTCATCTCGGTGATATGCATCATCTTCGCCATGTCCCTGCTTGGCGTCATCGTAGGACAGTCGTTTGGCTGGTCGCGCATGAACTGCATCTTCCTTGGCGGTATGCTGGCCATGAGTTCCACGACCATTATCTACAAGGCATTCGACGACCTGGGGCTGCGCCAACAGCAGTTTGCCGGTCTGGTGATGAGCGTGCTGATACTGGAAGATATCCTGGCTATCGTGATGATGGTGATGCTGAGCGCCATAGCCAGTGGCAACAATCCCGACAGCGGACAGATGCTGGGCTCCGTGATGAAGATAGGATTCTTCCTGGTACTCTGGCTGGTGGTAGGCATCTTTGCCATCCCCCTCTTCCTGCGCAGGGTACGTAAGCTGATCAATAACGAGGTATTGCTGATTGTATCCCTGGGACTCTGTTGCGCCATGGCCGTATTCTCTACGAAGGTAGGTTTCTCGTCGGCCTTCGGAGCCTTTATCATGGGCAGCATCCTGGCTGAGACGATAGAGGCAGAACGTATTGAGAAGCTGGTGGAACCGGTGAAGAACCTGTTTGGCGCCGTCTTCTTCGTGTCAGTAGGTATGCTGGTTGACCCGCAGATACTGATAGACTATGCCCTGCCCATCTTCGTGCTGGTGATGACCATCATCATTGGCCAGGCTATCTTCGGCTCCATCTCGTTCATGTTGGGCGGCGAGTCGCTGAAGTCGGCCATGCGCTGTGGTTTCTCGATGGCTCAGATAGGTGAATTCTCGTTTATCATTGCTTCGCTGGGACTCTCATTGGGCGTCATCGGCGATTTCCTATATCCGGTGGTGGTGGCCGTATCCGTCATTACAACATTTCTCACACCTTACATGATACGGCTCGCCACGCCGGCTTATAATGCGCTGGAGCCACATCTGCCCACGAGACTCATCAAGATGCTGAACCATCTGTCCATGAGCAGGCCGAACACCACTGAACAGAGCAAATGGAAGCGACTGCTCATCCAGATGAGTATCAACACCATCGTCTACAGCATTCTCTCCATTGCCGTCATTGCGCTGATGCTGACATTCTTCCACCCTATCATGATTCAGATGTTTCAGGAGAAATGGTACGGTCCTGCCATCACAGGCGTCATCACCATCATCCTGATGGCTCCGTTCCTGCGGGCCATGGTCATGAAGAAGAACAGGAGTGAGGAGTTCAAGGCCCTGTGGAAGGAAAGCAACCGCAACCGCCTGCCCCTGATATTCACCATCTTGTTCCGCATCATGATAGCCGTGAACTTCGTGTTCTACGTGATCAGCTACCTGACGCATTTCGGGTCTGCCATCCTGATTACGGTGGGATTTGTGGCTGTGATACTCATCATCATGTCGAGGTCCATCAAGCGACGCAGCATCTTGTTGGAACGCCTGTTTATCAACAACCTGCGCTCACGCGATATCGAGGCTCAGGTGCGTGGCAGGAAGAAGCCCCTGTATGAGGGAAAGCTGCTGGACAGAGATATCCATATTGCGGATTTCGACGTGCCTTTCAACTCGATGTGGATGGGACAGACGCTGAAGCAGTTGAACCTGGGACGCAAGTATGGCGTACACATCAGCAGCATCATGCGTGGCGGATGCCGACTGAACATCCCTGACGGCGACTATATCATCTTCCCTGGCGACAAGCTGCAGGCTATCGGCAGCGATGACCAGTTGACCAAATTCCGCAATGCCATAGAGAATGACGTGCTGGGCGAAGACTATGAACTGGAGAAGCGCGAGATGAAGCTGCGCCAGTTTATCATCGCCCAGGACAGTCCGTTTATTGGCAAGACTCTGGAAGAGAGTGGCATCAGAAGCCGTTACAGTTGCATGGTGGTAGGCATGGAGGAAGGAAAGGAGAACCTGTCATCCGTAGGACCCAAGCACCGCTTTGAAGAGGGAGACATCCTCTGGATTGTAGGTGAGCAGGAAGCCCTGGATGCCCTGATGCTTGCACACCAGTAAGCCTCTTATTCGTTTTAGGAATAAGACAGGATTAATACCACTGGACAGAATTGCTATATCCGCTACGCTTATCGTACTTCAAGGCATCGGTAAGCGTAGAAGCGTTACAACGGAACGAGAAGTTATAGCTGGTATAGGGCGACAGCACTACAGAGCACGACATGTTGAAGCAATGCAGGTCGCGCGAGAGTGATGCCGTGGTCATGGAAATCTTCTTGTTCTCAAAGTCGTAACCGGAAGAGAACGAGATATTCCATCCGTCACTCAGGCGGATATTACCACTCATGTTCAGGTTCTGCGTGAACTTATAAGGATAGCGCATCGTGTTGTAATTGAACTTCTTCACGTCAGTATCCTCACGCATGGTGATACCATAGCCGAAGCTGACAGACCAGGGCATAGAGAAAGGCATGTAACCGTCTTCATCGGTCTCAGCCAGTCCGGCATTCTGCTTCCTGGCGCCATGCTTGGCTTTCTCCATATCGGGGTCAACATTCGACTCGATACTATTGATGTCGTCAAGAGCCGGCTCGTTCTCATCCTTATCCTTCTTATTATCACGCTCACCCCTGAGCCACTTGAAGATCTTGGAGATCTTCTCGTTGGAGATGGTGTACGACAGGTTTTGCGACATACCCTGGAAACGGCCTATCTTGCCTTGCTCCCAATAGGTGGTATGCTCGCTGAGACGCGGACGGGCACCTACCGAGTCGGCCTCGTAGACATAGCTGGCAAAGACGGCGTTCATGTTGAGGGTATAGTTCTTCGTGAGCTTCAGACGGATACGGGTAGACAAATCGCTCCATGGACGGATCTTCGCCGCCATGTTGTACGACATAGATGCACCGAACTCATCAATCAGGCTGATTTTCCTCAACGAGTCATTACGGTCGTACATCTTCATCTCCAGGTTGTTGGACATATCAAAGGCGATGCTACCCGTCTTTCCCTTGCCAGGTACGCCGTAGAGTGAGTTCTGGAAAGGAGAATACTCCACCATCGTCACATTACCCTCGCTATCCGTCTTCTGGTAAGTCTCGTAATAGCCATAGCGGGATGCGCTGAAGTCGGGCGCATAGTTCAGGCTGACCTGAGGCGTGAAGACATGACGGATCTTCTGGATCCTGCCGCCCAGGAAACCACGGGGAGGCGTCAGGAAGCCATACAACTTGGTAGAAGCAGCCAGCGACATGTTCCAGTTGTAGACGTTATAGAGACCATAGATGGTATCCCTCTGTTCCGTCGTACCATCCCATGAACGCATAATCTTATTGGTATAAGTGCGGTCCGTGAAATTGAACGATGCCGTCAGGTTGATATAGTTGAGCACGGTGAAGCTGGCACTCACAGGAATAGAGTGCTGCATACCATTGCGCCAGTCCTTGATCAGGTTAGAATGCATCAGCTTATCCTCTTTCGTAGAGATAGAGTTGCTGAAATGACCCGTATACGACATGGCAATCTTCTCGTACCAGCGCTGCTTGCCTACCATATGCTTACGCTTGAACGGGTAGAAGCGCGAGATAGAGATATTCAGGTCAGGCATCGTCATGGCGATGGTTGAGTCACGCATGTTCTGGTTCAGGTTCATCGTGGTACTCAGACTCATGCCGATGCTTGAGAATGAAGTGCTATAGCTGACAGATGATGTACGCGTAGACTGCGTCATCGTCTGAGGGTTATACATAGAAGTCAGGTTGTTGCGCTCATAACTGCTGGTAGCAAAGTTCACCGATGCCGAGAGCGTAGAATAAGGATTGGCCTTTGCGTCCTGACGATGGCTCCACTGGATCTTGAAGCTCGTTGTCTTGGAATAGTCGGGCAGATTCTTCTCACCCGTCACCGAGTTCTGGTAACTGCCATAGAAAGAGCCGCTATAGCGATAACGCTTGCGGTAATTGGATGCTGCGCTGACACCCCATGAGCCCTTCGTATAGATTTCACCGAGCAGTTTCAGATCCATCTGGTCGCTGATGGCGAAATAGTAACCACCATCACGCAGATAGAAACCACGCTCAGTCTCGTCACCATAGGTAGGCATGATGAAACCGCTGGAGTAGCTCTTCGTAAAGGGGAAGAAGCCATAAGGAATAGCCAATGGCAGGGGCACATCGCATACCACGAGATAGGCAGGACCGAATACCACATCCTTTCCGGGACGAACCTTTGCGCGTGAGAGCGCCAGGTAGAAGTCAGGATGGGGTTCGTCACATGTCGTATAGCGTCCGTGCTGCAGATAGAGTTCACCATTAGCGCCACGCTTGGAAAGCTGACTGGTGAGGTAGCCCTCCTGCTGCTCGGTATATACCTGCTGGATAAAACCTTTCTTCGTCTTGAAGTTGAAAGCCATCGTATCACTCTGATAAGTATCGCTGCCCATCTGGAACACAGGATTGCCGAAGAGCTTTCCTGAAACGGAATCACGTGCGCCGGTAGCATGAACGAGTGAAGAGTCGAGACTCAGATAGATATTCTCGCTCTGCAGATCCATGTTCTGGTATTTCACATGGGAATTACCAAAGAGATAGGCCATGCCATGGCCGGCCTCATAGAGCAAAGAGTCGTTGGCCGAGAACTCCACGGGAGAATCAATACCATGCTTTCTCTGACGATTGATACTGTCGAGTGCCAGCGAGTCGTCAACAGCCTTATTATGGAGATAGATAGCCAGTTCCAGCGAGTCCATCACCGTGGTGTCACGCTTCAGGGCTGCTGCAGCCTGACGGGCGCCACGCGATATCGTCGTGTCCGAAAAAAGGGAATCAAATGATGCTGGGACCGTATCAAGAGATGCGAGAATAGAGTCAAACAGAATAGAATCGGCCACCTCCAACGAATCGCCATCCAGTGTCCTTGAATTATCCTGATATGGTGTTGAAGGTATTCCCGCCAGCATACAAAGGAAAGCGGAAAGCATTAAAAATATGACCGATTTGCGTTTCACGGGTGCAAAAGTACAAATAAAAAATGAATTATGTTGTCATTTTCGCATTTATTCAAACTTTTTAGCCCATTCAAGGAACTTTTCCACGCCCTCGCGACCGAATTTCTCCAAACTACGGGCTGCATCCGCTACAGACAGCACTCTGTCAGGATGAGATTTCGAGAAAAATTTGTCGGCATAGCATACCAGTTGTTCCTCAAGTGTCTCTGGGGTAAAATCCTCTTCGGGAAGAGGCAGGTTCTGTCGTATAATCTGCTCACGCGTCAGTCCTGTGCCCGTATGGCGCTCGCACACACGCGCATGTTGCGGAAAGCCCTCCTTCCGAAGTATCTCCCCACCAATAAGTCCATGACGGATATAAGGTTCTTCGCCCTCACAGAAGATGCCGGGCGCATGACACCAGCGGATACCGATATCGTGGAGCATGGCAGCCTCTTCAACGAAAGCCCTGTCAAGTTGCAGTTCTGGATGACGCTCACAGGCCAGGATACATTTATCAGCCACCTGGCGCGAATGTTTCATCAGCAGCGCCTTCAAGTCGTCGTCCTCCGGATAGTATTTATCGATCAGAATCTTATAATCCATCATATTAATCATTATCACGATAAGCGTCTACACCGATGGTCTCCTGACTGCCAATGGTCAACTGACGCAAATCATAGTACGACCCGTTGTAGATATTGAAGTCGACAGGCCCCTTGATGCCCGGCAGACTACCTGCATCGGTATGTTGCCAGAACTTCCACTGTCCCTGATACTCCACGCTGTCCACATAGTAATGGGCTATCCAGTAAGGATACTGGTCGAACACCGAGTCGTTAAGGTTTTCCATCTTAAATTTATAATAGGTATAAAGGATGGGCTTTACACCATAGTGTTTCTCAACAATCTGCAGCCATTCCAGGACACTCAGCTTGAAGGCTTCCGTTGTCTGCCCCTTAGGCTTATGCTCTACGTCAAGTACTGGAGGCAGGTCGCCATTCTCCAGTTTCACGTTGCGGATAAAGAAGCGGGCCTGGTCGGCAGCACTTGAACGGGTGCTGTAGAAATGGTAAGCACCACGTGTAAACCCGTACTCGCGCGCCTGGAAGAAGTTATCCTCGAAATTCTCGTCAACCTTGGTGGCACCCTCCGTAGCCTTTATCATCACAAAACGGATAGGACAATCATCGATAGTGCCCTGATTACGCAGCACCTCCCAGTCTATCTCACCCTGATAGTGACTGACGTCAATACCATGGATGTCAAAACCCTCGGGATAGTTGACCTCACCATAGAGCGCACGCCAGCGGAATCCGTAAGGCGATACAAACAAGTAATAGAAGAAAGCAATATAGACAGAGATGATAGCCAGTCCGCCTATCCACCACGCCCAACGGGGCACATGACGGAGAAGACGTATAAAAAAGCCTGGCTTCTTTCTACGAACAGGCGAAGTCAGACGAGGCTTTTTCCTGCCCGCCTGACTTCGCGATGTAGTGTATTTGGAATGACTTCCTGGCATTATTTGCTCTGCTCAAGAGCCAATGTCTTCGTAGGCTGGTCACAAACCTCTGTGGGACCCCAGTACTGGATAGGACCGGGATAAACGTAAGCTGTCTCACGAGCCCAACGGTCACGCTGTGCAGCAAAGGTCTTGAAGGGTTTGCCGTCCAACTCAACGAGAGCCTTACGGATAACGGGCTTCATCTCACCATTACGCTTCTCCATGTTCATCATCATCGTGATGGGCACACCACCTGCCTTCCACTCGTCGGCAGGAGCAGTCGTATTCTTCACGATAGCCATGTAGCCAGTCTTGCCGGCAGCAATCAGCTGGGCAGCGCTGGTACCCAGGGCATAGCAGTAGTCAGCATCGAAGTTTGAAGGAGCAGCGCAACGTCCCTCGTATCCGAAGAAGTGGTGCTGGGCCGCAAACTTACCAACGAACTTACCCTCGGCCTTCATAGCGTCGAGCTTCTTAGCAACCATCTCTGACAGCAGTTTCTCTGTCTCGATGAGTGACACCTGTACGTTTCCGTGAGGGTCACGGTCAAGAGCCAACTGACGGGCAACACCCTCGGGCAGGCTGTTGAACACAGCGAGGTTCTCGGCTGTGAGGTGACTCTTGGCGAAGTCTACCTGCTCGTCGCGGCTGATATTCTTAGCCTCGGGCAAAGCCAGCACGTCATTCAACTGGGCAATCAGCTTCTTGATGGCAGGGATGAACTCGATAACACCCTCGGGGATAACTACTGTACCGAAGTTGTTACCATCAGCAGCACGAACAGCTACTGCATTAGCAATATATGCTACGATATCATCGAGGCTCATAGCCTTCTCCTCAATCTCCTCAGAAACGAGACAGATATTGGGCTGAGTCTGCAAAGCGCACTCCAGGGCGATGTGAGATGCTGAGCGCCCCATCACCTTGATGAAGTGCCAGTACTTACGGGCTGAGTTACAGTCGCGCTCAATGTTACCAATCAGCTCAGAGTAAGTCTTACAAGCGGTATCGAAACCGAATGAAGTCTCAATCTGATCGTTCTTCAAGTCACCGTCGATGGTCTTAGGACAACCGATAACCTGTACGCCATAGTTCTTGGCGGCATAGTACTCAGCCAGCACACAAGCGTTGGTATTAGAGTCGTCACCACCGATAATCACGATAGCCTTGATGCCGAGCTCACGGATAATCTCGAGACCCTTCTCAAACTGCTCTACCTTCTCCAGCTTTGTACGACCAGAACCGATCATATCAAAACCACCAGTGTTACGATACTCGTCGACAATCTCCTTGGTCAGCTCCATGTAGTTGTGGTCTACCAGACCGCCAGGACCCAGGATGAAACCATAAAGACGGTTGGCGGGATTCAGACGCTTCACAGCATCAAACAGACCGGTAATCACGTTGTGACCGCCAGGAGCCTGACCACCACTAAGGATAATACCCACATTCATGGGCTCGTAGCTCTTCTCTTCACCGGGAACGAACTCTACGAGAGGCATTCCGTAGGTATTGGGGAAGAGAGCCTTGATTTCTTCCTGGTTGTCAACACTCTGAGTGGCAGCACCTTCTACAGCTTTTACTGCGCCCTTCAATCCACGGGGCAGCTTGGGCTGATAGGCTGCTCTTGCAATCTGCAATGCACTTTTTTCCATACTGTTCTAGAACAATTTATTTGATTAAAAATAACATTTCAAAATCAGGTTGCAAAGGTACGAAATAAAAACGAAAAACACAAAAAATTAAAGAAGTATTTGGTGGATTCAAAATCATTTTGTATCTTTGCAAAGGATTCAACAACTTTAAAGACTATGGCAAACAAGAGATCACTAAAGAAGGCAATTAACCAGATTTGCGAAGAACTATTTACTGAAGGCGTGGCTGCTTCGCTGTATGGAAACGAAGTCAGCAAGGAAAACACAGAGGCATTGCTTGTGGCAGTCGTCAAGACCCAGCGCAACTTCATCAGCCGCGTATCACACCCCGAGCCGGGCATCAAGGCCAGCGCATACTACAAGGATTTGCGCGAAAAGTTTGCCGCTCAAGTCAGCGAAATCGTAGATCAAATAAACAACCTGTAAATGTGGCAGAAATTTTGTAACTGGCTATTGTTCGAGAAAATGGGATGGACAGCCGAAGTGACTGAGGAACATCCTGAAAAATACATTATCTGCCTGGCTCCCCATACCAGCAACTGGGACTTCCTCATCGGACAGCTCTACAACGGCGCCAAAGGTCTAGGCAGTAATTTTTTAATGAAAAAGGAGTGGTTTTTCTGGCCATTGGGTCCCATCTTCAAATGGATGGGCGGCATCCCCGTATACCGTCAGAAACATACCAGCATGACAGACTCTATGGCTGAAACAGCCAAACAGACCCCGGTATTCCATCTCTGCATCACCCCGGAGGGCACACGCTCACGTGTGGAGGAATGGAAGAAGGGCTTCTATTTCATTGCCCTGAAGGCAGGCATACCCATCCTGCTCTACGGACTCGACTACGAAAAGAAACACATCAAGTGCACGAAGACCATCATCCCCACAGGTGACCTGGAGGCCGACATGCGCGAAATTAAACTATACTTCAAGGATTTCAAGGGCAAGCGGCCTGAACTGTTTACAATTGGTAATGTCTAGACAAACACCTCTATTTATTATCACACTCCTGCTGGCAGGCATTCAAAGTCTGTCAGCCCAGACTTCATGGGGACATATCGACTATAAGGGTGAGCCATGGGTCAAGAACGTATCACGCCCCTACACTATTGAGCACGGACTCGACGGGCGGCATCTTTCACTATGGGCCAGTCACGGGCGCTATTTCGACAACAACGAGGGAAAATGGCGCTGGCAGAGACCAGCTCTCTTCGGAACGACGGAAGATCTCTTCACCCAGACCATCGTAATCCCCTACCTCATCCCCATGCTCGAGAACGCCGGAGCGAATGTTTTCACACCACGCGAACGCGACTGGCAGCGCAACGAGATCATCGTAGACAACGACAACACGCCTCCGTTTGTCAACTACCATGAAAGCAACCTGCGCCATCCTTGGGAAACAGCTCCCAGTCAGGGGTTTGCCATTCACCAAGGAACTTATCAGGACAAGGACAATCCCTTCATGGCCGGTACGGCACGCATGGCAGAAACCACGCACAACAGTTCCAAACAGAGTACCGTCACCTATCAGCCCACCATCCCCGAAACGGGTCGATATGCAGTCTATATCAGTTACCAGACCGTAGAAAAGAGCATTGACGACGCCCACTACACCGTCTATCACCAAGGTCAGAAAACAGAGTTCAAAGTCAATCAGCAAATGGGTGGATTCACTTGGGTCTACCTGGGAACATTTGATTTTGACGAGGGATGCAGCGAAAGAAACAAGGTCGTAGTATCCAACCTCAGCAAGCACAAAGGCGTAGTCACGACTGATGCCGTCCGCTTTGGCGGTGGTATGGGTAACATAGAACGAGGGGGCGAAACCAGCGGACTGCCCCGTTGTCTGGAAGGCGCACGATATTATGCACAATGGGCAGGAATGCCTTACGAGATATATAGTTGCAAGAATGGCGAGAACGACTATGGCGACGACCTCAACGTACGTTCCCTGATGACCAACCTGCTTTGTGGCGGTTCTGTTTTTGCACCAGATTCCATTGGTCGTCACGTTCCTATAGAACTGTCGCTGGCCATCCATAGCGATGCAGGCTATACAGAGACTGGTGAGGGCGTCTATGGCTCTCTCTCCATCTGCACCACCAATTATGGCGACAGTTGTTTGGCGGCAGGCATCAGTCGTGAGGCCTCAAGAGAACTGGCCACGGCCCTGCTCAACAACCTGACCGCCGACATGAAATACAGTTATGGCGACTGGACCAGACGTCAGGTAAGAGACCGCAATTACTCTGAGACACGTCTGCCCATCGTTCCCAGCTCCATCCTTGAAACGCTGTCGCATCAGAATTTCGGGGATATGCGCTATGGTCAGGATCCCAACTTCCGGTTCACGTTGGCACGTTCTGTCTACAAGACCATCCTGCGCTATATCACCAGCAAGCACAAGAAAGAGGCTGTGGTACAACCCTTGGCGCCTAATCGTTTCCACATAGAGTTCTCAGAAAAAGCAGGCGAAGCGATTATCAGTTGGCAGGGCGTCATAGACGGACAGGAGCCCTCATCTGCTCCGACGGGCTACGTATTATACATTGCCCAGGACAACAGCGATTTTGACAATGGCACTCTGCTCAGAGGCACTTCCTGTCATGTACAACTGAAGCCCAACGTGCTCTACCGCTTCCGCATAGCAGCCATCAACGAAGGCGGAAAGAGCTTCCCCACTGAGGTTCTTGCCGCACTCTACAACCCCAAATCCACCAAGACCATCATGATTGTCAATGGGTTCAACCGACTCTCATCACCTGCCATCAGTAAGGAGGGACAGGGTTTTGACCTCAACGAAGACATTGGTGTGTCGTATGGCAGGACAGCCGGATGGCTGGGACTACAGCGTAATTTCGACATCAAGCGCATGGGCATTGAGAACGAGACGGGCTTGGGATATACCACAAACGATTTTCAGGGTATGTTCATAGCCGGCAACGACTTCAACTATGTAGGCACCCATGCCAATGCCATCCGTTCGGCTGGAGAATACAGTATCGTCAGCAGTTCTTCACTGGCTATTGAAAAAGGCGACTGCGACCTGAACAGATACCAGGTCATTGACCTGCTGTTAGGACTGGAGAAAAATGACGGACACAGCTTAGTGCCATACAAGAGTTTCCGTCAGGCTATGCAGGAACGACTGAGAGACTATACAGCCTGCGGCGGCAACCTGCTGGTAAGCGGAGCCTATATCGGTTCTGACATGACCAACGACGAAGAGAAGGCATTCCTTGCCGACGTCCTGAAGGTCAGCTACGAGGGAACCAACAACGACCTGAGTGGAGACGTCAAGGGACTTGGCACGACATTCAAGTTTTATCGCCAGCTGAACGAAAAGCATTACGCAGCCCTGAAAAGCGACATCCTGATGCCCACCACCAGCAACGCATTTCCCACGATGGTTTACAACAACCAGACTTGCGCTGCAGTGGCCTATCAAGGTAATGACTACCACGCATTCTCAATAGGTTTTCCCTTTGAATGCATCACAGATAAAGCACTTCAAGAATCAATCATGCGTGGTATACTGAAATTCCTAATTAACAGATAATTATGGCAAAAATCCAAACCAACGCTTCAGGTACAAGAAGCATCGAGGTAAGTGACCAGCACCTGGCTACTATCGAGCAGTATCAACTGCTTCGTGATCTCATCGATTCCAACGGATACGTTGACGAAGACGTACTCGATAAACTGAGGTTTAACATCCGTTCCCTGCTCGAATCAGAGACAGGTCGCGACAAGGCACTCCTCGACCTTTGTCTGGATGTAATCTACCATCCCAACATGAAGGCACTGGGACTGCAGAACTTGATGACGCTCTTCCTCGACTGGAAGAAGAACCAAACAGAGAATAATGGAGTATCGGCTGACTGATTTTCTACCGACAACAAAAAAGGAATTAGAACTCCGGGGATGGGATTACGTAGATGTAATCCTGTTTTCGGGCGATGCTTATGTAGACCACCCATCGTTTGGTGCCGCCGTGATTGGCCGCACACTCGAGGCCGCGGGATTCCGTGTGGCTATTGTGCCACAGCCCGATTGGCACGGTGACTACCGTGACTTCAAGAAATTAGGCAAGCCACGTCTTTTCTTTGGCATATCACCAGGCTGTATGGACTCTATGGTGAACAAATACACGGCTGCACGTCGTCTGCGCTCAGAGGATGCCTATTCCCCTGACGGACGTCACGACATGCGTCCGGAATACCCCACCATCGTCTACACCAAAATCCTGAAGGAGCTATACCCCGACGTGCCTGTAGTACTGGGTGGTATCGAGGCCTCACTGCGTCGCGTGAGCCATTACGACTACTGGAGCGACAGCCTTAAGAAGTGCCTGCTCTGCTATTCGCCTGCTGATATGATTACCTACGGCATGGGCGAGAAAGTTACGATTGAACTGGCACGCCGTCTGGCTGCCGGCGAGAGCATCCGCGATATCCGCGACCTGCCGCAAACCGTTTATCTCTCGCGCAAGGAGGATATCCTGGGCGGCATTACTGATCGCGACATCGTACTCCACTCGCACGAGGAGTGCATGAAGAACAAAAAGGCTCAGGCCGAGAACTTCAAGAATGTGGAGGAGCAATCCAACATGATGCACGCCCAGCGCTTGCTGCAGGGGGTTGACGGACGCTATGTGGTCATTAATCCGCCTTACCCGCCCATGACTACCGAGGAGCTCGACGCATCGTTCGATTTGCCCTACACACGTCAGCCGCACCCCAAATACAAGGGCAAGCGCATTCCGGCTTACGACATGATTAAGTTCTCCGTCAACATCCATCGCGGATGCTTTGGCGGATGCGCCTTCTGTACCATTTCGGCCCACCAGGGCAAGTTTATCACCTGCCGTTCAAAGGAGAGTATCCTGCGCGAGGTAAAACAAGTGATCCAGATGCCCGACTTTAAGGGAAATCTGTCCGACTTAGGTGGCCCATCGGCCAATATGTATGGCATGAGCGGCAAGAATAAGAATGCCTGTGAGAAATGCCGTCGCCCATCATGTGTGCACCCGCAGATATGCCCTAACCTCAACACCGATCACTCTAAGTTACTCGATATCTATCGTTCGGTAGATGCCCTTCCAGGCATCAAGCACAGCTATATCGGCAGTGGCGTCCGCTACGACCTATTATTATATAAGAGTAAGGATGAGGCCAGCAACAAGGCCGCTGCGGAATACACCCGCGAACTGATTACCCGTCATGTTTCAGGACGTCTGAAGGTAGCCCCCGAGCACACCAGCGACCGTGTTCTCTACCTCATGCGCAAACCCTCGTTCCAGCAGTTCTACGAGTTTAAGCGCATCTTCGACCGTATCAATCGCGAGGAGGGACTTCGCCAGCAAATCATTCCTTACTTCATCTCCAGCCATCCAGGTTGTCAGGAGGAGGATATGGCCGAATTGGCTGTGATTACCAAGGGACTTGATTTCCACCTCGAGCAGGTGCAGGACTTCACGCCAACGCCTCTTACCAATGCCACCGAAACGTGGTACACAGGCTACGACCCTTATACACTCGAACCCGTGTTCAGCGCCAAGACGCCAAAGGAGAAGTTGGCCCAGCGCCAGTTCTTCTTCTGGTACAAGCCCGAGGAGCGTCGTGGCATCGAGCAGTCGTTACGCCGTATTGGCCGTCCCGATTTGATTGCGAAGCTGTATAGCGGCATGCCACCATCGCAAGGCGGCTATCGTCCGTCTGGCGAGAAGCGTCCGTATGGCGAACATCGTGCATCGTCAGGCAATAAGCCCAAATCGTATAACCCAAACTTCAACAATGATAATTCTCGAACAAAACCTCGTTCCGAAAAACCCAAAGAAGAAAAGCGAGGACGGCATCGTCGTCACGGATGATTTCATCGCCGTTATCGATGGCTCTACGTCAAAAACCGACAAGCGATACAGTTACTTCAAGAGCAACGGACGCTATGCCATGCAGCTCATCGGGAAATATATCCGCAAAGCGCCAAAGGGTATCTCATGCCACGATTTCTGCATAGGGGTATCCAGACAAATCAATAAGCACTACAAAGAAGCGGACATACCCCGACTGATAGAACATCCTGAGGAAAGACTCACGGCCAGTGCCGTTGTCTATAGCCGTTTGAATCGCGAAATCTGGATGATTGGAGACTGCCAATGCATGGTGAGCGGCACCTTCTACGACAATCCCAAGCCCTACGAACAGGAGTTAGCCGAACACAGGGCGCAGATTATCAACGAAGGAGCAGAGCCCAGGGAGCACTACCTCGTCAATGACACTGCCCGTCAGCAGATTATCCCACAGATGCTGGAGGCTATGAAGCAGCAAAACATCACTTATAGCGTCATTGACGGCTTCCGCATCCCTGAGCAGTATGTGCGTATCATCACCCTCAACTTCCAGCCATGGGAAATCGTACTGGCCAGCGATGGCTATCCCTTCCTCTGCCCCACCCTGCAGGAATCCGAGGAAAAACTAGCCTGGCAACGTGAGAACGACCCCCTGAATATCGGTGAGTTCAAAGCCACCAAAGCCTTCACAGCGGGAAATAATTCGTTCGATGACAGGTCATATATCAGATTTAAGATTTAAAATTTGCATATATCATAAAAAAAGAGTACCTTTGCACTCGCAAATGAGGGCATTCCTCATGCGAGGCTGGTTCCGTAGCTCAGCTGGATAGAGCAACAGCCTTCTAAGCTGTGGGTCTCGGGTTCGAATCCCGACGGAATCACTTAATTACATAAAGCCCTTATTCCTAACAGGAAAGGGCTTTTATAATAATAAGATTTGTAGATGAAACTTATCATCCTGACAAAGGCCACGTTTTTCGTGGAAGAAGACAAGATCCTGACCACTCTTTTCGAAGAAGGGATGGATAATCTGCACTTATACAAACCTGATTCGGAACCCGTTTATTCCGAACGGTTGCTTACCCTCCTTTCTGAAGATTACTATAGGAAAATCACCGTTCACGACCATTTCTACCTACGTGAGGAATTTGGTCTTAAAGGTATTCACCTCAATACAGCCGATGCAGAACTGCCCTATGGCTACAAAGGCCATTTCAGCTGCACCTGCCACAGTATTGCCGAACTGCATGATGCCAAGAAGAAAGCCGATTATGTTTTCCTGAAGACCATCTTCGACAGTCAGAGCAATCCCCAAGACAAGCAAACAATCAGCGAGGAGGAGCTGCGCGAGGCCAGCAGGAAAGGTCTTATCGACAAGCATGTCTATGCGATGGGCGGCATCAATCTTGACAATATCCGTCAGATGCGCGACTTGGGTTTTGGAGGCGTAGTCATCTGTGGCGACCTGTGGAATCGTTTCAACATCCATCAGGAGCAGGACTACAAGGATCTCATATCTCACTTCCAGAAGTTACAAAAAGCAGTTAACTAAGTCTATTCAATTTATACGTACTACATAATAAGCAATGACTACAAAAGACTCTTACATGGTATTCTCGGGTACTGCAACGAGATACTTGGCTGAGAAAATCTGCCAAAGTTTAGGGTGCCCTCTGGGCAAATTGCAAATCACCAAATTCTCTGACGGAGAGTTTGCCGTTTCTTACGAAGAATCTATTCGTGGACGCGACATTTTCCTGGTGCAGAGCACATTCCCCAATAGCGACAACCTGATGGAGCTATTGCTGATGATTGATGCTGCCAAGCGTGCATCTGCTCGTACTATCAACGCCGTCATCCCCTATTTCGGATGGGCACGTCAGGATCGTAAGGACAAGCCACGCGTTAGCATTGGTGCCAAGTTGGTTGCCGACCTGCTGAGCACTGCTGGCGTTAACCGTGTGATCACGATGGACCTCCACGCAGATCAGATTCAGGGTTTCTTTGATGTACCTGTTGACCATCTGTATGCTTCAGGTGTGCTGCTGCCCTATCTGCAGAGTCTGAAACTCGACGAGCTTGTAATTGCTTCACCTGACGTAGGTGGTTCTAAGCGTGCCAACACATACGCCAAATACCTGGGCTGTCCGCTGGTGTTGTGCAACAAGACCCGCGCTCGTGCCAATGTGGTAGCCACCATGCAGATTATTGGTGATGTTGAAGGTAAGAACGTAGTCATTATCGATGATATGGTTGACACAGCAGGCACTATCACCAAGGCAGCCGACCTGATGATGGAGGCTGGTGCCAAGAGCGTGCGTGCCTGTGCATCCCACTGTGTGATGAGTGGTCCTGCCAGCGATCGTGTACAGGAGTCAGCTCTTGAGGAGATTGTATTCACAGACTCTATCCCATACACCCAGCGTTGCGCCAAGGTGAAGCAGATCAGCGTTGCCGAGATGTTTGCCGAGACCATCCGCCGTGTGATTGAGAACGAGAGTATCAGTGACCAGTATCTGGTATAGTCACACCAATTTTACTATAAAGATGAAACAACTAAAATTCCTTTTCGGATTAGCTCTTGCAGCTATTTCCATGACATCTTGTAACTCCAACGGTTTCAAGGTAGAAGGTGAGGTAGAGGGCATTGATGACGGTGACACACTGCTCATCATGTCCAACACTCCCACCCCGCTCGACACGCTCATCGTCAAAGATGGCAAATTTGAATGGGAGGGCGAAGCCGACTCCGTATTCCTTTGCACTGTTGTAGCTCCGAAGACAATGACCTCTGCCATGTTCTTCAGGGAGCCAGGCACCATCAATCTGCTGCTTTCGGCCTCTGGCGACTCTAAGGTATCTGGTACCGAGTCCAACGAAGGCTTGCAGGAATTAGGTACAATTTTCTCTGAGGCCCAGAAAAAGGGCGAGGCACTGATGAGCAAGATCTACAATGACAGTCTGACCGAAGAGCAGCAAGTGGAGATCTACACGCAGTACACTGAGATTCAGAAGGAGGTTGGCAAGAAAGTCAAAGATCTGGCACTCCGCAATCTCAACAACGAGCTGGGTTATTTCCTCATCAACCAGATGGCCTATGGTGACGACTTCACACGTGACGAGTTAAAGGAGACCATTACAAAACTGCCTTCCAAATTCCAGAAGCGCCAAGCTATCAAAGATATTCTGAAGATGCTTGACGAGATATTCACCACGGAGGTAGGTCAGCAGATTCCCGATTTCAAGATGCAGACACCTGAGGGTCAGGAAATCAGCATCATGAGTCTGGTGAAGCAGAACAAGCTCACCGTCCTGGATTTCTGGGCATCATGGTGCCAGCCCTGTCGTGAGGAGATGCCCGCAATGAAACAGATGCTGGCAGACTATCAGGAGAAAGGCTTTGGCATCGTAGGTATCTCTATCGACGATGACAAGAAGGCATGGGTGAGCTGCATCGACGAGCTCCAACTCACATGGCCTCAGATGTCCGACCTGAAAGGTGGCGGCTCATATATCGCACGCAGCTTTGGCGTGCAGGCCATCCCCTTCACCGCTGTCATCGACCAGCAGGGAAAGGTGCTGTCAAAGGGACTGCGTGGTGCACAACTCTCACAGTTCATCAATGAGAACCTGAAATAAGTAATATCTCACATAAAAAATCCCTTCAGTCATCAGGCTGAAGGGATTTTTTATCTGTCTGTATCTGTTTTCTCAGATGTGATTATCGTTAGGGAATACCACAGTAGGCGTGAATGTCTTAGCCTCCTCAAAATCCATCAGGGCATAGGAGATGATGATCACCGTATCGCCTACCTGCACCTTACGGGCTGCTGCACCGTTCAGACAGATACAGCCACTGCCACGCTCGCCCTTGATGATATAAGTCTCAAAGCGCTCACCATTGTTATTGTCAACAATCTGCACCTTCTCACCAGCAATCATATTTGCTGCATCCATCAAGTCTTCATCAATAGTAATACTACCCATATAGTTCAGGTTGGCCTCAGTCACCCGAACACAGTGAAGTTTAGACTTCAGTACTTGAATCATCATGCTTCCTTATACTTTATATGATCAATAAGACGAATAGGCGTCTTACCACAATAAACAGTGATACAACCAACTATATAGGGAGAATCTTCCCATTCTGCTACATCCTGCAAGGTGTTGCCATCCACGATAGAGAAATACTCCACATCGAGACCTTCCACCTTATTGATATCAGCTACCACCTTGTCGTGAGTCTGCTTCAACGTGTGCTTCTTGGCATACGTCACGCTGCTCTTCAAAGCTTTATAGATAGCAGGAGCAATGGCGCGCTCGTCTGGTGCCAGCAAACTGTTGCGGCTGCTACGTGCCAGTCCGTCGTCATCGCGCACTATAGGACACTCCACAATTTTTACGCCTAAGCCCAACTGACGCACCATGGCCTTCACCACGGCAATCTGCTGCCAGTCCTTCTCACCGAAATAGGCCCTGTCAGGACGCACGATATAGAACAGACGGCTCACCACCTGGCAAACACCATTGAAATGGCCTGGACGATGAGCGCCCTCCATCACCGTTGATACCGGTGGGAATTCAAAATGACGTGTATCGGGTGTAGGATACATCTCCTCCACCTCGGGTGCAAACACATAGTCGGCCTTGCAACTCTCCAGCAACGCACAGTCGGCCTCCAAGTCACGAGGATAGTTCTTCAGGTCATTCTTATCATTAAACTGTGTGGGGTTAACAAAGACCGACACTACGGTCACACCATTCTCGCCCACACTACGTCTTACCAGCGAGGCATGTCCCTCGTGTAGAGCCCCCATTGTAGGCACTAATCCAATTTCCTTACCCTGTTTGCGTTCTTCGAAAAGCGCATTCTGCAGGTCAACAATCTTCTTAAAAACTTTCATTCTTAATAATCACCAATTGGTTTGGCGGTGCAAAATAACAACAAATTTCTCAAATATGGAAAAAAAACACTAAAAATAAGTATATAAAGTGTCACTTTTTCCTAAAATCACACATTTTTTGCCGTTATTTGCAAATAATTTTGTACCTTTGCACAACTATTAACAACATAAAGATGGCAAAGAAGAAGATTCTATTCATCAATCAGGAGATATCCCCATACGTTCCCGACAACGCAATGTCGGTAATGGGTCGTGAATTACCTCGCACCATGCAGGATCGCAATCATGAGATTCGCACCTTCATGCCTAAATGGGGGAATATCAATGAACGTCGCGGACAGTTGCATGAGGTTATCCGTCTTTCTGGTATCAACCTCATCATCGATGATACCGACCACCCCCTTGTTATTAAAGTTGCTTCAATCCCCTCTTGTCGTGTACAAGTTTATTTCATCGACAATGATGATTACTTCTCAAATCGTCAGATGACTGTTGATGAGAACGGACTGGACTATCCCGACAATGGCGAGCGTGCTATTTTCTTCGCAAGAGGCGTGCTGGAGACTGTGAAGAAGCAGTGCTGGGTTCCCGATATCATTCACTGTCAGGGATGGATGAGTGGCGTTGTGCCTTTCTATATCAAGACGGCCTACAAGGACGAGCCTTCGTTTGCCAATACGAAGGTGGTCACCTCGCTTTTCAACAAGGAGTTCCAGGGTGATTTCGGCACCAACTTCAAGCAGTGTGTTGATTTCCGTGATGCCAAGTCAGAGTTGCTGGCTCCCTATAATGACGAGTTCACCTTCCAGGACCTCGGCAAGCTGGCTATCGACTATAGCGATGGTGTGATTCTTGCTGACAAGGACGTGAGTAAGACGCTACAGAAGTATGCCAAGGACAAGAACATTCCTACCCTTGGATTCCAGGGCGAGGAATTTGGAGATGCTTACGAAGCATTCTACGATCAGATTAGTCCGGAATTATAGTTAGAAATCATTTCTATATGAAAAAGATTATGCACTATATGGCTGGTGTCGTACTTACGGCAATGGCCATTTCTTCTTGTGATGAGACCACTGACCAGATTGGCGGTTCACTTACCAGTGATGAAGACCAGCTGAATATCGCCTCAAAGGTTTTCAACGTCCAGACGCGCACCGTCATTGCCGATACCGTATTCAATAATAGCGACGAGCATCTTGGTTCTGTGTTCACGCAGAGCAGCACCTGC
>Ga0256406_1001470_pt1 | contig 37930 bp, 29 predicted proteins | sample RumenRJG_03DNA_FD_185986 | JGI IMG/M metagenome (GOLD analysis project Ga0256406, IMG submission 185986) | Bovine rumen microbial communities from Lethbridge, Alberta, Canada - RJG_03 | ecosystem: Host-associated > Mammals > Digestive system > Stomach > Rumen | place: Canada: Alberta | collected... | reverse complement strand
TGTAAGCAGTCACGCGGCAGGGCTGACCGATAGCCTGGGTCGCCGCTGCGGTCACGAGGGCGAGGAACTGGTCGTTGCTCATGCCCGGGTGTTCTTCGAGGGCTGCCACGGCGGCAATGCCGAGGAAAGCCTGGAGCTGCTTGTTGGTGAAGCCCGGATGAACGCTCTTTGCGTTCGGATCCCAGTCGCAGTGGGCAGGACCGATAGTTACCGGTGCTGCAGCGGCGGGAGCGGCGGCAGCGGGAGCAGCCTTAACTGCAGGTGCCGGAGCCTTGTCCTTGTTGAGGCCGAGCTTGGCCATGATGAAGTTCATGAGGTAGCAGAGCACCGTGAGGCCCACGATAACCACCATCACCACGATAAGACCGGTTGCCTGGAATTCGATCAGGGAGCCGATACCGAAGGTGTCGGAGTCACCCTTACAACCCTGTTCGGTCGAGAATTCGCCCTTGCAGTAGGTCGAGCCCAGCTTGGCCTTGGCAATCGGGAGCACCTTGTGGCCACCGGCGTTTTCGATAGAATCGCGAACGTCGCGTGCAAGAACTGCCTGATCGTAGGTCTTATAGAGAATCGAATGGTTACCAGAGTGGTTTTCCACGATCTTGTAAACCATGTCGTCATTCATACCCGGCATAGAAAGCTGCTCCTGAACCTGGGCGGCATCGGAGGGGAGCATGAGTCCGAGCTGTTCGTCGAACTTGCCCTTCACCTTTGCTTCAGGTTGCGGTGCAACGAGAGCCGGCTGCTGCACTTCCTGGGCCGGGGCGGCGGGAGCCACTTCCTGAGCTTCGGGTGCATTGGTCTGTGTTTCGTTCATATTGGATTCAATCCATTCTTTTGGGTTTCTGTTTTGTAAAAATCAGCGACGAAAATTTAGAAAAAGCGACGTTTGAATAACGCCGCCGAAAACTACATCACCCCGGTTTCAAGGCCTTTTACGGGGATATAGCGCACCGAGCCATCGGATGAGATAATCATGGCCACCCCGGCCATGTAATTCACCCATTTCCATTTTTCGTAATACCGTACATTCGCATGCCCGTTCGTCGTGTAGGCCAGCAACGGGACCACCAGATAATCGTGGGTCACCAAGATATTCACCCGTTCCATGTCGCCTAAATTCGCCTTGATTTCATCATTGAGCAATTGCTCGCTACGCGTTTCCAAGTCATAGAAGGCATCGGCATATTCACCCAAGAAAGCGTACTTGGAATACACAATCCAGCCACCTTCGCTACTGATATAGAAATCAGCCTTGGTCGGGTCCTTCGCGTACCAGTCCCCATTAAGGCCATCCAGGACTTCCAAATCGTATTTGGACAAGCCGTAACCTTCAGCGATGCTTTCGCAAGTTTCCTTGGTACGGGTATAGCCCGAATAGCCGAAATAGATTTTTTCCCGTTTCACCTTTGCCATGCGGGCTCCTAAATCCCGAGCATACTTTTTGCCGTTTTCGGTCAAGTGCCCCTTTTCGCCCGTTTCGTCGGTGCGTTCACTGTGGCGGATAATGAACACCACCTTTTCATTCGCTTTAAGTCCTGCATAGACCTCTACAAGGTCAGTAAAACCATCAGCTTCTTGCGGGGTCGCCATGCGCCATGCACCGACATCATAAATGTAATAGTTATCATGAATCACGCGACCTTCGCGGATTTCCCTGTCATACTCGCCCGGGCCAAAACCTACCGTGTCCTTTTCCATGGGCTGCGCGATTCGCCATTCCTTGTTATTCACGTCGCAAATAAAACGAACGGCCGAATGGTCCGATGTTTCATAGTCGTTCGCAAACAGCGCACTCTGGCCTTGATTCACGTAAGTGACCTTGCCCGCGTTCGCATCGGAACAAGTTTCAAAGGCGTAAGCTAGCGGAATAAAGGAGCGCATGTACCTTTCAAAGTTCGGGACATTCGTCATTCCCCACGTCGTTACGTTGTTTCGAATATCATTGTAACGCCAGGCAGAATCGATACCGACTTCCCAGTCCGCAATCTGAATTTTCACATTAGGGTCATTCCACACGCCATCACCTTTCAGGTCTTCGCCCAAAGCACCGATAAAGTTTCGCGTTTCCTCTTTAGTAAAACGGTTCTGCACCAACGCCGAAATGGCAAGCAGCACCGCATCGGAATCCATCGCAAATTGCAAAGAATCTACACCGAAAGCGGCAAGGGTTTCATACTTCGCCTGCTCCGTCGCCGAGTCCTGGGGAATATGATTCATCAGGAGCTGTTCTACACGCGGGCGAGACAAGAGAGTCAGAATACTGACTTCGGCGGAATCAGAAGCGCTTTCGGCCAATATCTCATAAACAAAAAGAGGAGCCCTGACCGTATCGACAACCGGCACAGGCGTATTATGATGAGATTCGTCAGCAACCGGGCTAACCCCATTGCCATTATCGGAGTCACCGTCGGAACCGCAACCAACCAAAAGCAAGGCAACTGTCAATACAGACGCCAAACATTCCACACACCACTTTAACCTTACCATCAACCTACCATTACATTGTTCCCGAATCGAGTCCCTTTACGACATAGAACACCCTCGTGCCATCGGGCTTGAACACGATTGCGACTCCCCCGAGATAATTCAGCCAATGATCCTTGGTATCCTCGTAATACTTCAAGTCGATACTTTTACCCGAAGCATACACCACCAAGGGCACCATCACAATATCATGCGAAACAAACAAGCCAACCTGTTTTCCCGAATTTTCAAAGGCAGGAATCAAGTGTTCTTCAAAAAGTTCTGTACTGCGGGAATTCAGGTTGTAGAACGCATCGGAATAAGCACCCTCATAAGCCCATTCAGAAGTCACCTTCCAGCCACCACCATGGGCATCCTTCGCGGCCTTGTAGGCGGCCTCGTCTTTCACATACCAGTTATCGTTCAACGCGGCAAGAGTATCGGCAAGAGTATCCAAATCGCCACGCCCCTTCGCGATGTTACTGCAGGTCTGGTGGGCACGGACAAACTGTGATGCTCCATAATAGAATTCGATGTCATTTGCAATGGATTCGCCAAGATCCTGGGACTGTTTGAAACCATTCTCGTTCAAAGGGCCAGTCATGGAATAATCGGAACCCCGTTCCGCATGGCGCAACACTATAACCATCTTCTCTGTAGTGGCCAAGTTATCCACCAATTTCTTGATATCCGTAAAATCGTTTGCGTGGGATTCATAAATGTACTTGTCGTTCCAATCGACCTGTGTCGCAATCCGCCACAACAGGGTATTCTCATCACAAACGTAAGCGCGGACTTCGTCGTAGATGGTGGTCGACTTGATTTCGCCAGAATTTTCGCTAGTGCAAGGACCGAAATAATGTTCCGGGCCATACACCACAACGGAGTCAACCACACGGACGCTGTCCTTAATATTCAAGCTATCGATCACGCGAACGCTGTCGATAAAGCGCACACTGTCAGCAACATGAGCTGGGTTATCTACAACATTCACGCTGTCTACAATGCTCAAGCTATCTACGATACGAACGCTGTCCACAAAGTTTATGCTGTTTATCACCCTGACGCTATCGATAAAGCGCACGCTGTCGCGGACTACAACAGAATCCCGGAGAGCCTGTTCTGATTCTACAGCAGATCCCGAAGCCTCATTACATCCCCAAAACAGCAGCAATGCAGCCACCAAAACTCCCATCCAAATTTTTCGATTCATTTTCTCTCTTCTCTTTATACGATTACATCGTCATGGTGCCAGAATCGAGCCCCCTCACCGGCGCATAACGAATTTTACCATCAGTTCCCAAGATAATTGCAAGTCCCGCCAAGTAATTAATCCATTGCTTGGTTTCAAAGTAGCGTAAGTTCACCTTCTTGTCGGTGAAATAGGCTGTCAGCGGAACTACAAACATATCGTGGGAAATGAAAATACCCACTTTCTTCACATTCGAAAATTCAGGCTTGATTATTTCGGTAATAAAGTTTTCGCTATAAGTCTTAAGATCGTAGAACGCATCGGAGTAGGCTCCCTTATAGGCATAGGCAGAAGCAACCACCCAGCCGCCACCATCGCTACTCTTGTGCTGTTCAAGCTTGCTGTTGTCCTTCACATACCATTCGCCATCAAGTGCTTCGATTGTATTTTCAGAGTAGCTAACCCCGGCGCCCTTAGCAATATTCTCGCAGGTTTCCATGCTTCTCGTGTAAGTCGAATTTGCAAAATAGATATCTTCGCCCTTGAACTTCTCGCCCACTTGCTTCGACTGCGACTTGCCCTCGTCGGTCAAATGTCCGTTCTTGCCCGTATCGTCGGAACGTTTAGCGTGGCGCAAGAAGAAGATGACCTTTTCGCCCGACTTAAGTCCCTTGTAAACGTTTTCGATTTCTTCAAAATCCTGAACATCGTCGCTAGTGGCGACACGCCACTTGTTGTTGTCGTAAATGTAATACTTGTCCTTATTGATAACACCGGACTTCAGCTGACCATTATATTCGCCCTTGCCAAATCCGTAAGTATCTTTTTCAAGATCCGTAGCGGCACGCCATTCATGGGTATTCGCATCGCAAATAAAGCGAACCGTGGGCCCCGGCTGATCGTAACCCGAAACAAAGTAGGCACTCAAACTGTTGCTAATGAATTTTACCGTATCGGCATTGTGGGAACCGCAGTCTCCGAAGTTGTAGACCTTGGTCCAGAAATGCTTCAGGTGCTTTTCAAAGTCGGGAACCTCGCCCATGTTCCAGCTGGCGATGTTATTGCGAATCGTCGCGTAAGAGCCGCTGGTATCGAGCACCATGAGCCAGTCGGCAAGGTCCGCCTTGGCGTTGTTGTCATCCCAGTTGCCATTGCCCTTAATACGGTCCGCAATACCTGAGGTGTACGAAAGCATTTCACTGCCGGAGCCCTTGCGCTGCATCATGATCGAAATAGCAAGGAGCGCTCCGCTGTACTCGTCACCATCAAAAAGTCCGATATCTTCTGCAAAGCGGCCATCTGTCGTGGTCTGCTGCTGTTGCTGCTGGCCAAAGCCCCAACCAAATCCGCCACCATGGCCACCGCCAGTTCCAGAGGATTCACCCAGCTGTATTTCGAATGAAGATAAAATGTCACGCAGGGCCTGAGCCTTGACCGCACGAATCGGCTGGTTGTTGCCGCTGTTTTCCACAAGCTTGAGTACGCGGGGCGCTTCCATGTGAGTCAACATGTTCACGTTCACCGAGTCCTTTTCGGTGACATCCACCACCGCTTCCAGCGTCACGGGCTTAGAAGAAAGGCCTCCCGTAAGTTCATTGCGGAAATATCCGTTGGCCTTCACACGCAAATAGGGAGACACGAAATCGACGCTGTCAAAGTTGTAGTTGCCATCACCATTCAAAATGCAGGTCTTGTGGGTACGCTTAGAATCGGCCAGGTGCTGGGTACTGTCCAGTTCAATCAGCTTGACCGACGTTCCATAACGGAACGGCCCCTTTTCAGCAACGCCTACAAGATGAGCCCCCACCATACGCGGTTCTGCCGTATCGACCGCAGCCGTGTTTGCGCTATTGTTGCCACCAAAATTACCCCACGGGAAAGTCCCGCCAGAACTGCCCGAGTCATCATCATCGTCGGCATCAACATCTTCGCCTGTCACAAGCACGCCATTGCGGCACGAAATACCCGTTGTCTTGGACACCTCGTCCGAAGGAACCCATTTCTTGGCCAAGCAGAAATAGAGTTTATTTTCGCTTTTGACCATGAAGGATTCGCCTTCGGTTTGGGCGGTACATTCCGGCAAGGCATCCACATTGACCACGACCGTAGTATCGGCGATTACCGTATCCTGAATACCAACAACGGCACCTGTCGAAGAACTTGAACCACCGGACTCACCCGGCTTGCCAGGATCGCTGGCACTAGAAAGGGGACGACCCAAAGAATCCTTCTGGACCACACCGCTGGAATTTTTTTCCCAGCGGGAACCACTGGAAGTTTCATCGTTATAAGGATCATCTATGACTTCTTCACTTGAACTAGAGCTATGCTCCGAACACGCCTCAAAAGAGAGGGCCATAAAAGCACAGACAATAATCCAAAATAGGCGATTCATTTCGTCGTTCCTCAAAACCTACTAAGCAATATAAAAAAGTCTACACCATTTTCCCAGTCGCAAGGAACCGGGAATGCATTTCAAAAGCCCTTTCTAAGGCTATTGGCATATGAACGGCCTTGGCATGCTTCAGGCTGTATTCCAAAAAATCCGTCAACGGTTCACGGAATACGGGATGGGCACAATTTTTGATAATCGACCTGGCCCGTTCCTCGGCAGAAAGCCCTCGCAAATCAGCAAGGCCCTGTTCCGTCACGAAAATCATGGTATCGTGATCCGTCTGGTCCACATGGCTCACGTAAGGCACTATGGAACTGATGGCGCCATCCTTGGCCACCGAAGGAGTCAAGAAGAAACCAAGGGCGCAATTGCGGGCAAAATCCGCTGCACCGCCGATTCCGTTCATCATAGAAGAACCCGAAACCAGGCTGCTGTTCACGTTTCCAAAGATGTCCGCTTCCAGGGCCGTATTCATGGAGATTACGCCCACGCGGCGAATCACGTCGGGACTGTTGCTCACTTCTTGCTGACGAAGAACCAGATGCTTTTTCCATTCCTTCGCATTCTCGACGAATTCCTTCTGGGCGTTTTCAGACAAAGTAAGTGCCGTGCCCGAAGCCACCCCCAGCTTGCCCTTCTTAAGGAGCGGGAGCACGGCTTCTTGAATCACTTCGGTATAAAGGTCAATTTGTCCCAGGCGATCATCGCAAGACATGGCGTTCAAAACTGCATTGGCAACTTTGCCTACGCCACTCTGGAAAGCCATTCCCTTGGGAAGGCGCCCTTTCTTTTCTTCAAAGCTGATAAAGTCCAAAATACGCTGGCCGATATTGGTCGAAATTTCATCCGGTTCTACAAATGGGTTCACCTCGTCGAGGCGGGATGTTTCGACAATGGCGATGACCTTGTTCGGGTCTATTTTCACAAATTCGCCACCCACACGATCACCGGCACTATAAATCGGGAGAGGCTTTGCATGGGGCGGAAGTTCGGGCAGGGCCACGTCATGGATTCCCATGAAGGAATCGCCCAAACGGGTATTCAACTCCAAGATAATCTTCGGTGCCATCTCCAGGTAGGTAACCGAATTTCCGCCCGATGTCGACAGACATACCCGACCGTCGCCCATAATAGCAGAAACTTCGATAACAGCGACCGTCGGGGCAGGCAAAGCCCCCGTTCGCACCAGATAACCCATCTTGCCCAGGTGAGCGTCAATATACTTGATTTGGCCAGCGTTAATAGCCTTACGCAAACTCGGATTGCTCTGGTAAGGCATTCGAAGCGACACCGCCTGCGCCCGAGCTAAAGCCCCGTCGCAGCTGTCGCCTGTCGACGCTCCCGAGAAGAGCGTCACCTTGAAGGGCTTGCCTTCGGCATGCAACTGTTCGGCACGGGCAGCCAATGCCGTCGGGACCTCTTTGGGGTAACCCGCCAAGGTAAAACCGGAAACACCCAATACATCACCATCGTTAATCATTGCCGCGGCATCGACTGCCGAGCACTTCATCGAGTCAATCCAATTCATAGTGCCGTAAAAATAATTTTTTAGATTTTCCCGCGTGAAACACTTCATCAAATACAACTTGATTGGCGTCATGAACACCCTCATTACCCTGGCATCGGTCTGGGTGATGCACCAGCTTTTGGACTGGAACCTAGAACTTTCCAATTTTCTCGGGTTCATTTTCGGCGCCATCAACAGCTACCTGATGAACCGCATCTGGAATTTCAAGAGCCATAACCGCAAGCGCACCGAAATCGTCCGATTCATCATCGTGTTCCTTGCAGCCTACGCCCTGAACTTTGTAACGCTAGAAGCAACCGTATACGTTTTGAACACCGCCTGGTGCAAGCCGTTTACCGACTTTATTTCACAATTCATGAAACCCGGCTTCTTCGCAAACATCGTCGCCAACGGCGTGTACGTCATCGCAAGCTTTACGCTCTACAAGAAGTGGGTGTTTAGGTAATTCGATAACTTTTTGACAAAACGAAATGTGTCATTCTGAGTTATACAACACTTGGGACGGAGTCCCCTAGTGGCTGTTATCCACCTTGTAGAGAAGCCCTTTGGGCGGAATCGAAGAATCTATTATTACAAATTCTCATAGTTTAGATCCTTCGACTTCGGGCGTCGCCCTCCGCTCAGGATGACATCTGGTATCTATACAAAAAGGGCTCGCAAAGCGAGTCCCTTTTTTGCAGTTGAGCTGCAGAAGCTTTTCAAGAATTCCGATTAGAACGGTACGAGTTCAACACGGCGGTTCTTGGAGCGGCCCTTCTTCGTCTTGTTGTCGGCGATAGGCTTGTCAGAGCCAAAGCCCACGGCGCGAACGCGGTCAGAAGAAATACCGTTCTGGATGAAGTAATCCACCACAGCCTGGGCACGATCCTGAGAAATCTGCTTGTTCGTGTCTTCGGAGCCCGTGTTGTCGGTATGACCCTGGACTTCGATGTTGGCGGTGCTGAACTTCTTCATGAGTTTCACGATGTTGTTCAAGGTCTTGTAGCTAGACTTGGTAAGCTTCTTGGAGCCACTCTGGAAGTTGATGCCCTTCTTCAGCTGTTCCAGGTCTTCGGCCTTGTTGAGCGGGCAACCCTTCTTGTCGATACGTACGCCTTCGAGGGTGTTGGGGCACTTATCGAGGAAGTCAGCCACGCCGTCCTTGTCGGTATCAATCGGGCAGCCAGCGGTGTCTACAGCTGCGCCCTGCGGAGTATTCGGGCACTTGTCAAAGCCGTCGTAAACGCCATCCTTGTCAGCATCAGCAGCGCAACCCAGAGAGTCAACAGGCACGCCAGCCGGAGTGTTCGGGCACTGGTCAACACCATCAGGTACGCCGTCCTTGTCGTAGTCCAGCGGGCAACCAGTGTTGTCAACCGTGAGACCGACCTTGGTTTCCGGGCACTTGTCGAGAGCGTCAGGCACGCCATCCTTGTCAGCGTCAGCCGGGCAACCCGTAGAATCAACAGCCACGCCCTGCTTGGTGTTCGGGCACTGGTCAACTGCATCAGGAATACCGTCGCCATCGAAGTCACCTTCGCAACCTTCGGCGTTCACCTGAGCACCTTCGCGAGTGTTAGCGCACTTGTCGAGAGCATCGGGCACGCCATCCTTGTCAGCGTCAGCCGGGCAACCGAGGGTGTCGACCTGGAGACCTGCCGGAGTATTCGGGCACTTGTCGAACGCATCGGCAACACCATCCTTGTCGGCATCGGCCGGGCAACCCGTTTCGTCAACCGGGAGACCTGCCGGAGTATTTTCACACTTGTCAAGACCGTCGTACACGCCGTCCTTGTCAGTATCAACCGGGCAACCCACAGAATCGGCCTTCACGCCAGCCTGGGTGTTCGGGCACTTATCCACAGTATTGGGCACACCATCTTTGTCGGAATCCGGTTCGCAGCCGAGCGAATCAATCGGAGCGCCTTCAGTGGTGTTCGGGCACTTGTCAAGACCATCAAGAATGCCATCCTTATCGGTATCCATCGGGCAACCAGCGGTATCGACTTCGGCTCCATAAGGCGTATTATCGCACATGTCGAGGCCATCAATCACGCCGTCCTTATCGGTATCAATCGGGCAGCCAAGAGTATCAACAGTAGCCACACCCGGTGTATGCTGGCACTGATCCTTTTCATCCGGAACGCCATCACCATCTTCATCATGCTTTGCATTGCCACCAAAGCGCCAGGTCAGGAGAGCGGTACCGGCAATGGTCGGAGTCGGCGCATAGCCATAACGGACATCACCCTGCTTTGCAGTGTAATGGATGGTATGTTCCGAAACACTCTTCATTTCTTCCTTGTTATCATAGCCGAGATTCTTCAAAGTACGAACGGCGATATCTGCACCCAGGGCAAAGTCGATATTCCACGGCAAGTGGAAACGAAGACCCGGAGTCAGGAGCATCGGGTCATCCAAGGGTTCACGACGGTAGGCACCTTCTTCAACACGCATTTCGCCAGTGAATTCGACGAAGATATCCACCCACCTGCTCGGCATCACGTTCAGACCGGTGCCATAGACCACGGTATTGGTTCCCTTGTCGGCAAACACGTAACCGCCATGGATATTCCACACGACCGGCACTCCCAGTGCACCGAAATTCAAGGTAAGCACCAAAGTTCCAGCCACGTTAACTTCATCCGAAGAATAGGGGTTCGTATTACCCGCTTCATCATTCAGGTACCATGCATGGCGAGGACGAACACCAGCACCCTTTTCTCCCGTCGGGATATAGACATCGATCAATGCTGCAGCGGCAAAGAAACTTCTTGCATCACCCACAAGACCGGATTTCATCCAGATATCCAAGTCACCGCGGCTGTTCTTCCAAAGATCGCCTTCGCCATCACCACGCAAGTTAGCGTGATCGTAATAAAGCGGCAGGGAAACGCCCAAATCCAGGTATTCTTGCAAGCCAACGGCCACATGAACATTGCCCGACAACGAGCCTGCCTGCGAATGGAACGAACGGTCTTGGTTATTTATAGAAAGCACGCCACCACGGGACTGTGACCAAGAATCAAGCGAAACGGCTCCACCCGTTCCAAGTTCGATACCACCCTTCCCCAATGTATAGGCGTTATGTTGATGTATACCGGAGGTTCCACCCTGAAGCCCGGACTGGGCAAAGGCAAGACCGCCAGCGACCAATGATAAAGCAATGATTTTTTTCATTGTAACCCTCGCATGTCTTTATTACATTACTTTCCAATGTAGTATTTTTGCAAGTTTCAAGGGCGATGTGACCTGGCTCACACCCAAAAATGCATATAAAATCAGTAAATTCCACACAAATGCAACTAAAAGTTTATATTAAGCATCAAAATAATGACTATGAACCCGATTTTATCTATACAGAATATCCGCCGCGACTTTAAAATGGGCGACGAAACGGTCCACGCGCTGCGTGGAGTTTCTTTTGATATCTATCCCGGCGAGTTCGTGACGATCATGGGAACAAGCGGTTCCGGAAAATCCACCATGCTGAACATTTTGGGCTGCATGGACAAGCCCACCTCCGGCGAATATATTCTGGACGGACAACACACCGAAAAATTGAAGCGCGACGCACTCGCGAAAATCCGCAGCAAGAAGCTGGGATTCGTTTTTCAGAGTTACAATCTTTTAAGTCGAACCACGGCCATCGAGAACGTGGAATTGCCCTTGCTTTACAACTCCAGCATTTCGGCAGCGGAACGCCACCGCCGCGCTATCAAGGCTTTAAAGATGGTCGGACTCGAAAGTCGCATGAACCATTTACCGAACCAGCTTTCGGGTGGCCAGCAGCAACGCGTGGCCATTGCACGCGCCCTGGTAAACGACCCGGTCATCATCCTTGCCGACGAAGCGACCGGTAACTTGGACACGCGTACCAGCTACGAAATCATGATGATTTTCCAGGAGCTGAACCGTCAAGGAAAGACCATCGCCTTCGTGACCCACGAACCCGATATCGCCACCTTCAGCGGCCGCACCATTACGCTTCGCGACGGGCTCCTCAAAAAAGACGTGAAGAACGAAAACGTGCAAGACGCCAAGGCCGCCTTCGAAGCACTCCCACCACCGGAGAATTTTGACGAATAATATTTATGTCATCCTGAGCGAAGTCGAAGGATCTAGATCTTTCGATTCCGAACCTTCGGTTCTCCACTCAAGATGACACTTCTAGGAATTAGCTTATGTCTCCTTTTACTCTTATAAAAATTGCACTCAAGGCTTTGCTCCGCAACCGTATGCGCACCTTCCTTTCGGTGCTCGGCATCGTGATTGGTGTCGCGGCGGTGATTGCCATGGTCGCCATGGGTGAAGGCTCCCGAATCGCCATCAAGGAACAAATGACCGCGATGGGTTCCAACGCCATTATCATCATGCCCAACCGCGACCGCCGCGGCGGCGTGCAAATGGAATCCACCAGCGAGCTCCTGGAGGAAGCCGACATCATCGCCATCCGCGAAAACGCCACCTACATTGACGGCGTTTCCCCGATGATGACCGTAGGCGGGCAGGCGATTGTCGGCAACAACAACTCCCCCACGACTTTGAGCGGTATTTCTGCCGACTACCTCAAGATTCGCAACTACGAAATCGAAGACGGTGTCATGTTCGACGATGTCACGGACCGCATGTCCAAAGTCTGCGTCATCGGGCAGACCGTCGTGAAAAACCTGTTCCCTGAAGGCGACCCCATCGGCAAGACCATTCGTTACAAGAACATTCCCCTGAAGGTCATCGGCACCTTGAAAGCGAAAGGCTCCGGCGATTTCGGGCAAGATAACGACGACGTGATTTTCACGCCCTACCAGACGGTGATGCGCAGGTTTTCTGCCACTACGAATATCCGCCAGATTTTTGCGAATTCCATTGGAGAAGGCTACGCCGAAAAGGCGACCGAAGAAATCATGGGAATCCTGAAGGAACGCCGCAGCTGGACCAAACCCGTTGACCCGTTCCGCGTGTTTACGCAAGAAGAAATGATTCAGACCATTACGAGTACTTCTGACATGATTTCCCTAGTGCTCACGATTATTGCAGGAATTAGTTTGTTTGTAGGTGGCATCGGCATCATGAACATCATGTACGTATCCGTCACGGAGCGTACCAAGGAAATCGGCCTGCGCATGGCCATCGGTGCTCGCGGCAAGGACATCATGTTCCAGTTCCTGTTCGAATCAGTCATCATCAGTCTGCTCGGAGGTGTTATCGGAATTGCACTCGGCATTGCCGCCTCCGAAATCGTGAAAATTGCCTTCAACATGCCCATGAGTGTCTCGGTGACCAGCGTGATCGTGAGCTTTGCCGTGTGCTTTGCGACAGGCGTATTCTTTGGCTGGTACCCCGCCCGCAAGGCTAGCCGACTCGACCCTATCGAAGCGCTAAGATTCGAGTAAATAATTCACATTTTTTTGTTCTCACACGACATTTTTCTTGTATATTTAGGGCATGGAACTGCTAGAATTTTTAAAACCGATGCCGGTCGTGGGCATTCTCCGCGACATTCCCCAGGGCGCAGAAGAAGCCTGCGTCAAGACCGCTGCTGAATGCGGCCTCAAGGCAATTGAAGTCACCATGAACACGGCGCATGCCGAAGAAATTATCGCAAGCATCAAGGCATTCGCCAAGCCACTCGGCATAGCCGTCGGTGCAGGAACGGTCCGTCACGGAAGCGACCTCGAAAAGGCCATTGGCGCCGGAGCCGAATTCATCGTGACGCCCAACACGCGTAACGAAATCATCCGCCTTTCGGCCACGGCCCGCATTCCGATTATTCCGGGTGCGCTCACCCCCACCGAAGTGCAAAAGGCTTTCGACCTGGGCGCCACCGCCGTCAAGATTTTCCCGGTAAACTGCGTGGGCGGCCCCGAATACATCAAGGCGCTGCGCGGGCCGTTCCGCGACATTCCGCTAATGGCATGTGGCGGCGTGAACCCAGAGAACGCCGCAAGCTACCTGAAGGCCGGCGCAAACCTGCTTTCGTTCGGAGCAAGTATTTACGACCCGAAACTCATGGCCGCAGGCGACTGGGCAACCATTGCCGAGCGCCTGAAAAAGCTCCTCGCTTCGATCAAATAGCCGATAGCTCGTATAGACAGAAAAAAGTCCTGCTTTTAAGCAGGACTTTTTTCTGTCTACAGTCTACTGCCTACTTTTTCCTCATTTCCTGTTTCATCTTGTACATGGAAACATCGGCGCTGTGCAGCATATCGTCGACTTCCTTGTAGTCTTCGCTAGAATGGGCAACGCCGTAAGCGAAAGACGCCTGCTTGTCGACAATCTTGATTTCGGAAACAATCTTCTCCATGCGCTCCGCACAAACGAAGGCACCCTTTACATCGGTTTCGGGGCAAATGACCATAAATTCGTCGCCGCCCATTCTAAAGAGCTGGTCTGTTTCGCGCAGAATATCCTTGATGGCAGTGGACACCGAACGCAGCAGCAAGTCACCAGCCTGGTGGCCGTACTGGTCGTTGGTCGCCTTAAGTCCGTTCAAGTCAAAATAAATGATGGCAAACTGGGTGCCGTAACGCTTGGAGCGCGAGAACCATTCGCGCAGCGAGAACATGCCATGACGGCGGTTGAAGCAACCCGTCATGTCGTCGGTCAAGGAAATGTCGCGCAAGTTGCGCAGTGAACGGGCCAGGCGAATATGCACGTTCACGCGGGCAAGCAAGATTTCGGCAATGGCACTCTTGCTCACAAAATCAGAAGCGCCCGCCTGGAATCCCTTAGTCACGCTATCAGAATCTTCGCGGTTGGTCAAGAAAATGACCGGCAAGTCGTCCAAGGCATGGCGCTGGCGGATGCGCAAGCAAACGTCAAAACCATTCATGTTCGGCATATTGATATCAAGCAAGACCAAATCGACCTGATTGTCGGCCAAAAAATCCAGAGCATCTTTTCCAGAATTACAACATTCAACACTATAACCGACACGCACCAGAAGGTCCTTGGTCTTTTCCAGGATCTCGGCGTTATCGTCTACAATAAGAATCTTTTCTTCAACCATTGAACATCCTCCCATTAAACAACCTAGGGATTCCCCTAAATTAATATTGTTTTGGGTGATTGTCTACAAAAACTCTAGGGCAGGCGCCTGTTTGATAAGCCCCTGGGCCGCGGCATGTTCAAAAAACAGAGACAGGGACTGTTTTCTTTCATCCGTAAAGCGATAATCCAACGCGGAATAGTAATTTTCTATAACGGCCCGGGGCAGGTTTACCGGGTAACGGGCAAGCCACTTGTCCAGCGACCGAGAGGGATTTTCGCGGAACCGTTCAACGCTTTCACGGGTGGCCTGCAAATAGCGGAGCAACACCGGCTTCAGTTCCGGCTTCAGCGCATCCCTAGAAATGATCCACGCCCCAAAGACAAAGGGCACCTGCAGCCAATCCTGCCACAAGGCTCCCAAGTCGTAATCGTAGGCAAATCGGTGACGTTCGTTTTCTTCCAGGGCCTGGTCACCAATCAGCAGACAGGCGTCATCTGCAGATTCGTAAACGCCGGCACGGTAAACCGGTTGCAAGCCGAAGCGTTCCTGCAGGATAATTTTCAACAAATTAATAGATGTTTCGCTTTGGGCTGTAAGGCACACTGTCTTGCCGGATAATTTTTCTATGGGCACCTTCGAGAATAACTTAACAGATCGAACCTCAAAGGAGCAGGAGGTGCAAATATCCGGAGCCAACACAAATGCCCCTGGCTTTTGCGCAAAAGTGATGGACGATGCCGGAGATAAATGGATTTGGCCCTCTTTAAGTGCGGCACAGTGTGCGCTAGGCGCCCCGTCCACAAATTCGATGTCATGGAATTCGGATTCTCGTCCAAGGAAGTCATGAAAAAACGGCGCACAGACCAAAAAAGGGATTCGTCCAACTCGTAAAGCCATGTAAAAAAGTTAATTTTTCGCCACGACCTGCAACAGGGTCAAAAAATAAAATAACCAAAGAATAACCGAAAATGGCTAAGGTATAATGGCTGTATTCCATGTAAAGAAGACATCGCTCGGCGACGACCAGACGTCTCTGGTGTTCAAGGGCAAGATTGTTGAAGGCCCCATTAGCAAGGGCATGACTGTAGAAATCCCCGTCACACAAGAGGCGGTGGTAAGAATGAAGATTTTTGATGTCGTCCTTTTTGAAAAGCAGAAGGACGAATCCAAGAAGGTTGGACTGGTTGTCGATTTCAAGGACTTGCCCGATGACATGGAAGTCATCATGAGCCTGAACATCGCCGAAGAAGACCTTACGATTGTAAACGAGTAAGGCTATTCAGCCTTTTCGCACACACAGGTGACACAATGATCAACGAACGACTGCGGGGAGTGAATTTGGGAGGATGGTTCAGTCAGGTAGACTGCATCCAGGAAAAAGATCCCGTAGGGTTTCCCGGGATCATTGAACACATCAAGACATTCCTCGGCGACGCGGATTTCAAGCGCATCCGCGGTGCGGGGTTCAACCACGTGCGCTTGCCGGTGGACTACTTCAACTTGTTCGACGAAGGAACGATCAAGCCTAAAGAAGAAGTTTTCGCTCTGCTGGACAAGGCCATCAAGGACATCCTGGCAAATGACCTATACGTGATTCTGGACTTGCACAAGTGCCCGGGCCACGATTTTCACCTTGGCTCTTACCAGGAGCAGCCCTTCTTTGTAAGCGCCGACGCCCGCAAGGATACCGCCAAGGTCTGGTCGTTCATGGCCGAACGTTACAGCGGCGAGTCCCGCGTGATGATGGAGCTCCTGAACGAGCCCGCCGCAGCCGACTCCCTGGTTTGGGACAAAGTAAAGGACGAAATTTTCTGGGCAATCCGCAAGCACGCTCCCAAGAACACGATCGTGGTCGGGAGCAACAAGTGGAACAGCGCCCACGAATTCAAGTACCTGACTCCGATGGACGACGACAACGCCATCTATAGTTTCCATACCTACACCCCGGTGACCTTTACGCACCAGGGTGCAGCCTGGATCAACGACCCGTTCTTCAAGATCGAACGTCCGTGGCCGGGCGACTACGCCGCTCCCGAGGCCGGTGCCACCACCCGCCTCAACGTGGAATTCGGCAAGTGGGACAAGGCTCGCCTGCAAGAAAGCATCCAGAACGCACTCGACTTCCGCGCAAAGTATGATTTGCCGGTGGCCTGCAACGAATTCGGCGTGTATGTGCAGGTGCCGAGAAAGTACCAGCTCGCCTGGATGCACGACTTCATGGAAATCCTCCGTGATGCCGACGTAGGCTACAGCTACTGGAATTACAAGAACCTCGACTTCGGTCTCGTATCGAAGGGAGAATCGCTGCACCAGAGCCTTAAGCAGTACGACAATCCGGACCGCCTCGACAACGAGCTCATGGAACTGCTGGCAAAAGGTTAATAGACCATAAGCAGTAAAAATTAAAAGCGCCTCGCATTACGCGAGGCGTTTTCTTGTAATAAAGTATCTAGAGATCCCTCGACAAGCTCGGGATGACAAGCCCCTTTACTTGCCGGCAGCGCGCTTCTGCATTTCGCGGCGCTGGGCTTCAGCAAGCATACGAGCCATTTCAAGACGGCTGTCTTCCTTTTCCTTGCGCTTGGTTTCTTCCTTGCAGTTCACGCACTTGGTAGCCGTAGGCACAGCAATCAGGCGGGCCTTGGGAATCAATTCGCCGCACACCTTGCAGATACCGAAGGTACCCTTCTTGATGCGTTTGAGAGCCTCTTCCAGGTACACCAGATATTTGCCTTCGCGAGCGGCCAAGGAGAAGTTCGTTTCCAGGGCATTGTAGTCGGTTGCAAGGTCTGCACTATTGGATTCGCCACCTTCACCCGCCTGCGCCTGATTCTTGAACGTTTCGGTCTTGTCAAAGTCGGTCTGAGCCGTAACAATCTGCCTACGTTTTTCAATCAACATATCCTCAAAGAACTTGAGGTCTGCATCGCTCATCTTTACAGGTTTCTTTTCAGCCATGGTCTTTTCTCCTTGGTTGCGATTTAACTCGTTTGTACCAATAAACTGATAAATAACTTTTTTTTCGCAAAAAGGGTAAACTTTTTTTAAAAAATATCAACATTAATGTCCAAGCCGTTCTTTTTGATGTCTTCAAGCAATGCATCGACATCCAAAAGCAGCTTATCCAGCTCACTGTTGATAGGCGAAGTCAAATCCATGACAAGCCCAGCGGAGTTGTCCCCCTCCACAAGTTTACCCATAATCGCATTGGACTGGTCCTTGAGCCTCTTGACCGATTCAAGCAACAGACGCGTACGGTCAACCAAAGCGTTCAGATCCCGGATCTTGACCGCCCCAGTCTGGGCAATGGCTTCTAGAGCCTCCTGCGCCTTTCCCAGGCTTTGGTCACATTTATCCAGAAGCGACTCCACCTCGTCCTTCCAGCTTTTCACATTCACGCGGCTCTTGTAGACCACATTCTTGGCCTTTTTAGACACCCGCTGAATCTGCACACCGGCCTCCCCGTCCGAAAGGGAATCCATCACCGAACGGACAGAATCCTTCAGTTCGCCCAAGTCCGCAATGATGCCACGCAACTTCTGGCCGAAGCCGCTCAGCCCTTCGTCAAAGTGCCCTACCAGCGTATCGCCGTCTTGGACCAGTTCCTTGGAATCGCCAGTCAAAATGCATACTTCACGTTCGCCCATAAGGCCCGCGGTAATCAGGCGGAATTCCGAATTGCGCGGAACCTTCGTTTCGGCAAGGACCCGAACCGTCACATAGACGGCATCGTCAGTCAGTTCCACCTTGGTAATCTCGCCACGTTTAATGCCGCGCACCTTGACCAGGTTTCCCGGAGAAAGTGTACCCACGGCATCGAACGAAACTACAAAAGAGAAACGCGCATGATACGGACTGGACGGATGTAAAAAGAACCATGCCGCCGAACAGGACGTCATCAGAATGACGAACACGACAAACGGTAAAAGGTTCTCTTTAATGCGTTTTGTGACCCTATTCATAGTAAGACCAATTTTGATTGTCGAAATCTAACAAATCATCGACATACTCGCCCTTGGCCTTGGCCTTAATCTTTTGCATTAAGGACTCATTGAAGTCCTGAGCCACGTTTTGACCGCTATATTTCATCAAGGTATTCATGGCGATGACCTCGGAAATCACGGTCAGGTTCTTGCCGGGAGCCACAGGAATCACCACTTTGGGGATTTTTACCCCCATCACTTCCTCTTCCTGCTCGTTGAGACCGGTACGGTCGTAACCGCCGTCGCGCTGCCACTGTTGCAATTCCACGATGGTTTCGATCTTTTTCACCTTACGAATGGCATGAATACCGAACATGGAGCGGATATCCAAAATACCCACCCCACGAATTTCCATATGGTGCCTGATAAGCGGGTCCGGACGGCCGATAATGGCACGGCCTACGTTACTGATGTGAACCACGTCGTCGGCCACCATGCGGTGTCCACTTTCTACAAGGTCCAGTACACATTCCGACTTGCCCACGTTGCTGTCGCCCACATAGAGCATGCCAACGCCGTAAACGTCCACGAGACTTCCGTGGATAATGGCATGGGGCGCAAAGAATTCTTCCAAGATACGCTGGGCAATCTTGTTGAACTCGTAGGTGTGGAGCGTGGTAGAAAACAGGGGTATTCCCAAGCGTTCGCACATGGCACGAAGCTCAGGATGAGGCATCTGGGAATGGGTCACCACCCACATGGGCGCCTTGAATACAGACAAATTCTCAAAAACCTTTGCACGGCCTTCGGGGCCAATGGATTCCAGGTAGTTCCATTCGGTGTGCCCAACCACCTGAATCTGCTGGGAGCTGTAAACCTTGGTAAAGCCCGCCATGGCAAGGCCAGGCCTGTTAATGCCGCTTTCGGCAATAGGGGCATCCAGGGTCGATTCCGAAGAATGGCAAGCCATTTGCAGGTCCTTGCCATAATGCAAAAAAAAGTCCCGCACCAGGAGACGTTCCCGGTGCAGGATCTTGATGTCTTTTAATCTTGACTCAGCCACGATTTCGTCCGCTTATACAACTTCAGACATTGGCTGGGCACGGTGATCGTTCTGCTTGTCGTTTGCCTTCTTGAGCTGCACCTTGATGCGTTCAAGGGTTACATCCACAGCCTTGCCCATGTTTTCTTCGTCGGCGGAGGCCACTACTTGAGAACCAGTAATATTAACAGTAATTTCGCAATGACGCTGATGTTCAACTTCGTGGTCAAGGATAACGGAGGCACTGGTGATATTCGGATAGAATCGAGCTAATTTATCCATTTCTTCTTGAATACGATCCTGGAGTCCGGCAGAAGCATTAAAGTGACGAGCAGAGAACTGAATATCCATAATATTAACCTCCTTAAAAAGGGTTTTCGTATGTATTGCAGAGCTTTTTGCTCCACGTCTAGAGTATATACATCTTTTTTTGTTCAAAAACAAAGGGTTTTTCAAAAATTTTCAAAAAAACTTATTCCAACTTGGAATATTTAGTACAAAAGTGGCCTTTTTAGGCCAAAACCAGCCTAAATGAGCTTTTTACGCTTGCTGGCTGGCAACAGGTGGAGCTCTTCTTCGCGGTATTTTGCCACCGTACGGCGAGCCACCTTGATCCCCTGTTCCATCAGTTTGTCTGCAATGGCCTGGTCAGAAAGGGGCTTTTTCTTGTCTTCTTCGTCCACCAACTTCTTGATGGCATCCAGAATGGTTGCCGAGCTGAGTTCCGCGGCATCAGGCGAAGAATCCTGCTTGACACCCGAGGTAAAGAACTGCTTGAGTTCGAAAATGCCGTAAGGCGTATCCACGTACTTGCCGTTGACCGAACGGTTCACGGTACTCACATCGCGCTTGATATCGTCGGCAATGTCCTGCTGCACCATGGGCTTCAGGAATGCAGGGCCCTTGGTGAAAAAATCCTTCTGGCGCTTGAAAATCGCACGCATCACCAGTTCCATGGTGGTGTAGCGGTTATCCAGCGCCTTAATGAATTCCACCGCCTTGAACAAATGAGTGCGCACGTAATCCTTGTCGGACTTGGATGCACCCTTGTCATCGAGGATGGCCTTGTAGGTCTGATTGACCCGGAGCCTTTTCTGCACCGAAGAACGCACCGATTCCACTTCCATACGGCCATGCTTGTCCACCACCTTGAGGTCTGCGGCAATGGTCTGCACGCGGGAATTGGACAGCTGAAAACCCGGATGGGGATTGAGCTTTGCGAAACTCGCCACCGCACGTTGCACATCTTCGGTAGAAACGCCTAAAGCCTTACCAATTTTAGCATAACGTAACGCCAGCAGATCATCGTAGCACTTTTCAAGAATCTTGATACCCAGCGGCGGGAAACTCGGGAGTGCATAAGCCTGAATCAAGAAGCATTCCCGCTGGTTGCGGGCACCGATTCCACGGGGGTTAAAGCCCTGCAGCACATGCACCGCCTCGCGCACCGGCAAGGAACATTCTTCCAGCGGGACTTCGTTACGGAGCATGGATTCAATTTCGTTGATGTACGGGTCTTCGGACAGACGCAAGGGGGTTTCGTCGAGGGTCGCCTCTTGCAAGAAACCGTTCTCGTCCAGCGAATCAATCAGGTACTCCACCAAGGAGCGGAATTTCTTTTCGGAACAGTTGCTCTGGGCAAGCTGTTCCAACTGTTCGCGGGAACCCGACCAGAGCAACAGCTGGTCACGCAACTTGTCCTGAAGGCTCTTGCCGTGATCCTTGATGGGGCGGTCCCATTCGTCATCGGAATCGTTACCCACATTCAAGTCCTTGAAGGGGGCATCCTCGTTCATGGAGCCGTCTTTCAAGTACTGTTCATAATTGATATTGTCGCCGCCATCTAAAAGGCTGCTGTCGCCCATGGCGCTATCTTCGAGGCTAGAATAATCGCCCGAATCGTAATCGTCGAAGTCATCCTTAACTTCTCGCAGTTCTGCACCGGAATCCGGAAGTTCGTCTTCGTGGACTTCCCGTTCTTCCATGGGAGCGGCATCGTCCAATTCCAGAAGGGGATTGCTTTCCAGCTCTTCTTTAATGGCGGTATCGAGTTCCAGGGAATTCTTCTGCAGAATGGTTACAAACTGCCTAAGCTGGGGCGAAAGATTCTGCTCCAGTCGCTGATTTGTACCAAGTTGAATCCCAATATCCACAAAGCCCCCTAACCTAAGCTAAAGCTATCGCCCAAGTAAATGCGGCGGGCTTCGGGGTCGTTGGCCAAATATTCCGAAGAACCTTCGGTAAGCACCTGACTTTTGTACATAATGTAGGCACGGTCCGTAATCGAAAGGGTTTCACGCACGTTATGGTCCGTAATCAGGATACCCATACCGCGATCCTTGAGACCCGAAATAATGGACTGGATGTCCGCCACGGCAATGGGGTCAATACCTGCGAAAGGTTCGTCCAACAAAAGGAACGAGGGGTCGCTGGCGAGAGCGCGTGCAATTTCCAAACGGCGGCGTTCACCACCCGAGCAACTCATGGACTTGGTTTTGCGGATGTGGGTAATCTTGAATTCTTCTAACAATTCTTCGAGGCGGCGCTTGCGTTCGGAACGCTTCATGCCCTGGGTTTCGAGAATCGCCATAATGTTGTCTTCGACACTGAGCTTGCGGAAAATAGAAGCTTCCTGGGGCAAGTAACCGATACCCAAGCGAGCGCGCTTGTACATGGGCTTGTCCGTCATCTCGATATCGTCGAGGAAAATGTGCCCCGACTCCGGACGCACCATTCCCACGATCATGTAGAACGAGGTGGTCTTGCCAGCACCGTTGGGGCCCAGGAGTCCGACGATTTCGCCCTGGGACACGCGAATGGATACGTCGCTCACCACTTGGCGACCGCCATAGACCTTTCTCAGGTGTTCCGTGCGTATGGTACTAACAAGATTCTTCATAAGGACTGCTCAGCTCTAATATTCATCAATAATTTATAAATCTTTAGGCGAGGCGTTCTGCTTGCCGCGCATTTTTTTTATCATATTCAATTGGGCTTTCATCATTTCAGATTGAGGCTTATCACCTGTTTCCACCTTAAGTGAATCCGCCTGAGCCTTCTTGATGCGCTGTTCCTTTTCCATATCGATGTAACGGCCGCTAGCCATAGCCGCAGCCCCCAAAAGCTTCAGGGACTTCACCGCATTTTTCTGGGCATCGAACACGATATGGATGGTATCTCCCGTAGCTTCGTTCTTGCCCGAAACAGAACGATCCTTCTTCACGTAGAAATAGGTGCTTTGGGCCTTGCCCGAAACAATGGCCCGGTCCATCTTGCCCTGATTAAAGTACAAGTCCAGCCTATCGCCGTCCATCAGGTTGCGGTATTCCTTCAGGTCCGTTTCGTAGAAGAATCCCCGCGCGTTCAGGTTCACGTAAAGACGTTCAATTTTGTCATTGCTGAATTGTGCGTAAAGGGTGTCGCCAAAAGCTTCGGTCACGCTGCCGGGAGCATTCTTCTTGGGTTCCTCTTGCTGGATACCATGGGCATTGCGAATCACCAAAGCCGACTTCAGGGACTTACCCGTAGAATCCAGCACCAGGAAAATGGAATCCCCCGTAAGGTGGTAATTCTTGAGATCGCATGTGGGATGACCCTTCATAGAAAGCCAATTGTTCTTGCGGTCAAAGTACCCCGTATCGCAAGTCACCACCATTTCGTTCTGCGTCACCTTCACCTGGTCGAAAGCCTGGGCGAAGGCATCTTTCTTATTGTAAATAATGCGCTTGGCGGAAATCGTCACCGTATCGATTTTCCCCTTTTTCTGCTTTTCGAACTGATAAAGCTTGGGCTTCTGGGGCATGGTGAGAATTTCTTTCTCTCGGTCGTATTCCAGGTATTCGCCCGTAAACAAGTAGCTGTTCGCAGAATCGCCTGCGTGGACATTGCCCGAAGCTGTCGCAATGGCGTTCTTTTTCTGGTACAGGCCGTTTTCGGCCTGGATATAGCCCGAAGGGTGCGTAAAGAGGAAGCCGCCATTGCACTGCACGGTTTCGGCGGTCTTGTGCCAAAAGGCGCGTTGCGTGCGGAACTGGATGCTGTCATGGACGAAATGCACTCGCCCTTGCAGCAAGAGCGTTCCGCGCTTGCGGGCGACAGCAAGGCTGTCGGCATGTTTCATGATCAAGGGCGAGGACTGGGCAGCAGCGCTAGTTGCAAGAAGGGCGACCAGGAGCAGCGACAAGAGCCAGATTTTGCGGGAGAACGATTTCATCATTCGTCCCTCGGCTTTGCTTTGGCGCGAAGTCCCCTGTTCCTGATTTTCGACAGGAACTCTTGTTCTGCCTTGGTGGGGGCAGGATTTTCGGCCTCTTTCGAAGTATCAGCTTTTGCAGGAGCGGAAGGTGTTAAAGTTTTTACCGGCAAAGGCGCAGCCGGTTTGGCCGGAGCAGCCGTTGCGGCCGTTGAAGATGCAGGAGCCGCTGCGGCCTGGGCGCTATCGCGGGATTCAATTTCTTTTGCCTGGGACTTGTCTTCTTCCTTGAGGCGACGGGCGGCATCCTGGAAAATACCCGTGACACTGGAAAGAATGCGCCAGTTATCCATATGGGCGTCACTTTCAAAGCCTCGGCCCTGCAAAACGTCGCCTTCTTCGCTGACCACGCGGACATAGCTTTCCGTTTTAACCAGGTTATCCTTCTTGTTCCAAATCAAGGAGTCCGAACGTACCGAAGCGCCCTTAGGCGTAAGGGCGTAAACGTGGCCATAGGCATACACGTAGGTAAACTTCAAGTCCATGCGGCCGGAATCGGCACGCAAGAATGCGGTTCGTTCTCCCAGGGAATCGTAGATATCCACCAGCACCGGGCGCACAAAGACCACTTCCTTGTCACCCCAGCGTTCCAAATAAGCCGTTTTGAGTTTCCAAGACAACACACCCTTATCGTAGCTATCCATGAGGGTCGTGTCGGTAAAAAGCATTTCGGGGCGTTCTACCTGCAACCAGGGCTTTTCTTCTTCAATTTCTTCGCAAGCGGTCACAACGAGACCGATCAGCAATAAAGGTATCAACGCCCACTTTTGAAGAATCATAGGCCAAATATACATAATTTGATTTTCTATTTTATTCGCATGAAACTCCGTATTATTGAATTTTTGAAGAATGTAGCAACCGGGCTTATCCCTTTGCAGAACCTGGTCTTGATTTCCCTTGCGGCGTGGGTGACGCATATTGTTCTAAGAGTGCTGCTCCTTTTCCGCAGCAACCCTTACGGATTTCCCTTTGTCAGTAAGCCGGACTGGTTTATTTTCCATGCGGTCTGCATCGACTTCATGTGGATCGTGAACGCACTGGTGGTATTCCTTATCATCGGCGCCATCGGCATCAAGATTGCCGATGCGCTGAAAACCGACAAGGCAAAAAAAGCCATCCAGAAAACCCTGACGATTTTATACGCCGTATTCCACGGAGTAATCCTTTTCTTTACCCTTCTCGACAATGAAACCCAGCGATTCCTGGGCGGGCACCTGACCTTCGGACTGGTGGATACCTACAAGGACACATCATCTATCATTGTATTCTACGACTACGTGGCAAACGACTTGTCTGTACCCTATTTGCAGTTTGTCGTCCTTGTCCTGATGCTTCCCTTGACTTATGTACTCTACAGATTACTCTGCAAATGGTACCGTCCCGCAAACCACTTTTATATGAGAAAATCTGTCATTGCGATGGTTATTTTCTACATCGCTTCTTATTCGTACGTTTACTTTATATGGACAGGCAGCTCCCGCATGACAAAGCTCTGTCCCGTTGTATCCTTAATCTACAAGGACCTATTCGATACCGAAAAATCCGCGGGCATTTCAGATAAAGACCTTGACGCCTATAAGACATCCTATCAAAATTTGTGGCAAAAGATTGAAGGTGATTCTTTATGGGAGTTCTCTAGCGCCAAGGAAGGAAACGGGCTTCCACTTTACCGTGTACCTAAAGCCGAACTCTTGAACAGCGAAAAGCTCAAAGCCCAGCGCGAAATGAAGCCCAACTTCATCTTGGTGCTAATGGAATCACAACGCGGCCTTAACACGGGTTACATGAACCCGCAAATACAGCCCTCCCCGACCCCCTTTATGGATTCTCTCGCCGAACATTCCCATGTATGGATGCGCATGCACACCAGTGGCGTTCCCACGACCGGCGGCGTGCTTTCCACACACATCGGCATTCCTGACCATACGGAACTTTCTCAAGCAACAGACCTGGCTCATATCACCCTGCCAAGTTTCGTCTCGACACTTACCGATTCAGGCTACACCACCCACTACATGTCAGCAGCCGATCCCGCTTGGGATAACTTAGGTGTATGGATGGCGAAATGGTACACGGCGCAGCACTACAACCGCAATCGTGAAGACGATTCCACCTTTATGGACCATGCGATTGAATATGTTCGCGACACGCTTTCAAAAGAAGGAAAGCCGTTCCTTGCGACACTGATGACGCGTTCCAACCACTATCCCTTTAACTTTGCCGCAGGCATGACTGACGAAGAAAAGACGAGACCTTTGCAGGAACGCATCAACGTGACGATGGGTTATGCAGACAGACAGCTCGCCCGCTTTATCCGCGCCGTTCAAAACGAGGAATGGTACCAAAACACCTATGTCATCGTGATGGCCGACCATGGTTTCCCCTTGGGCGAAAACGGAGTTTCTACCATGAGCGGCGGCGGATACTCAAATGTCAGCTGGATTCCGTTCTTTATCCACGGAAAGGGCTTAGAAGCCACTCGTGACACGATGACCGCAGCCCAAATCGACATTGCGCCCACCGTGCTTGAACTGGCCGGATTCGCCGTACCGAACATCTTTATGGGACACAACCTGCTGCGTGGTGGCGATACAGGACTTTCGCTCGGCGCCTACTCCGGCTATGCGGCCATCGGATTCGACGGCTATCGCTTTATTGCAAAGTACCCCACACAAGACGAAACGCATCTCTTTGCAGAAAACGACCTCCGTCAAGAAAAAGAAATCACCGGTAGCAACAAAAACGAAGAGAGCCGCACCATAGAAACCTATTTAGGGGCGACTCTCGATACTTTGCTGAAGATTTCGAATTACAGCTTGGAAAAGGGTCTATAGAAACAAGCGTCTAAAGAAGTTGATGATGCCGGCGGGAACCCTATAGCGGTATCCCCGGCAATCCACAACCATCACGCCCTTATACATGTTGAACGTATGGAAGGCAACCTTCATAGTCGGGTGCGGAGAAGATTTTCTCCACAGTTCCTTAAAGACGAGGCCTTCTGAAGATTCTTCAACTTGCTGGAAAGATATGGCATGGCCATATTCCACATTACATTCTTGGGCTGGGCGATAAATTTTTCCCTTATATTCAAACCAATCGCCCGCATTTCGGGCAATGTTTTCAGGGAAATGGTATTCCTTCACCTTAGTGTAGATTCCAGCTTCGTTCACTTCATATACACCTAGCGTGGATCCATTCGGCGTCGGCATCTCCGTGGAATAAATCTGTTTTTTGCCGAACAATTCCGTATAGACCGCATCCGTAAGGAGAGCGTCGCTAATCGGTTTTCCTTTCACCAAAGCAGGCTTTTCCAAGTCCAATTCGTATAGCTTCAGGCCACCACCCTTGAAATTTTCAGGGTAAACCAGAATTTTATCGCCCCTACGAATAATTGCCGGGAAACTGAGGTGGGAATCCAACTCTAGGATGGTATCTACCTTGAGAAGGCTATTGCTCGCCTTATCAATGGTAAGCATAGCAAGGCGGCCTCTCTTGTGAGGATAGTAGTATTCTTCGACTAAGACATATATCTTGTCATCCGTAACATCGAGAATGAAAGGATCCGCAAACCACCGATCCTTACAATTGTGGTTCAACCACCTGATTTTCAGCGGTTCACCACCAATGACTTCATCCAAGGTGTTCTCGACAAAACCGATGTTCCAAACACCTTGCATGATGCTACGGTATAACTCAATGAATCTCACCCGACTACTCCTTCTTTAGGATTTTGCCGCACAGGAACATTGAGAACACAATGCTTGCCACCAGGAATATGAATATGCTCATACAGGCGAGGTCACCGATTCCCTTCAGGCCCTTATGGGTCGTAAAGAGGAATCCCACAAAGCCCGCAATAGTCGTCAACGAACTGGCCATCACATTTCGGGCAGTCGTATCCATCAATCCGCGAAGCGTCATCTTCTTGTTAGAGGTCCATGCCGACACCAGGTGAATCGTAGCGTCAATGCCGATACCCAATGTCATGGGAATCACAATCACATTGTAAATACTGATTCTACCATAACCGAAGGTTTCATTGAGGAAACCCAGCAAGCCCAAAGTAAGAAGCACGCCCATACCAAAAGGAATGCAACCCACAACGAAAATCTTCGGCTTCCTAAACGAAATAAGAAGAGTACCGAAAATCACAAGAACAATCACGATCGCCAGATTGAAACTGTCCTCCTTTACAGAAGATATCACATCTGAAAGAATAAACTGCGAGGAGAATGTCCGGAGATTTTCGCCATCAAAATTCCAATGTCCATAACGGTCCTGGAAGCGCTGCAAGGCCTTTGCATCCCAACTGGGGAAATCACCATAGATAAAGCCAATCTTGCCATAGGAGCCGTCCTTTTCACGAACGATATCCAGAATCCAGCTAGGAATATCTTCTGGAGCAAAAGTTTTTTCAACTGCGGCAAGCTTACGCAAATTGGCAATATTGACGGAGTCTTCTCCTTCGGCGCGGTCAAAGACACGGGCCTCAACCAATTCACGGATTTCTTCAATAACTTCAAGACGGGCTTCCTGGGAATCCTTTGGCGGAATAAAGCTCTTGAGCGTTATAAAGCTGCCCAACATCGAATCCTTTTCCACATTGAGGCGATAAATCAGCGTATCGTAGAGTTGATCCAGCTGAGACACCTTGGAGCCCATCACGGCCGCAGGCGTAGACGATTTGGCCTTATAGCTAGCACGAGTCACTTTGGTAGAAATCTTGTTGTCTTCCACCGTCTTCACAGTCGATGTACGACGAAGATTCTTAAGGTCGTGTTCGAAATCCACATTCGGTGCAAAATAGAGCGCGATTCCACCAAGAACAAAACCGACTATTGCTGCTGTCTGGAAGAACTTAAGGATTTTGGCCTCTGTCCAGGCTTTGGGGAAGAAGCTATTGTCAGGAGCCTTGGGAATGCCTCCCATACACTTGATGAAAACAGGAAGCACCAGGATGGAGGTGAGCATACTGAAGAAAACACCCGCAGATGCCACCACACCAAATTCATAGAAACCCTTGAAATGGGCGGCGAGCAAAGTCAAGAAAGCTGCGATGGTGGTGAAGCTTGCCAAGACAAAGGGCTTAAGCATACGCCTTTGGGCTTCTTGAAGGACCTCTTCCAAAGAAGCTTTTTCGCGTAATAGTTTTTGAGCAGTTCCCAACATGTGGATAGAATAGTCAATACCGATGCCCAGGATAATAGAGGCCACGAAAACCGTGAACGGATTCAACTTACCATAGAAAAGAGCCGTAAAGGCAAAAGTCGGAATGCAGGCGTAAAGCACGGAACTCGTTACAAGAATCGGTCCCTTAATGCCTCTAAAGAAATAGGAGGTAAGGAGCAGAATCAGCACCAAACTGATGCCAAAGGAGAATATACTATCATTGGCAACTTCATCTACTTCCTTAAGGCCCTCATAAGTACCGTCCACAGTAAAGCGAGTCGGAACAGGATAGGTCTTTCCATTGAAATGCTGAAGCAATGTATCCGTACGTGCAAGAATATGCGTGACAAATTCGTAGTCCGTAGAGGGCTTAATGAGTTTTGCGTTCACCACGCCATTGAACAGGATCTTTCCCGTACTATCGGGACGCGGGCAGCCAATGAGACGAGACTTCAGATGAGAGGGCACAGGATCCTTGGGATGCCATTCATCGCTCTCTTCTTCAGCAGATTCAGTCTTGCTCTTTTGAATAAAGCTCGCAAAAGCACCTACGGCTTCATCTGGAAGGCCAAGTTGCTGCGGCAAGTTTTCATCAAACCACACGCGCTCCTTCTTTTCAGATGCAGCGGCAGTTGTTTCTCCCAACAGGTCCACAACAAGAGGACCATTCTTTCGGCCGATTTCCAGTTGCAGATCTTCCAAGTTATCGCGGATACGTTCCAGGTGGGACACCGGGAAATAGAGAAGAGCGTTGTCCTTGAAGAACTGATTGTCTTCATCTTTTTGCGTCGATACAAAATCACCTTGCCAGCGGGTATGAATGTAGTTCTCAATGGAATCTTGCATCGCCGCCACAATTTCAGGATCATCGCTCTGGATGGCAATCGTAAAACGGTCCGTACTACCAAAACGCTGATAGGATTCCTGCAAAGCAAGAACGCTAGGGGTTTCATCGGGAAGCAAATGGGAAAGGTCTGCATCCAGTCGAAGACCCGGTTTAACAAAAATGGGGAAAGCGCACAATGCGGCAAGCAGGAGATAGAAAGCCAAAGCCTTGAACTGGTGCTTACAAATGAGTGGAATGTACCACGCTGAGAATTTTTCTTGCAAGGATTTCTTTGTAACCATATGCAAAATATAAAAAATTTGTACGGATTCTTTTTTTTACTAGATTTATGCTTATGAGAATAATGATAGTCCTTAACCGAATCGCCCGTGGTGGCGGGGAAAATGTGGCAGTTCAACTAGCCAATCAATTTTCCCGAATGGGGCACACCGTTTTTTTCGTAAGCAATAAAGAACGAAACAACATTTCTGACTTTTACCCTATCGACGAAAATGTTCAAATTCTCCCCTGTTTTCGTCATTATTTCCCCTTAAAAATTTTCAGCCTTCGCCGCGCCATTAAAAAAGAGAATCCCGACATCATCATCGGCGTCATGCCGGATTCCACTTTCTACACATACCTGGCGGCTTTCGGGCTACACAAGAAAATCATTTCGTCTGACCACAGCTCTTTCGAAAAAAATCCTTATTCTCAAAGACATCTTTTCCCTTACCTTCTCAAGTTCTATTTCAACGCCGTCTACGACTGCGTTACCGTTTTGACAAAGACAGACCACGACATCGTCGTAAAGAGATTCAAGAAAACGGTGGTCATGCCAAACCCGCTTTCCATAGCGCCTGCAACGGCAATCAACACGAACAAGAAAAAACGGATCCTTGCCGCCGGTCGCCTTAATATTTGGCATTGCAAGGGTTTCGACATTCTCATTAAGGCATGGGCACGGATCCAGGAAAAATATCCTGATTGGACTGTTGAAATTGCTGGCGAAGGAGATAAGGGACGTCAGTATCTGGGAAGTCTTATTGCTGAAAACCACTTGGAAAACCGCGTCATTCTTTCCGGATTCCACCTGAACATCAAGGATTTCTTCGACGACTCCGAAATATTTGTTCTCAGCAGCCGCTACGAAGGTTTCGGCATGGTACTGATTGAAGCCATGTCACAGGGAGCCGCCTGCATCGCCTGCGATTACAAAGGCCGTCAAAGAGAAATCATCCAAAACGATTCTCAAGGCCTGTGCGTAGAAAGCGAAAACGAAGAGGCCCTGGCCAAAGCGCTTTCAAGAATGATTGAAGACGAAGAATACCGCAAGCAAGTCCAAGAAAACGGTTGGAAGCGTTCCTTGGACTTTACTCCGGACAAAATCGGAAATAATTGGACCCGTCTCTTTGAAGAATTACTAGGCCACTAATCCAAGGGGATTGTGGACTTCGCATTTTCGAAATCTTCGACCGTATCGAGCTCGCAAGAGAAATAGTCCGACGCATCCAGAACAGAATAGGTATGGCCCTGGGGAATCATGCGTTCAAAGGCCAGTTCGTAGAACGTATTTTCCAAGTGTTCCACGTTCATCATCTTTTCCAGTTCAGCATAAAGAGCGCTGGAGTAAGCCGCACCGATTTTTTCGATGCCGAGGCTTTCGCCCGCAGCGGCCTTCGGAGAGCAGGTCTTGCTGATCTCGGAAATGTTTCCGTCGGCGCCCAAGACAACCTTCATTTCTTCTTCGCCCAGTTCATGGCGAATCAGCGTAAGCACGTTGTCGGTTTTAGAAGCGAGCACGTTCTTCACGATTTGCGGGTCGTAAAGCAGGTCGCTATCTAGCAGCAGAAATTCCTTGCCTGCAACGGCCTTGCCGGCAAGCCACAGAGAATAAATGTTATTCGTGGAATCGTAAAGGGCATTGTGAATGAAAGTGACGCGAATGGAATCGCCATAATGGCTTTTCACGAAATTTTCAATCATGTGGTTCAGGTAACCCGTTACAATCACGAATTCCTGAATACCTGCGCCCTTCAAGGCGTCCATGGAGCGCTCCAGAAGCGAACGGCCCTTCACGTCCAAGAGGCACTTGGGCGTGTTATCGGTCAGCGGGCGCAGACGCTTCGCCATTCCTGCAGCAAGAATTACAGCTATCATACGGCAGCGCAACGCTTGATGGTGTCCACCACCACCTGAATCTGTTCTTTACGGCCAAGCGTAATGCGCAGGCAGTCTTCGAGGCCCTTGTCGCTCATGAACTTGATCTTGTAATCCTGTTCGGCCATCGCCTTCTGCAAGGCTTCCTTGATGCGAGTCGGATACTTGATCAGGATGAAGTTTGCGACACTCTTGTAGACCTTGAAACCCGGGAGGTTGCCAAGTTCCTTCTTGAACAGCTGGCGATCCCATTCCATTTCATCGGCGACCTTGCGGTAGTGATCTTCGCTTTCGATGGCGGCCATGGCCACAGCTTCGCTGAAGCGGTTGTAGCCCAGATACTTGTTGGCATAGCTCAGGAAAGATTCATGGCCCTTGCCCATGAAGCCGAAGCCCATGCGGAGTCCCGGGAGGCCGAAGAACTTGGAAAGCGTGCGGGAAATAATCAAGTTCGAATACTTGCTCACAAGGGGTGCGATGTAGGCCGTATCCGTCGTAATGAAGGAGGCGTAGGCTTCGTCAATCAGCACCATGGTATCGCTCGGGATATTTTCCATGATGCGGCCAATTTCTTCCGGCGTAAGGCAGTTACCCGTCGGGTTGTTCGGAGAGGCCAAAAGCAACATGCGCGGATGAATCTTGTTGGTGAGGGCGATGACTTCATCCACATCATAGGCGAAGGTATCGTCCTTTTCGTGGAGCGGATACATCTCGAAGGAACCGCCACATTCACCGGCAATGCGATTGTAATACCACCAGGAGAATTCCGGAATCATGATGGTCTTATTTTCGCCCACCATCAGGTAGTAATGGACAGCATTCTTAAGGATATCTTCGCCACCGTAACCCAGCAACACCTGTTCTTCGGGAACGTTGTAGATTTCGCTGAGCTTCACCGAGAAAATACTCTTTTTGCCTTCATCGTAAATACGGGTATAGAAGCAGAGCTGTTCCGGGTCGAAATTCTTGACGGCATCAAGCACTTTTTGAGACGGCTTGAAGTTGAATTCGTTTCTGTCCAAGTAGTTCATGTTTTACCTTTTTCCGGGGCGACACCCCAATTTCAAAATTCTTTTAAAATATAGGTTTTTCCTTATTTCCACCACACATCGAGCCCATGATTATAGCGCTTTTCGACCGGAGGAAGCTGCATATAGTCGTGGTAGAATTCCGACAGGTAGTAATCGAAGTTCTTGTAGCCGCTAAATTCGCGGTTTTCGAAGGGATAGCCAACCGTTTCCGCAATTTTTTCAAGATCGAGAATGCGGTCGGTTTTGGTATCGAAGAAAAGCGTTGCCACATGGCCCGAATGGTTTGTGGGATAACGGCGAATGACCCGTTCCACATAACGGCAGAAACGCTTCTTGCCCACGATGCATGCCACGGCGTAGAAGAAGCGCTTGTACAAAAGCGTCCACGCATCATAAGCCTTAGACTTGAAATCGGTGGTAATGGCGAGGGTAATCACGCGCAAGAAACTGCAGTAAAGTACGAAAGCCTTTTCCCAAAAACGGGATTTCGGAAGACCATCCAGCGGGAAGATATCAACCCAAATTCCCATTTCGCCCTTGTGGCGTTCCATTTTCACAGCCGTGCGGTTGTCGTAGGCCTTTGCAAACGGGTAGAAATAGCCATCGCAAGTATCGTCAACCAGCGTGAGCCATTCCTTATGACCGGGAGCATTCTTGTCCTTGAGAACGGCAATCAGTTTCTCGTAATCTTCTCGCAAAAGGCAAATATCAATGTCATCGTCCCAAGGAATATAGCCCTTGTGGCGCACCGCACCGAGCAAGGTACCGTAAGCAAGGCTATACTTCAAATTGTTTTCTTTGCAAATGCGCTGGATTTCATCCAAGATACACATCTGGATTTCACGAAATTCATTCTGTTCAATCTTTTTCATCGCCCATAATATAGAAAAACAAGCTCCAGGACTAAACCTAGAGCTTTAAGTAGTTGATAATTAGACTATTTAAACTGATGAAATGCGGCTTTACGGCATCATGATGTCGTTACGGAGTACGGAACGCAACACACGCGCCGCCCCGACAGCCTTGTTTTTCCAGCCAATCGACACGCTGTCTTGAACTTGGGTAAATTCACCATCTACACCGCTGTAAACTTCTTCATTTTCAAGCCCACCCACCAGCACATGGTCGCGGAATCCCAAGTAATAGGAATTCTGTGAGAAAAATACCGACGGTTGGTTCGCAGGACGTTCTTGAGCAAGCAAGTCGTAGCCCCAGAAATGATTCGGCTCGCGGACTCCCGCCAAATCAAAGACGGTCGGGCCCAAGTCAAGCTGTGACGCCACATCTTCTCGAACGGTCAAGCCTTGGAACAAGTTGGTGTCAGGAGAGAAAATGCCGATGAAAATTTGCGTCGTCGCAACACCCAGCGGCTGCGGCACCTTATAATCGATAGAATCCACAGGAGTATCGTGATCTCCCAAAATAAAGACCACCGTATTTTCAAAATCAGAACGCTTCGTAAGCACGTCGAAGAATCGGCCGAGCTGCTTATCGGTATAGCGAATGGCATTACGATAACGCACCATGGCATCTTCGGGCTTTTCTGCAAAAGCATTGGGATAGCCATAGAACGGAATATGAGAAGAGATGGTATTGAACGAAAGTTCCCAAGGCTTATCTGTCGGCATTTTTTCAAGAAGCTCAATAGCCAAATCAACACCCAGACTATCATCAATATCGTCCACAATGTCTTCACCGATCAAGTACCAATTCTTGTTGAAGAAACGTTCGACAAAGGGAAGCGTATGGTCAAAAATCGGGTTAGAAACCGTCGCATAGGCACGCTGATAATTTGTCAAAAATTCAGGCCAGCCCTTGAACTTGTTTGCAGCATAAAAACTAGGGACATCGCGATTCGGGTGCGATGGAAAACCCAGATTGGTCGCCGTCGTACCACGCACTGTAGGATATCCTCCACTAAAGGCATTCTTGAACCAGACGCCACCTACTTGCGCAAAATTCCAAATGTTCGGAGCAAAAGCCGTATCCCCAGAAAGCATCTGGTTAAAGATACGGCCCTTGAAAGATTCACCCATAATGAACACGATGTTATAGGGCTTTTTGGCCTTATACTCATGAGTAGGAGCGCTACGATACATGGGGTATTCCAAGGCATCCTTGCGACCCTTCACAAAGTCCTCGGGCAAGAAGGAATCCAAATCTTTAACCAAGTCGTCCGTAATTTTGGTATTGTCGTGAATAAACTCAAATGTTTCTACAGCCGCAATGTGAAGGATGGGAGCCGTAAGCGTATGCTTGCCTAGCGTAAAGCGTTTTTCGACCTTCACATGAACCAGCGGAATTTCGAACCAGCCTCGCGCCCCTGTCAAGAATAGCACCAACGGTGTCACCGAAAGAGCAAGTCCCACCGTCAAAAGAACCGTCGGGATCTTTTTTGAAGCAGGGCGCCACGCACCGTTACGATTGTCAAGCACCAAATTCGCCCGACGCTTGCGAAGCATCACTGTATAGGCAACGACAAAAATAATGGCGGAAACAAAGCCCAAAAGCACAAGGGCAATCCACGAAATGGTCCCGACAAGGTCTCCGCCTAATGTCGAAACAGTCGTCGCATCCGTGATGTTGGACAAGTGAAAATAAGTACGCAAAAAGGAATACGACAGGCGCTGATGAGAAAAGCGAAAAACATCGTAGTCAACGACTGCCAAGAAAAAATACAGTGCATAAAAAATCGCAAGGCCGCGGGGCGCACGAGCAAAAGCAAACAGTGCTCCTATCGCCATAATGGCGCCAAACGCCATGAACACTTGCCAAATCGTTTTACCCTCGAACATTTCCGTAAGCGAGAGCCCGAGCGGATCCGGAAGTGAATAAAAAAGCACAAGCATCACCGTCTGGAGCACAAGTGCTATCAGGACCATTCCAACAAATGGATTGCGAACGATATTAGAAAGTCTGGTCATCATAATGATTGCGGAGGCATTACTTTATTTAAATACACGACATATTCCCACGCCTTGGCGGCGGCACGCATCTTACGCGCGATTTCGACCAAAGAGTCCTCAGGAACTTCTACAGGAATACCGGTGACAAAACCATCTGCCGGATCATCCGTATTCCAGTCGGGTTCCATAATCACCTTCTGGGCAATGGCAGGATCGTCGCCGTCTACAGGAACCACGTAATACGACATGGAATCTTTTCGCATTGCCATCGTTCCGTATCTAAACGAATAGCAGGCAGGAATTTCCTTGAATGCCAAGGAATCATCGAGCAAGTTGATTCCCATAAAATGGTTCGAGACGTCTAGATCCAAGAACGACATCACCGTTTTCGAAATGCTTCCCTGCGACACGATACTCTTATTGACGGAAGGTTCAATTCCCGGACCGCTAATCATTATCGATATCCAGGAGAAGCCTTCGTTACCCATTCCAATTCTTTCTGAAACTTGCTGTTGCTTTCCATTTGGCGTAGAATGGTCACCGGTCAAGATGACCAGCGTATTTTGGAAACGCGGGTCTTGCGAAAGGGAATCCAGAATAATCCCGACAGCACTATCCATATAGGCGGCAGCACGCAAATAGGCCTCGCCTGGATCCTCCGGCGTCTCACCCATCTCCGCCGGCAACACAAACGGCGTATGCATGCTGAGGCTCATCCAATGGAAAAAGGTCGGCTTGTCCTTGGGACGTTCCTTATAGCGTTCCACAAATCTTAAAGCAGAAGAGACATCGTCTTCATATTCCGGCTTGAATTCGTGATAGTCAAACCACTTGCTATACCAGGCTTCTTCATTGTCAAAACGAGGGTCAGCCCCGAGAATGACTTCGTTATAGTACCCGGCATCCGAAAGGACTTCTGAAAAAGCGCGCAAGTTGGTATTCGGAAAATCGCGAAGCAATGTCTTATTGGGAAGGCTCATGACACCCGTCATAATTCCAAGCAAGCCTTCTACCGACGGATTTCCAACGCTATAGGCATTGGGGAAATACAGCCCCCGCTTTGACAACCTGCACAAGTTCGGGAACTTTTCGCAAATGGATTCCACACGCATATCGAGAGACCAGCCCCTTAGCGACTCGATTGTCATCAAAAGGATATCCGGTTTTTCTTCTAGCGTTTTCGCCTTGAATGCGGCGAGAGAAGATTCTTCATTCGGAGATTCCTTCCAGAACGGATATTCACTATCGGGGTTTCCACCCAAGATTTCAATTCCTTCTCTAAAATCCGCGGGTTCCGTCTGGAACATAAAGGATTCAGCCAAGTCGCCCACCAGAGAGTAAACGACAGGACGGATTCTATCCCAACGGTGCCGCGAATAGTTGTACCACAAATGCGATGTACATCCCAATGCCGCAAAAACAAGAACAAGTCCCAGTGAAATCCATGTCTTCCTCTGAATCGGACGGCGCAGCACCGCTTCGAGATTCATCTTGTAAGAATAGACAGACAATCCTGTAACAGACAAAACGACCAAGCCAACCGTCAGCAAGAAATGCGAAAGACCGCCCAACGCAATTTTGGATACAAGCCCCGTATCGGTCCATGCATAGGTATAGGTCTTGATAAAGGAGAGCGAAAGCTTCTGGCTCATCCAGCGCTGTAATTCATCATCGACACCACACAATAGGAAATAAATTGCGGCAAAAACAACCGACGCAATTTTCAGCACCTTAAATCCTTTCCCGCGAACCAGGAAGGACAAGCCGAAAAAGAGCGAGGCTGTCGCCATGCCAAAACCAATTTCACAATACAGGGTATGCCATAAGAACCGATTATAGTCGGGCACCAGCGATGTTCCCGTAGGCGTATCGAGCATGTACAAGGAACATAGCAGAGCAAAACGCCCCGCAATCATAATCAAGCCAAAAAAGAACCAATACATTAGTCCCTCGCCGAAACAGCGTTACGGTCTTTATCCATTCTCTTTTTCACAACAAGTCCGTATGCCCCAAGGAGAGCAATGATTGCCACATACACAACGGCCTTTTCAATCATGGATAAAACAAATACCT